>SWBZ01001538.1_pt1 | contig 51042 bp, 52 predicted proteins | sample 4693031 | NCBI WGS metagenome assembly SWBZ01 (sample SAMN10267274, study PRJNA491770) | bioreactor metagenome | isolation source: DHS bioreactor inoculated with | place: Japan: off Shimokita Peninsula
GCAGGCAGGAATCCATTCAGTTAATGTCATTCCCAACGATTTCGAGCGAGCGAGGAATCGGACGCCATGGGCCGACTACACGGAAGCTCGCATAGTACGGCTCCAGAGTACAACAAACTAAAAATTTCAGGATCTCGCTTTTATCTTTTGCGTTTAATCTTTTACCCCCTTAGAAAAAGGGGGTGGTTCCGAGCCAGCGAGGAACCGGGGGATTTATCTTTTACCTAAAAGACCTCCCCTCACTACCCCACACTTCGCCCGACTGGTGTTAAAATATAATCCGCCGGAACACTGCACATGAATTTCGAACGAATAATACTCTCGAACATCGTCCTCATACCGCTCGGGCTCGCGATCCTGGTAGCCGTCCTCGTGACGTTCCTCCCCCTGGCGGGGGTCCTCGGCTTCGAGTACTCGGCCATAATGGGCTTCGCACTCTCGCTGATCTCCGTCTTCATCTCGGCCGAGATCATGGACAGGGACCATAAAGGCCACACCGCCGGGCGGCGTCTATCCGACCGCGTCTCGGCGGTTTTCATGGTCAACCTCATTATGCTTGTCGCGGTGTTCATCGTCGGCCTCGCAAGCTCGCTGATAAATGACGACTGCAACATACGCGAGGGCGCGGTCTTCTACCTGCTGATAACGTGCACGAGCGTCTTCTTCTCGGCCTCCCTCGGCATGCTGACGGGATTCCTCCTCAGGCGGCGCGGGTTCTTCGTCGGCGCGCTGATTATAATCGGCACTATCGTCTATTCGCTTTACATCCTCTACAGCGAGCCGTCCCTCTTCGTCTATAACCCCGTCTTCGGATTCTTCCCCGGGCCTATATATGACGCGGTCCTTCCCGTGACGATCACCCTCATCGCGGCGCGCGCGGTTACAGTCCTCTGGGGCCTCCTCTTCCTCGCCCTGCTGTCCGTTGCGAACGGCCTCGGCTACAACCGAATCGGCGCGTGGGACTTCATAAAGCTTATAGCGATAGTGGCGCTCCTCGCGGCGGCCCACGTCTACAGGTCCGAGCTCGGCATCAGCTTCCCCCGCGAATACATAACGGAGGAGATTCTCCCGGCCTCCGTCGAGACGGACCACTTCGTAATCTACTACGACCCGGGCGCGCCAGAGGCGAAGCACATCGACCTCATCGCCGACGAGCACGAATGGCGCTACGCCCAGCTCGCCGAATATCTGAACGTAAACTCCCCCGACAAGATTCGGTCCTACATATACCCGAGCACCGAAACCCGGAAGCGCGTCGTCGGCGCGGGCGACACGACCATCGCAAACCCGATACACAAGGAGATACACCTCGTCTACGACTCCTACCCGCACCAGGTTTTGAAACACGAATTAGTCCACGTCATGTCCGCCGACTTCGGGAACCCGTATCTTAAAATAAGCCCGAAGATAGGGCTCCTCGAAGGGCTCGCCGTGGCCGCCGACTGGAACGGCGGCGATTTCACGCCTCATCAGTGGTCGAAGTTGATAATAGAAGCCGGGCTCGCCCCCGACATCGAATCCATCACGGGGCTCGGGTTCTGGTACGCCTCGCCCGCCGTGAGCTACACGCTCATGGGCTCCTTTTCCAGGTATCTCATAGACCAGTACGGCATCGAAAAATACAAGAAGGTCTACGGCAGCGGCGACTTCTCCGCCTACGGCAAGCCGCTCCGCGAGCTCATCGCAGAATGGGAGGCGTTCCTCGAGACAGTCCCCACGCCCCCCGAGGCCGCCGCCATAGCCGAGGCCCGGTTCGACGCGCCGAGTATTTTTGGAGCCGTCTGCGCGAGGAAAGTAGCAGCGCTCAAGGAAAAGGCCTTCGCCAATTACGCCGCCGGGAACTTCTGGAAGGCGGGCGAGCTCTTCACTGACGCCCGCACTTTCGACGAAAATGATTCGGTTCTGATCAACGGCCTCGCTTATTCAGCTTACTACTCGGGCGACTACCAGGGCACTATCGAGATCGCCGGTCAGTCGGGCGGGCTGTCGAAGGTCGACCGGATTATACTCGAGAACCTCCGGGCCAACGCCCTCTGGCAGGCTGGCTACACCGGCCCCGCGCTCGAAATATTCGGCGGCATCGAAAAGTACTACCTCCCCGAAGACATCCAGCGCGAGCTAGACATAAAGATCTCGGCCATCCGTGAAGGCGGCTCCGCCGAGGACGGTGCAAGGGAATTCTTCGCCACCCGCGACAGGGCCCTTCAGGCCATAGCAATGGAAGAATCTATTCAGGACGCGCCCGGCTACGCCCCGGCGTATTACCTCCTCGGAAGGCAGCTCTATAACGCCGGGGATTACACGAAGGCCGTGCAATATCTCGAAACGGCCTATTACATCGGCCTCCCGTCGAGCGGGCTTGCGGCCGAGAACCTGCGGCTCCTGGGGACGGCCCTTTTTGCCGGGGGCGACTACGACGGCGCGGCCGCCGCGTTCACGGAGCTCGCATCCCTCCGGCCCCGGGACGAGTCCTACGCAGTGGACTTTCTCGAAAGGATAAACCGCTCCGAACAAAATATATTGAAGTAAAATCTGAATCCTATATACTCTTACGTTCCTCGATATGAACAGATACAGTCTCGCGGTCCTCATTGCATCGATCGTCGTCGTAATCGACCAGTTCTCGAAGTGGCTCGTCGTGAAATCGATTCCCCTGTACGGCAAGGTTCACGTCCTGCCCTTCCTCGACTTCACACACATCCAAAACCCCGGGGCCGCCTTCGGCATCTTCAGGGACCTCCCCGAGGTCGTCCGCATGCCCCTATTCGCGGTGGTGCTTATAGCCGCGGTCTCGGTCATATTCTATTTCCTCTCCAAAACACAAAAAGGAGACGGCGTGCTCGTCTTCGCGCTCGCGCTTATACTCGGCGGCGCTATTGGAAACTCCATAGACAGATTCAGGCTCCGTTACGTCACCGACTTCCTCGATTTTCACTGGTTCGGCGACCCGGCCCTCCACTGGCCCCCCTTCAACATCGCTGACTCCGCCATAACCATAGGTGTTATACTCATACTGATAGACACCTTCATACTCAGACGGGGGAAGTAAGATGTTCACCGGCATTGTCGAAGACACGGGCGTCATAAAGTCCGTCGACAAGAAGGACAGGGAATCCACGTTCACAATATCCGTCGGCAAGATGAGCCTCGGCGAAGCCGCGCTCGGCGACAGCATTGCCGTAAACGGCGCATGCCTCACGGTCACGGCCCTGGACGGTAGTGAATTCACGGTAGACGCCTCCGACGAAACCCTTTCCCGAACAACCCTGGGCACGCTCGCCCCGGGTTCGAGAGTAAACCTGGAGCGCGCTCTCAGGTCGGGCGACAGGCTCGGCGGGCACATCGTCAACGGGCATGTTGACGGCGTCGGCGAGGTCGTCTCGAAAACGAAGTCCGGCGGCTCGTTTATCTTCAGGTTCTCCCTCCCCGAAGGGCTCGCGAAATACGTAGTCGAGAAGGGCTCCATCGCGGTGGACGGCGTAAGCCTCACGGTCAACTCCGCCGAGGGCAACGAATTCACGGTGAACATAATTCCCTTCACGCTCGCCGAGACGACATTCGGCGGCCTGGGGCCCGGCAGCCGTGTAAATATCGAATGCGATATAATCGCCAAATACGTCGAAAAACTCTCGACTGGCACTAGAGGAAACAACTCCATTTACCAGCCTTCAGATGACTGACATCCCCGCAAAAAACATCTTCCTCGTGGGCTTCATGGGCGCCGGCAAAACGGCGGTCGGAAAGGTCCTCGCCGGGAAGACCGGATACGAATACCGCGACGCCGACAAGCTCGCCGAAACCGAGGCCGGCATGACCGTGACGGAAATATTCGCCGCGAGGGGGGAAGAAGGCTTCAGGAAGCTCGAATCGACGATTCTCGCCGCGCTCGCCGAGGGCGAAAGACAGGTCATCTCCACGGGCGGCGGCGCCGTCACGAGGCCAGCTAATTTGGACGCCATGAGAAAGGGTGGCGTGATCGTTTACCTCAAGGCGAGCCCAGAAACGATATACGAGAGGGTCAAACACAGTAAAACCCGCCCCCTCCTCAAGGTCGAAAACCCGTTCGAAAGGATAAAGGAGCTCCTCACCGCGCGGGCGCATCTTTACGAGCTAGCCGACGTCTCCGTCGCTACCGACGGCCGCGACCCGGGCAATATTGTAGATGAAATCATGGGCCTCCTCGCCTCCCGCGAATCAAAATAAGCCGCCCCCGTTGCTACATCCCTAAAATCGTTTAAAATGAAAGGGATATGCACTCCGGCTCCCCAAAAGAACCCCGCAGAGCGAAAAACGGCCCCGTCCTCGAATCTGACGACTGGATGGATATTTCGGTACCCATATCGGAAGGCATGGTGACGTGGCCCGGCGACCCGCCCGTAAGGATTCTCCGCCTGTCGGACATCGATAACGGCGACGACTGCACGCTTTCGGCCCTGTCCATGTCCGTCCACACGGCGACCCATATGGACGCTCCGTCGCACTTTACCAACCTCCGTCACGGCATCGACGAAATGCCGCTTTCGGCGGTCGTCGGCAACGCCCGCGTCATAGAGATCGACGACCCCGTTTCCGTCAAGGTCGATGAGCTACGCGCCCACAAAATAAAAAAGGGCGAGCGCATACTCCTTAAAACCCGTAACTCCCGCGAAAGGTGGGACCATAAACCCTTCGACGAATCCTACGTGTTCCTCTCGACCGAGGCCGCGCTCTTCCTCGTGGAAAAGGGCGTCCTGACCATTGGCGTCGACTACCTCTCCATAGGCGGCTACGGCGGCAACATGGCCGAGGTGCACAGGATAATCCTGTCGGCGAAGATTTGGGTCATCGAAGGGCTCGACCTCTCCCGCACAGCGCCGGGCCTTTACGAAATGGTCTGCCTCCCGATAAAGATAGAGAACTGCGACGGAGCCCCCGCCCGCGCGCTCCTTAGGCCCGTGTAGCTTTAACGCCGGGGCCAACCACTTCTCAATTTATGGAAGGCGGACGGTCCGGCATTCCACTTCCTCGATTGAAACAGCGATTTCAGGATCGCAGCCGAGTTCTTCTATCGGCGGCGGATTTTGCAGGTCGAACTCATGGCGAGAGGCCGCAAACGATGCCCTCCCCGTAACCCCTATCCCACAGAATGCGTCTGTGCGGCTTACCGTAGCAAAGCAGTCCGCCATGCTGAGTCCGCTCAGCGTGCCGGCAATAAAATCCTCCCCTTCGGCGGTTATGCACTCCCACGCGTACCCCTCAGTCACAGGGACGGCGACTATATCTTCACCTGGGCAGTCCGATTCCAGAAGATCGAGGTCGGGTGGTATGTCGGGATTACCCCCGTCCCCTCCGCTATCACAGCCAATTACCGCCAAAACCGCGAGACACATCGTCAAAAGGCAGCTTTTCAGCATTTCAGGACCCCCCTCAATCAATATCGGATAGCCGAATACCTCGCCACCCTCATGCGCACATTTTGTTAATTATACAAATGATTACGCGCCATGTCTTGCTGACTTTCAGAACGCGTCCGTTCTGTATACCCTGACCGCGTAATTATGTATTCTTGACTTAAATCGTTTTCCGCACGGAGGCCCTCCATGGATAACAGCAGCGCACTCGAGCTTTACATAAAAAAATTCTCGGATTACGATCCCGTTCTCTCGGCGCACATCATCGAAACCATGGACGTTGACGAGAGCCTGGGCGTCTTCGACAACCTCCCCACCGACGTGTCGAGAACCATCTTCGAGAACCTCCAGAACGAATACGCGGCCGAGCTCCTCGGCAAGATCGACCGGGACAAGGCCGGCGAGATCCTCCGCGAAATGGAGCCGCTCAAGATATCCCTCATCCTCGGCGTCTGCCCGATGGCCCTTAAGGACACGATCTCCCACAGCCTCACCGAAAAGCAGAGATCCGAGCTCCGCGAGATACTCGAATACCCGAAGGACAGCGTCGGCTACATGATGAGCACGAACTTCCTCGCCCTGAACCAGGACCTCCGCCTGTCCGACGCCGTCAGCAAGATAAGGCTCCTGGCGCTTAAGGACAATACGCCCCTCTCCTACGTCTACGTCGTCGATTCGGGGTTCAGGCTGACGGGCGTCCTCACAATGCGGGACCTCCTCATACAAGACCCCGAGAAGCACCTCCGCCAGATAATGATAAAGGACGTCTTTTACCTGAACGCATTCATGGAATTCGAGGAGGCCGCGAGCATAGTAGCGCGGCGGAATTTCTTCGCCGTCCCCGTCGTCGACAACACGGGCGTGCTCGTCGGCCTGGTCAACACGAGCCAGCTCCTCAGCGACGCCCACGAGGAATATTCGGCTGATATCCAGACCCTGTTCGGCGCGGGCAGCGAGGAAAGGCCGTTCTCCAGTACGCTCTACTCTTTGAAAAAGCGCCTCCCGTGGCTGAATATAAACCTGGCGACTGCCTTCCTCGCGGCGGGGGTGATTGCCCTGTTCGAGGGCGTCATAGCCAAGCTGACAATCCTCGCCGTCTTCCTCCCGATCGTCGCCGGCCAGGGCGGGAACGCAGGCGCTCAGTCCCTGGCGGTCGTCATGCGCGGGCTCGTCATGCGCGAAATACCGAAGCAGGATTTTCTGAAGCTCTTCTGGAAGGAAGGCAAGCTCGGTCTTTTAAACGGCATTCTTATAGGAATCGTCACGGGGGCGGTGGCGTGGATATGGCAGGGGAGCCCAACACTCGGGATAGTCATCGGGCTCGCCATGATAGTCAACCTCGTCGTCGCCGGGCTCGCCGGGGCCATGATCCCTGTCGGCCTTAAGACCATCGGATTCGACCCCGCCCAATCGTCGATGATCATACTCACGACCGTGACGGACATAGTGGGCTTCTTCGCCTTCCTCGGCCTCGCCGCCCTATTCTTCGGCCTCTAGCACGCCACGCGTGGGGATATCGAAGTAGCAGCGTCTCGCCTTTATCACCTGCCGCGCTTCCGGTGCCTGCAAACTCCTAACGCGCTATGTTGGAAAGCACACTACTGTGTGTCATCTCGAACTAATGTGAGAGATCTATATTTCGCCTTTTCTTTGTAGTCATCCTGAACTACGATTTCGAGCAAGCGAGGAATCGGACGCCACAGGCCGACTGCACGGAAGCTTATATAGTACGGCTCCATAGCGTATCAAATCAAAATATTCAGGATCTCGCTTTATCTTTTGCCATTTTTATCCCCCCTTAGGAAAAGGGGACGGTTCTGAGCGAGCGCAAGAACCGGACGCCCTTGCTTATATACTTGACGCTCATCTGGTACAGAACTTCACCTTCGGCAAAGTAAATAGAGGGGGGATTCAGTCTTGTGTCATTGCGAGGGAGCGCTTTACACGACCGCCGCAATCTTCTTTTATCCGTCATTCTGCCTGTCACGGTGCAGCTTGAGCGAAGCGGGAAATTTCGTCAGGAAACAACCTCTATCGCCTGGTTCATGAGCTCCTCCGGAAACCTCGCCACCCTTCCGTCCACGAACTGCACCCTGTACGACTTCCCGTGAGCGAGCTCGAACGACTCGACTATCGTTCCCTTAAGGCCCTTTTCGAACCTGTCCTTCTTCCCTTCTATCGGCTGGGTCAGAACCACAGTCAATCCCTTCTTATACATCCGGCACCTCTTGGTCAGGATTTCACAATAAAATGATGAATATATCCAACTTCCCCCGTTTAGTGCAAATCGCCCCCCTCCGGACCACGCGAGCTTTACACCCCCGCCGTAATCGATATATACTGTCCGCATAGGAGGGCAAGCCAGTGGCCGAATTTCTCGACAAGCTCAAGGACAGACTAGACAAGGGCCTTTCTACGGTCAACGAAAAGTCCAAGGAGCTCATAAGCCGGCAAAAGATACGCATCCACATCACCGAGCTCAAGGCCGAGAGGGAGATTCTCGTAAAAGAGTTAGGGAAGCTCACGTACGAATCCTACGAGCCTTCGGGCGGCCTGGGCTTCATCACCGCCGGTGACGGTAAGGGCAAAAAAGCCGAGGACAACTCTCTCCCCGACAAATGGAGGGAATCTGTCTTCACGGTGCTGAGGGAAATATCCGGCGGCGGGATGAAGGGGCTCCTGCTCGAAGATACTGCGAAGCAGTTCAAGGTAACGGCCAAGGCCCTTTACGACGAAGTCGACAAGCTCATCCCAGACTCCGAAAAAAAGGGGCAGAACCTCCAGTGGCTCGGCAGGGTGCTCGGCAAATCGGGCCTTTCGGTGAAGAAGGCGTCCCGCAGGATAGACGGCGAGCGCGAAACGGTATACGTCTTCGACAAAAAGAAGACGGCAGCCGTCCTCAAAGACATTCCGGAAGCTGAAGACGAAGCGGAAAACGCGGGCGGGGATTCGCTTAACCCCGGAAACCCGGACGCACTCATAAAGAAGTGCAGGAAAATCCACGAAATAGATATCAGGATTTCGGGGCTCGAAAAGGAGCTCAAGGCCGCTCCGGCAAAATAAGGTCGTGAGACCCCGGCACGGCCCGCGTCATGGGCGGAGGCTTATAAAGCCTTGCCGACAGCCTTTTCTATCTCACCCTTGGGGACGGCGCCGATGATCTGCTCTACGGCCTGGCCGCCTTTAAAGACAATAAGCGTGGGGATGCTTCTTATTCCGAACTTCATGGTGGTCTGCTGGTTCTCGTCCACGTTCAGCTTTCCGACCTTGAGACGGCCCTCGTAGGATGCCGAAATCTCTTCGATGCTCGGCGCGATCGCACGGCACGGCCCGCACCACGGCGCCCAGAAATCCACCAATACAGGTGTCTCGCTGTTTATCACTTCCGTTTCGAAATTCGCATCGCTGAGATCGATAATTCCGTTGCTGGCCATGTAAAATCTCCTTTCTTTTTAACTTGAAATAATTATATCAGACTTTCCGGCGGTGTCATACCCGGGGGCCGGAACGCCCCTTTCTACGGGGCGAATCGCTCATTTCTCCCCGATCTGCACTCCCCTGTCCTCGAGTATCGTCCCCTTGGCGTAATCGAGCTCGGCGAGGGCGATGTTATAGCTGGTGATGGCCGTAATTTCGCGGACGCCGGCGTCTATGAGATCCCTCTGCGCTTCGAGAACGTCTCGCGTCGTGCCTATGCCTACGTTAAGCCGCTCCTGCTCGTTATTCACGACCTCTTCGGCGAGCTTTATAGATACCCTCGCCGCGTCTATCGCGCGGAGGCTGTTCTGTATCTGCCTGATAGCGCTCCTCACGTCGAGGGCTATGTTGTCCTTCGTCTGGTTAAGCGCGATGACGCTCCTGTCGAGCTCCGCCGAGGCCTTTATGTAATTCCCGCGCGCGGTGCGGTTAAAGAGCGGGAACGAGAACACGCCCAGGACCTGCCACGTCGTAAAGTCCGCCCCCCAGATCTGCCGGAACGCGTCGCTCGGGCTGTCGAACTGCGGCGGAATCGGCTCGGGTATCTCCTCGAAGCTGAGCCTGTCCGGGTTCTCGTCGCCGCCGAGGCCCTGGAGCTGCAGGCTCCCCTCGACCGCAAGCCTCGGAAGCCTCTGATTGGAATAGTATTTCTTGAGCGTCTCGCGGTTCTCTATTTCGAGCTCCCCCTGCTCCATTTCGGGCCGCTGCTCGTAGGCTATGTCGAGCGACTCCTCCTCGTTGAACTTTCTAACCTCGGTCGTCGGCTCGTCCACGGCCGTAATCTTAATGGTCAGATCCATGGCAAGAACGTTCTTGAGGTCGTCCTCGGCCGCCTGGAGATCGTTCTCCGCCCTTATGACGTTTACCTCCCTCGCAGCCACCTCCGACTCCGCCTGCGTCACCGATACCGGCGGAAGAACCCCCACGTCCACCTGCACCTGGTTCCTTTCTTTCAGGTCTATAGCCAGGTCGAGCCCGGTCCTTTCGAGGTCCAGGTTCTTCCTCGCCGCGACCACCAGCCAGTACCTGTTTTCGACCTCCAGCAAAACCTGCGCCACCCTCTTTTCGAGCTCCTTCTGCGATATGGTGCTCGACCGCTTGGCCGTTACGATGAACGCCCTGTTCACGTCCGTGCCGAAGTTCCTGAGAAACTCCTGCCCGATGCTGAAATTGACGTTGTTAAACCAGTTGGGGCTCAGATCCTCGATGGGCGAATTCGTGTCCGTCCTGGTCGTCTGGATGTCGAAAAGGTTATAGAACGTCCCCGTTGGCAGATCCCCTTCCACGTTCGTCTGCAAACTGAACTGCTTCTGTTTAATGGTGCCGCTCGGGATGAACGTGCTGAGCTGCGGGGTCTCGCCGTCGTTATAAAACGAGACGAGGTTAAACAGCGGGTCGAACACGCCCTCCTGCTTCTTTATCTCCCCCTCGGATACGACGACGTTCTGCTCCTGTATCTGAATGTCCCTGTTGTTTTCGAGCGCTATTTTTATAGCGTCGCCCAGGGTGAGATTGAGCTCCCCTCCCGTCCCCGAAATCGTGAAAAGAAGAATCAGGAGAGTCTTTGTCATCCACGCCTCCTAAAGATTGAACGGATATCCGGTTGCCGCTTGTTCATGCGAGATTAATATATATAATGGATTTTAACCGTAATAGAATGTCAGGTTAAGCGGCTAATCTCAAGCTTGACACGCCGGACGGCGGCGGGTACGTTGTAAGTAATCACTTACTTACAACCTTCCAGGAAAGGTGTGAATGTCGACAGATAAAGCCCTCGAAAAAGAGGCGCCGCAGGCGCGTGAAAAATCAACAACGAGAGACAAACTACTCGAAGCCGCAATAAAACTTTTTGCAGAGAAAGGATTCAACGGAACGACAACCAAGGAGATAGCCGAAAAGGCCGAGGTCAACGAGGCCTTGATCTTCCGTCACTTTTCTACAAAGCGCGACCTCTACGGCGCGATCATCGAAAAGAAAATCTTCGAAGAGCCCGGCATCGAAATCGCGCTCGAAACCCACAAGGACTCCAAGGACGACGCCCTCGTCTTCACGGCTATCGCGACTCGCATGTTCGACAGGTGCGGCAAGGACCCGTCCTTCATGCGTCTTCTCCATTTCAGCGCGCTCGAGGGGCACGACCTCTCCGACATGTTCTTCGAAACCTACGTCGAATACATCAACATGCTTATCTGCGATTACATAGAAACGCGCATCAAGGACGGGGCGCTCAGGAACGTAAACCCCCTCTACGCGTCCAAGGCCTTCATCGGAATGGTCGTAAACCAGATAATCGCTCAAGAGCTCTTCGGGGAAAAGAAACGCGGCAAGATAGACCAGGAGCAGCTCATAGCTACCTTCGTCGGAATATTCCTTACCGGTATAAAGGCCGTTTAACAGGCCGATTGGTAATGCCCATTCCCTTATTACACTAGCGAAAAGCTCCCCGCCCGGCGGCATCCACGTGTGTTAAGATAAATCCGCGCACATGAACGAGACGTTCTCGAAAACAAACATCGCCGACTGGATACCGCTGGCCGGGCTTTTCGCGCTGTCCGTAATATTCGCGCGCCCCTTCATCCCCGCGTGGGGATTCGTATTCGTGCTCTCGTTCTCTATATTCTTCGGCTTTAAATGGCTGACGTTTAAACGCGCCGTCTCGGGCGGCGTAAGGCCGGGGATGCGCCGCACGCTCGGCTACGTCTTCCTCTGGGTCGGTATGGACGCAGGGCGGTTCCTCGACGAATCCCGCAGGCCCGAAATTCCTGGATTGAGGGAGTGGGCGGAGGCAATATTCAAGACAGCCCTCGGCTGCGTCATATTCTGGCTGCTCGCCCGCGAGGTGTACCAGTCCCACGCGCTCACGGGCGGCTACGTCGGCTTCACCGGCTTTCTCATACTCACCTTCTTCGGCGTGTTCCACATCCTCTCGCTCGTTTGGAGGAGCCTCGGCGCCGACGCGGGCCCCATAATGCGCTCGCCGCTTCTGGCGTCCTCGCCGTCTGATTTCTGGAGCCGGAGATGGAACCTCGCCTTCCGCGACATCGATAGCGCGTTTATCTTCAGGCCCGCCGCCCGCAGATGGGGGCTCGCGCCCGGGATCCTCGCGGCGTTTCTCTTCTCGGGCGTGCTCCACGACCTAGTAACATCTTTCCCCGTTAACGCCTGGTACGGAGCGCCGATTCTCTACTTCATGATCCAGGCCGCGGCGGTTATACTCGAAAAATCGCGGGCAGGCGTCCGGGCCGGTCTCGCCTCGGGGCCGAGGGCGCGCGCTTTCGCGATAGCCGTCGTCGCGGGCCCCGTCCTTCTCCTGTTCCATCCGCCAGCGATAGAGCACGCATTCATTCCTTTCATGAGGGCGGCCGGTGCGCTCTAGAGAGCAGGCGGCGAGAGACTGAACATGCTGTTTACCGTAAAGAAAAATTTCCTTCTATCCGTCGTTATTGCCCTGATATTTGCGGGAGCCGCGCTCACCGCGAAATACGCCCTCGGCCTCGAATGGCAGTCCCCCGTCGCGGTGGAATTTATCCCCGGATTTGCACTCGGCCTGGCTGCCATACTCACGTCCGACATAATACTCATCCTCATTCTTCTCGCCCTTTTCAGGAGCGCGTTCATCGATACCTACATGCAAATGGCTGATTACTTCACTGCTCAGCGCGCCCCCGAGATACTCGCAGGCGGCCTCCTCGCCGCGGGTGAGGAGATGCTCTTCCGCGGCGTCGTGCTTCAGGGCATGGTGGAGATGCTTGGCGCAGGGCCGGTTTCGGCCGTCCTCGTCTCGTCTATACTCTTCGGGCTCTTCCACGTGATCGTCCGGCGGCGTCTCGCACTCTTCTCCATATGGGCGGTTTGGGAGGGCGCGGTGCTCGGCGCGGTCTACCTCTACACCGGCTCGCTTCTAGTAGCAGCGGCGGTCCACGCCGCTCATGACATCCTGGGATTCACCGTCTTCGCCCTTAACCGGAAATACGGATTCTTCCCCACCGGGGGGCCCGCCCAAGGCTGACGGCCGGCGTTATGGTAATATAATCGCCGCTGTCGGAATTAACCCCCAAAGGAGATAGAAATGAGTTATGAAACCGAGCTTAAAGCCGCCGTCCACGCGGTAGCGAACGCATGCAGGCTCTGCGTGAACGTCCAGTCCGCCCTCGTATCGGCGGAATCGATGACGAAGAAGGACAAGTCGCCCGTAACGGTCGCCGATTTCGGCGCCCAGGCGGTGATATGCGGCGAGCTCACCGAGGCCTTTCCCGATATCCCCATAGCGGGCGAAGAAGACGCCTCCGATCTAAGGGCGCCCGAAGGCGAGGCTCTTTCGGCGCAGGTGCTCGAATATGTAAGCAAGATAGTCCCCGACGCGACAAAGGACGGCGTCCTCCGTGCTATAGACTCCGGGAATTACAGCGGAGGGCCGGCAGGGAGATTCTGGACCTTGGACCCCATAGACGGCACGAAAGGCTTCCTCCGGGGCGAGCAGTACGCCGTCGCGCTCGCGCTGATAGAGGACGGCGAGGTCGTCCTCGGCGTGCTCGGATGCCCGAACCTCCCGCTCGATCTGGGCGACCCCGCGCGCGGCGCTGGCTGCGTGCTCACGGCAGTAAAAGGCGGCGGCGCATTCATGCAGCCGCTCGAAGGAGGCGTGGCGTGGCGGATAACGGTCTCCGGAATCTCAGCCCCCTCGCAGGCCCCGATATGCGAGTCCGTCGAATCGTCCCACTCGTCCCACGACGAATCGGGCCGCGTCGCGGAAATGCTCGGCGTCAGCGTCCCGCCGCTCAGGATAGACAGCCAGTGCAAGTACGCCGTAATCGCTCGCGGCGACGCCTCGATTTACCTCAGGCTCCCGACCAGAAAGGACTACACCGAAAAGATATGGGACCACGCCGCGGGCTCGCTCATAGTCGAGGAAGCGGGCGGAAAGGTAACGGACGTCTCCGGGAAGAGGCTCGATTTTTCGAAAGGAAGAACCCTCTCCGGAAACAAGGGCGTCATAGGCACGAATGGCCTCGTGCACGATAAAGTGCTCGCGGCGGTAAAAGAGGTCATAGGCGGCTGACCGCTGGCTAGCTTCTGAACTTAAAACTCCGGGACGCCTCGTCCAGAATGGCGAGGTCGTCCTCTTGAAGCTTAAAACCCATGGCGCCGGCGTTGTCCTCCGCCTGCCTTACGGACGTCGCCCCCGGTATCGCAACGACACACTCACCGCTGAAATTGATAACCCAGTTTATCGCTGCCTGCGAAAGCGTGACGCCGTACTTCCTCGCCACGCGCCCGAGCGCCTCGACGACCGGCCGCGAGGATTCGAGGTGCGAACGGTTCAGCGACCCGTAATATCTCCTGAAAATATTCCTCGTTTTCAGAAGCTCCGGGCTCTCGTGGAACTTGCCCGTAAGGATGCCCCGCCCAAGCGGCGAATACGCGATAATCGTCATACCGAGGTCCCGCGCCGCGTCGAGCACGCCGTCCGTCTCTATCTCCCTCCTGACGAGGCTGTAGTTCACCTGGTTAGATACGAGCGCGAGCCCCATGCGCGAAAGCTCCATGTGCGCCCTCCGCATATCCTCGGCGGAAAAGTTGCTCACCCCGACATATCTTATCTTCCCCTCCTCCGCCAGGCGCGCCATCTCACCCATCTGCGTCTTTATGGAAGACAGCGAGTAAGGGTTGTGTATCTGGTGGAGGTCTATGTAATCCGTTCCGAGGCGCGAGAGCCGCTCGTCTATAGTCTTCGTTATGGAGCCCGCGGTCCGAAGGAGCGGCCACCACTTGTCCGCGATGACGACGCTCTCCCTCTTTACTCCGAGCTCCGCGAGTGCCCGGGACAGCGCCGCCTCGGCCTGCCCCCTGCCGTAAAGCTCCGCCGTGTCGAACCAGTCGACGCCGCCCTCGACGGAAACGCGGACGATATCCCTTATGTCCTTCTCCGGCAGCGGCTGCCACAGGAGGCCCGATACCCCCCTCCCCCCGCTGAACTGCACCGTCCCCAGCCCGACGGGAGACACCGACAGTCCGGATAATCCGAGCCTTCTCTTCCGCTGGCTATCCTCTCTCTTCATGGCGTTAACCCTCTTGTCACCATTCTACAATTTTTACGGTTGGTTACAAAACCATAGAGGGCTTTATTTACATCATCTCGCAATTTATGCAGTCCGCGAGAAAGAATCTACAAAAAACAGATAATTTGATATACAATCTTCTTTTATTTATTGATATAAAAGCACCCTCTGGAGGGGAGGCAGCTTGGACATATACGACACGCTCCTTGGATCGAGTCCGCTCTGGATTGTCTTCGCGGCTACAGTTGTTGTCGTGCTCCTGTCGATTGTAGCGGGCTATAAGATCGGCCATTACGTGCAGCACAGAAAAAAGGACGGCTCCGTCATATCCGCGGGGTCGGTTGTGGCGGCCTCGCTCGGGCTTCTGGCGTTTATGCTCGCGTTCACGTTCGGCATCGCCTCCAACCGCTTCGACGCGCGGAAACAAATAGTTTTGAACGAAGTGAACACGATCGGCACGACTTACCTTCGCGCCGACACGCTTCCCGAGCCCCCGAGGTCCGAGGCCAGGAAGCTCCTCAAAGACTACGTGAACACGAGGGCATCATTGGCGGACACGGATTACTGGAATAAGCCCGAAAAGGTTCAGCAGCTTATCGGCAAGTCCGAGGCCATTCAGGATCAGCTCTGGTCCCAGGTCGTATACATGGGCAGGACCTATCCGGATTCCGAAATTGTAAGTCTGTACATAACCTCCCTCAACGAAATGATCGACCTCCACACGGAGCGCCTCGTCGTCGGGCTCCAATACCATATTCCAGGCACCATATGGGGGGCTCTCTACCTCCTCACGGTTCTGACATTCGGTCTTGTGGGATTCGAGATAGGGATATCGGGCGGCGGCAACATATGGGCCAGCTTTATTATCGCCCTTATATTCTCGACGGTCATACTGCTCATTACTGACCTCGACCGTCCGATGCAGGGGCATATAGCTGTTAGTCAGAAGCCCATGCTCGATCTGCAGCAAAAGCTGCAAGAGGGTGGACCGTAATTTCCACGGGGAGAAAGCGTACGCCACGATTTCCGCTTAGGCTCGAACTGTGGCGGGCAATCCCCCCGGGCTATGGCGCCTTCGGTATCCGCTTACCGAAATACTCCGTAAGTATCGGCCCCAGGACCGACGTAGTGATGACGATAATTAGCACGGAATTGAGCACGGGCTCGTCTATGAGCCGCTCCCCCGCCGAGTTTATGCTGTTATAGGCGACGAGCGCTGCGGCCAGCGTCGCAGCCACCTGCGGGATCGACAAGCTCCACATAATTCCGAAATCGTTTTTGCTGAAGCGGAGGATGAGCGACGTAATACCCGCCGCGGCGAACTTCGACGCGATCAATCCGACAAGGAACCCCACCGCGAGCAGCGGGTAATGAAAGAGAGTGGTCCCGAAGGCTTTCACGTCGATAAGAAATCCCGTCGTAAGGAAAAACGCGGGAATGAACAGCGTTTGGCTTATTACTTCCAGGTATTCGTTGCTTTCGAACTTGCCGATGGCCCTCTTCACCGTAATTCCCGCGAGGAACGCGCCGATGATATCTTCGAGATTTATCCAGTGGGCGCACTGTGCGGCCATGGCGATTATTGGGAAAATGATCGTAAGGCGCGCGACCTTCGAATCGCCGAAATATCTGAAGAGCATCTTGGCGATCCAGCCGACGCCGAATATCACGGCCGGGACAAAAATTATCAGCTGCCCGATTTCCCTTAAAAGGGCTTCAGTCGAAAACCCGGTCATGTGAATAGGCAGACAAACGGCGAGCACCAGCATGGCGGCGATATCGGTAAAGAGGGTCGCGCCGACCGTGACGACGACCGAATCCCGGTTCACGATCCCGAGGCTCTGTATAATCGGGAAGGCAAGGAGAGTGTGGGACGCCATCAGCGATCCTATGAGCACGGAAGCATTAACCCCATAGCCCAGGAGATGGGCCACCCAGAATCCGGCAAGGAGCGGGAAGCAGAACGTCAGCACCCCGAACAGGAGCGACTTGTGTTTGGCGCGGTTAAATTCCACGAGGTCGATCTCGAAACCGACAAAGAACATGAGGAGCAGCTTGCCGATAGAAGAGAAGAAGCCTATAACGGGGCCGTCCTGGGTAAGGAATCCGAAACCGTGCGGGCCGAGCAGAAGCCCTGCGAGCAGAAACCCTATCACCCCCGGCAGCTTCGCCTTGGTAGCGATCCTGGGGAGGATGAGAAGGAGAAACATTACAATCGCGAAGTTAACTAGAAGAGGCAGTTTTTCCATATAGGCTGGTCAGTTCCCAGATAATGCGGTCTTCCGAATCATCGAAATAGTGCTCATAAGCCCCTTGAAACAAAGATAATATATACTTCCGTGTTAATTTTCAATCGATACTTACTATTTAACCAATTGACGTCTTGTGTTATTGTCAGGTGAAAAGGGGATTTGAAATTCGACGTAAAGGAGACAACATATGCCCAGGTCCACACACGTTATACCCGTTTTATTCTTTACGCTTCTGGCGTTTATAGTTGCATCCGCAACTTTTGCAATCGCGCAGGAAGCACCGAAAGACGCAACGGAGGCCACCAAGGCAGCCAATGCGAAGCTGCTGGACCAGCTGCCTTTCTCCGATAACGCGAGCTTCGAGGCCGCGAAAAAAGGTTTCATCGCGCCCCTGCCCGATAACGGGGTAATAAAGAACGAAAAGGGCCAGCCTGTCTGGGACCTCTCCAAGTTCGCGTTCATAAAGGACGGCGAGCCCGCGCCGGATTCCGTCAACCCCAGCCTCTGGAGGCAGTCCCAGCTCATTCTGCAGGGCGGCCTGTTCGAAGTCGTTCCCGGCATATATCAGGTAAGAACCGCGGACCTCTCCAACATCACCTTCATCGAAGGCAACGACGGCATCATAGTCATGGATCCTCTGATATCGGCCGAAACCGCCAAGGCCTCGCTCGACCTCTACTACCAGCACCGTCCCAAGAAGCCGGTCGTCGCGGTCATATATTCCCATAGCCACGTAGACCACTACGGCGGCGTTAAGGGCGTAGTCTCCGAGGAAGATGTAAAGTCGGGCAAGGTAAAGATATACGCGCCCGCAGGATTTCTGGACCACGCCGTGGCCGAGAACGTCATGGCCGGAAACGCGATGAGCCGAAGGGCCAGCTACATGTACGGCAACCTCCTCCCGCAGGAACCCAAGGGGCAGGTCGGGGCAGGCCTCGGCGTCACGACGTCTTTCGGCACAGTAACCCTTATCCCGCCCACGGATATTATCAAGAACGACGGCGAGACGCACAACATAGCCGGGCTCGACGTCCAGTTCTGGATGGCACCCAATTCCGAAGCACCGTCGGAAATGTTCTTCTACATACCTTCGATGAAGGCCCTCTGCACGGCAGAGGACGCGACCCACACCCTCCACAACACCTATTCGCTCCGGGGGGCCAAGATTCGCGACCCGCTTGCATGGTCCAAATACCTCAATGACGCAATAGATAAATGGGGAGGCGAGGTCGAGGTCCTCTACGCGCCGCATCACTGGCCCGTATGGGGCAACGCCGAGGTCGTGGGGCACCTCAAGAAACAGCGCGACCTCTACAGATATATTAACGACCAGCCGCTCCGCCTGCTGAACCACGGCTACAAGATGGTCGAAATAGGCGACATGATAGAGCTCCCCGAGAGCCTCGCGACCGTATGGTCCGACAGAGGCTACTACGGCTCCGTCAACCACGACGTCAAATCGACGTACGTGAACTACCTCGGCTGGTTCGACGGCAACCCTGCTACGCTTCACGTGCTCCCGCCCGTAGAGGCGAGCAAGCGCTACGTCGAATTCATGGGCGGCCCCGACGCAGTGCTGGCCAAGGCGAAGGAGTACTACGACAAGGGCGAGTACCGCTGGGTAGCCGAGGTCGTAAACCACGTAGTATTCGCCGACCCCGGCAACCAGGCGGCCAGGAACCTCCAGGCCGACGCCCTCGAGCAGATGGGCTACCAGGCCGAATCCGGCCCGTGGCGCAACTTCTACCTGAGCGGCGCCAAGGAGCTCCGCGAAGGGGTAAAGAGGCTCAGCGCCCCCAACACGGCCAGCCCCGACACGGTGCGCGCCATGAGCCTCGACCTTCTGTTCGACTGGGTGGGCATGAGGCTGAACGGCCCTAAAGCCGACGGGAAGACGATAACGCTCAACTTCGACTTCACCGACACGAACGAAAAATACATTCTCGGCGTCGAAAACAGCGCGATTCATTACAGTAAGGACAAGCAGGCCGACAACGCAGACGCCACCGTCACCATGACCCGCGAAACCCTGAATAACGTCCTCCTCGGGCAGGGCACCATCGACGACAAAATAAAATCGGGGGACATCAAGGTTTCGGGCGACCAGGCCAAGCTCGACGATCTCGTTTCAATGCTCGACTCCTTCGATTTCTGGTTCAACATCGTAACGCCGAACAAGCCCGAATAACCCGGCCGGGCATAAACCGATTACCACGCGAGGGGGAGGGTCCGCCCTCCCCCGCCGCTTACAAAGGAGAGTCTTTATGCGCAAGGTTCTTTATATTTTCATAGGGCTGCTTATTGGCTTTACGGCTCTTACGAGCTCGCACGCCCAAAGCCCGGCCGGCGGACAGCAGTCCCAGGGCGGCGAATCCCTCGCCGAAGTCGGCGCACAGCTCGCAAACCCCGTTTCTTCCGTATGGAGCATCGTATTCCAGAACAACTTCACCTTCCTCGAGGGCGAGCCCTCGGACAAAACGAGATTTAGATACAACCTCAACTTCCAGCCCGTTATGCCGATTCCGCTCACGGATAACTGGAACCTCATAACCCGTCCCGTTTTCCCGCTCCTCATAGGCCAGCCAGTATACAACCCCGAGAGCGGGTTCCACGGAAGATCAGGTCTCGGCGACATAGCGATGGTAAACCTCATATCCCCGAACAAGCCCTCGGGCTTTCTCTAGGGAATAGGCCCCACGTGGATATTCCCCACGGCTACAAAGCAGAATTTGGGTCAGCAGAAATGGCAGGTAGGCCCGGCGGCCGTGGGTCTTTATCTTTCGAAGGACTGGATCTTCGGCGCCTTCCCCCAGCAGTGGTGGTCGTTTGCCGGAAAGGACAACAGGCCCGACACGAGCATGATGAACATTCAGTACTTCGTATGGCGCCTTCTTCCCGGGGCTTGGCAGGTAGGCACGGGGGCGCCGAACATAACGATCAACTGGAAGGCCGACGACGATAACAAGGTGAACCTCCCGATCGGGCTCGGCGTGGCTAAGACGGTAAAGCTCGGCAAGCTCCCGGTGAAATTCCAGCTCGAAGGCAGCTACAGCGTCGCCCACGAGGACGTGCTCGGACAGAGGTGGAACATCCGGCTCACCATAACCCCCGTCATTCCCAGGCTGATAACGAGCGCAATATTTTAACTAGCTGCTTGTTTAAAGGTTTAGCGGGCGGGGCAGCGAAACAGTAAACGGCCTCCGCCCTCGTATCTACAAGAGAAAGCTGAATTCGCTGGTTTCGTCCACGTCCGTATGCAGCCTCCCGGTGGCGATGGCCTTCTTGAACGCGGCGAAATCCTCTTCCACCTGGTCGGCATAGGCTTCGGCGTACTCAGCTATCGCTTCTCCGAATCTATCCGACGACCCGATGTAGCCCTGGATAAGGTGCTCGTTCCCGGCCTTCGCCTGCGCCCTCGCCAGCACCCACCCGCACATAGCTGCATAGTCCACAAGGGTTTCCGGGAAGAACGTCTCGGGCTCCGCCGACACCTTCATATCCCTCAGCTGCCTCACGTAATAATCGTGCCCTTTGTCGATGCTGGCCCATCCGAGGAAGATGTCCCCCGTCGCCTGGAGGAGACGCTGGCCCTCGACGACGCGCTGCCCCTGGCTCTTGTAAGCGCTCTTCCCGCCCGGCGGTTCCAGTACAGACCTTCTCGCTTCCTTGGCCTGCAAAAACAGGGGGTCGCCCTCGCCCGCCATCAGGAGCTCTACGATACACCGCGTGCCGACGCTGCCGATGCCGACGACCTTCACGACTATATCCTGCGGCGTATAAGATTCGTACAAATGCTTTCGGTCCGATCGCAGCGTCTTCGCGTAATGCTTCCTGAACCTGTTCACCAGCTTCTCGAACTCTGGGACATTCTCTTTAAAATGAAAAATGTAAGGAGGGTTATCGACGATCCTCGCGTGGCCGTCCACAACGGAAGTCAGCTTGGGAAAAAGGGCCTCCGAAGTCCTGGACTGCGCCTGCTCCTTTTTCCTCTTTATCCTCCGTAACATATCCTTGTTATCCTTGAACGCTTCCAACAAATCATCCACGGTTATCGTCGAGCCCCATATCTCCATCTGCTTCATGTCCGCATATTCCGAAAGCCGTTTCGTGTACGAATCGACTGCCGCCTCTACAGCCTTTACGGAGTCTTTCTTCGAGAAGTCCAGCTCCCTCGCGCATAGCGCTATGCTCACCGCCAGCCGCTTTATGTCCCACTCGAACGGGGCCGGAAACGTCTCGTCGAAGTCGTTAATGTCGAACACGATGTTACGCTCCGGCGTCGCGAATCCGCCGAAGTTCATCAGGTGGCAATCCCCGCATGCCTGAAGGACTATCCCCGAGCTCGGGGCCGCCATGAGATCCCGGGCCTGGATAACCGCCGTGCCCCGGAAGAAGGTGAACGGGGTCTGCGCCATCCTGCCGTAACGTATGGCGATGAGCCCCGGTATTCTGTCGTGGTTGGATTCTTCGAGGAGACTGATTATGTCTACCTTCCGCAGAGCCGGGCTCCATTCCGCCAGCGAAGAGCGCGGGCTTTTTTTGCGCGCCGCCTTACCGTGCTTAAGCCATTCGGATTTCGTTAATTGGTTGTCTTTCATCGGTCCCGCCCCTCCGGATATTTTTCGATTCATTCATCTAAAACCCGGGCCGCCCCAATATACCGTCCGTCCGCCCGTCACTACCACGACACGTGTGAAGGCTTACGCCCCTCGCCGCGGTATTGCTCACTCCACCCCTTGATTCGATTATCTTACTATAAACAGTCCTCATTTTGGAGTAGGCATATAAATTAATTAATTCTAGTTATTGCAGCAGTTTACGACGCGCCGTAGGGACGGCGAACGTTTGATGTACATACGGGGATGAGATGCCGGCCGCCTCCACGGCGGCTTTTATTCCACGCGGAATTTAAATATAATAGCCCCCATGGCTGAAGGAAAACGAATAATCGACCTATCGATAAAAATCGAGCCCGCGCCCGGCCCCGAGCACCAGAAGCTCGAAATAAAATACGAGCGCCACGAGGACACGGCGGAATACGTCGCCATGCGCTTCGAGTGTAGGGAGCAAGACCTCCCCGGGGGCCTCGGCTGGGCGAACGAATACGTCACGCTCGGCACACACGTAGGCACGCACATGGACGCCCCCTGGCACTACCACCCGGTATCCGAGGGCAAAAAGGCGCGCACGATAGACGAGATGCCGGTCGAATGGTTCTACGGCGACGGCGTCGTCATAGACATGCGTCATAAAAAGCCTGGCGAGCTGATCTCGACAGGCGACCTCGAGGCCGCGCTCGACAAAATCGATTACAAGCTGAAGCCCTTCGACATCGTGCTCGTCATGACGGGCGCCGACAGGCTATGGGGCACGCCGGAGTATTGGAGCACATTCCCCGGCCTAGGAAGAGAATCCACGCTCTGGCTATGTAATCAGGGCATCAAGGTCATGGGGACGGATTCAGCCGGATGGGACAGGCCGTTTAAGGTCATGACGGAGGAATTCAAACGTACGGGCGACGCGGGTGTACTATGGGGCGCTCACTTCGCCGGAATAGAAAAGGAATACTGCCAGATCGAAAAGCTTACTAACCTCGATTTGCTGCCGCCCTTCGGATTCAAGGTGGCCTGCCCGCCCATAAAGGTCAAGGGGGCTAGCGCCGGATGGGTGCGCCCGATAGCTATTCTCGGGGAGTCTTCGTAGCGCTTCCCGGTTTCGGGGCGGCGAAAACGACCGTCCAGTAGGTCTTGTTCTTCGTGTCCTTGTTGTGAAAACACGCCCCGCCTATCTCGGTGATGCGCTGCTGCATCAAAACCTCGCAGTGAACGGGGCTCCTCAGCCACGCCGCCACGACCTCCTCCGACGACTCCCGACCGACCGAGATGTTCTCCCCAACCATCTGCCACTCGTAGTCCAGCTTCTCCACCCTGTCCGACACCTCCGACCCGTCCGACCCCTCGTGGCTTACGAAATCCCCGGTCGCCATGTCGACGGAATGCTCCAGCGCCGCGCGGGCGAGCGTCGGGTTCCATTCGACCCTTCCCGCGGGCGTGAATATCTTATACCCGCAGTTACGGCTCTGCGACCTGGCCTTGTTTATGAGGACGACCATCTTTTCCTTGATTACGTCGAAATCCTCGCACCGGTAGGAATCGTTGGCGAGTGTATAGCGGAGCTCGTTTCCGCCGCACCCGTACAGGAAGAAGACAGCGGCGGGAATGAGTAGGAACCTCTTCAGCATCCTTAAAAGTATACTCGGCGGCGGGAAGGAATCATCCGAAAAATCTCACACCGGCGCGGGGAGGCCTCCGGAGGAGTGCGCTCAGTCCGAAGACTCTTCCTTACTATGCTTGTCGATGAAGCTCTGCCTTCCCGAGCCGTACTTGTACATCTTGTACTTGAGCTCGTTCTTCTTGTAGTAGCTCTGGTGATACTCCTCGGCTGGATAAAATTCCGTGGCCTCCGTTATCTTGACGACGATGGGATCCTTGAACTTTCCGGATTCATCGAGCCGTTTTTTCGAAGCCTCGGCGGCCTTCTTCTGCGCTTCGGAGTGATAGAATATCTCGGGCCTGTACTGGCTCCCCCTGTCCGCGAACTGCCCGCCCGCGTCCGTGGGATCGATGTTGAGCCAGTATACGTCGAGCAGCTCGTCGTAGCTCACAACCTCGGGGTCGAAGATGATCTCGACAGCCTCCGCATGCCCCGTGGTTCCCGACGATACCTGCTGATACGTCGGGTTCTTTACCGTCCCGCCCGTGTACCCGGCTATCGTATCGACGACCCCGTCCATCTTGTCGAAGGGCGGCTCGATGCACCAAAAGCACCCCCCGGCGAACGTCGCCCTCTCGTACTTCTTATCCCCGGCGTCTGCCTTGCCCGCGTCTGCGGCGAACGCGTGCGCTGCAAACGACGACACGGCCAATAATGCGAACACTAAAAGTAGTGCCGTTCTTTTCATTGCGATTCCCTCCCGGCGGTTCAGCTTCGCGCCGCCCGCGATGTCCGATTATCGGAAGCTAATAATATACGGTATAAGGATAGCCGGAGAGTTTGGGTTTTATACCGGTATTTGGGGAAAGGTCAGCTTAGAAGCCCCCACTTCTTCATCCTGTAGCGTAGCACCTCGCGGGTTATGCCGAGCATCTCCGCCGTCTTCGTCTGGTTCCAGTTGTTAAGGTCGAGCGCCTTTATGATAACCTTCTTTTCTATCTGGTAGAGCGATGCGTCCTCGATGGGAACGTCTATCACCATCTTCTCTTCGGAGTTCTGCACCTTGAGGCTCTCGCCGTCTTCGAGCTTCAGATACCTCGGGTTTAGCACCTTGTCCTCGCTGAGGAGTACGGCCCTCTCGATGGTGCTCCTGAGCTCCCTCACGTTCCCCGGCCAGTTGTAATTGAGGAACGTCTTCCTTATCTCCTCCGGGATCTCCGTGATGTTTTTGCTGAGATCGACGTTGAAGTACGAAACGAAGTGATCGGTCAGGAAAGGAATGTCCTCCTTCCTGTCCCTTAAGGCCGGCATCTCGAAACTGAGCACGTTCAGCCTGTGGTAGAGGTCTTCCCTGAAATCGCCTTTCTTGACGAGCGCCTTCAGGTCATGGTTCGTCGCCGCAATAACGCTTATGTCCACGTTTATATCGCGTGTCCCGCTGAGCCTCCTGAACGAGCGCTCCTCGACGGCCTTCACGAGCTTTGCCTGAAGCGCGAGGCTCATGTCCCCTATCTCGTCGAGGAACACGGTCCCCCCGTCTGCCTGTTCGAGTATGCCCTTTTTCAGGTTCTTCGCGTCCGTGAAAGCGCCCGCCTCGTGCCCGAAGAGCTCGCTTTCGAGCAGCGTCTCCGGTATCGCTGCGCAGTTGAGCTCGATAAACGGCCTCTGCCTCCTCACCCCGTTATAATGGAGGATCTTCGCCGCGAGCCCCTTCCCCGTCCCGCTCTCCCCCGTGATCAGGATAGTCTTCGGGTCAGTCTCGGTCAGCTTCTTGAACAGCTCGATGATCTCCTTCACCGGCGCGCTCACTCCGATGAACGAATCGAATCCGTACTTCTCCTGCGCACGCATCGCGGCCGCGCTCACATTATTCCTGAGCTCGCTCGTCCTTATGGCGTTCCTCACCATAACCTTCAGCTTGTCGAGCGGAAACGGCTTCTCGATGAAATCGTACGCGCCGACCCGGATTGCGGTGACGGCCACCTCGACATTCCCGTGGGCCGTCATCATTATCGCCGTCGGCGGATGCTCGAACTTCGAGAAGGACTTTAAGACCTCGAGCCCGTCGGTGTCCGGGAGCCGGAGGTCCAGGAGCACGAGGTCCGGGTTCTCCCTCTTTGCGATCTCTATCCCCTCCCTCCCTTCGTACGACGTCAGGACGGAATACCCCTCCTGGGTCAGCGCCTTATGCAGCTGTTTACAGAGGAGCCTTTCGTCCTCGATTATAAGTATGAGAGAACTCATTCGTTATCGTTCCTTGTGTTAAGGCGCCGCGTCACGAAGCGCGCTTTTCCTCGCTTTTGAGGTCGTTCGGTATCTCTACTACAAACGTGGACCCTTCCCCCACCTTGCTCGAAATATGAATCTTTCCCTTGTGCGCCTCGACTATGCGGCTCGAAATCGCGAGCCCGAGCCCCGTGCCCGTCTCCTTCGTCGAATAGAAAGGCTGGAGTATCCGCTCGGTTTCATCGTCCGGGATTCCGCATCCCGTGTCCGAAACCTCTATCTCAATCGAGCCGTTCCCGCACCTGGTCCCTACCCTGACCTCGCCGAAGCTGCCCGTGGCGTCGATGCTGTTTATAAGTAGATTCAAAATCACCTGCTCTATCTGCTCGTGATCGACGTAAAACGTATTCGCGCACGAGAGCTCTTTTTTAATCAGAACACCCTTGGCCTTGGCCTTCTTCGAGACGAGGTTAAGCGCCCTCTCGACGATGTCGTTCGGCCCGCATTCCATGAGCTGAAGACTCTTCGGATGCCCGAGATCGAAAAGGCCCTTCACAATCCTTTCTAGCCTCGATATCTCGTGCAGCACCTCGTCCATCGTCTGCTTGTGCTCCTCGTTTTCAGTTTCATCCATCATCAGCTCTAACGCAAGCCCTATTCCCGAAAGGGGGTTACGGACCTCGTGGGCGACGCCCGTCGCGAGCTCGCCGATAGCGGCCAGCTTCTGCGAATGCGCGAGCTGGCGGTGCTTCTCCTCTATCTCCGCAGTCGCCTCGGCGATCTTGTATTCGAGGAGCTCGTTAAACTCCCTCGTCTTCTGAAGGAGCTTTAAAATTTCGTCGTTCTTCCGCTGGAGCTCGCGGCTGTTGCGGTCGATGTTGTCGATCATGTTGTTAAACGCCTTCGCCAGGATCTCGATCTCCCCCGACGCGCCGCCTGCCCTGACCCTCACCGAATAATCCCCCGACGCCACCGACTCCGCCGCGTCGAAGAGGCTCATGATCGGCTTCGTTATCATCCTCGGTATGAACACCGTCAGCACCACGCCGAAAAGAAGCGTAAGCCCCACGGCAGTCAATATCATTATGTACGAGAACTTTATCTGCTTGTCCGATATCCTTATGGCTTCGAGCAGCATCTGGTTGGCGAAGATACCCTGCTGTCCTTCCTCTTTCGATGTCAGAATGGTCGAAAGCGTCTCGTACCGCCCCCTTATGTTTGACGCGGTCCTGTCCATGTTGTAAATGCTGTAAATGGAGAGCCCCCCGATAATCAACATGAACAAAAACATCAGCGCATATCCGAGGGTTATCTGCTTACTGAGACTCAAGGAATCCTGCCCCTCCCCACGGTCCCTGGGGGATGCTTTATAATATGTGATTGTACCTGTTTTTATTGACAACTCATATCGATTTTTTCAGTATCCGTAATAGATTAACTCGCGTCCCGGGCGATTTCCCGGCGGGGCGTGCGGCCTCGTCCGCCGGAATCCCGCGTTCAGGCCTTCCCCCGCGGGCGCCGCTCTCACGAACAAACCCGTCTTCAAACGCATATGGATTATTCCGCAGGTTCGGGTAGATTATAATCCCTCAGAATGGTACTGTTTTTATTGTTCATATGACAATAAAGCGTCTTGGACTTAATTATTTCGGAATTACCTTTCTCCTGTTTCTCCTCACCGGCTGCTATACCGACAAGGAAGCCGTAAAGGAGCTCTATGATAGGCAGGACGCCCTCGAGGCTCGGATGGAGGAGCTCATAAAGGACGTCGATGCCGTGCTCTCCAAGATGGATGCCGACATGCAGTCCATAGAGGCCAGCCAGGCTAAACTCGCCCGCGACATCGAAGGCATGAAAGAAAGGAACGTCGTCCTCAAGCAAAAGGTCGATAAGGTTGTCGCGAAAAAAGCGGCGAAGAAAGATAAAGCCGCGTCTGCCTCCGCTGCGGCCGCTGCCGAAACGAAAAAGGTGCCGGCTTCGAATACCCCCGAAAAGATTTATTCCAGGGCGGTCAAAAGCTACAACGACGGAAAATTCGAGGACGCCATACTCGAATACCAGCGGCTGATTGACACCTACCCCACAGACAAGCGCGTCCCCGAGGCGTATCTCAGGCAGGGAATGGCGCTTATAAACCTTGGGAGGAAGCAGGAAGCCAAGTACTTTTTGAACGCCCTCATCGACAAGTACCCGAATTCTAGCGAGGCCCAAACGGCGCGCGAAAAGCTGAACACTCTATAGACCTGAAACGCCTCCGCGGTTTCAGTCCCCACGTATACCGCGCCCCATTTTCAGCCAGAAATCATCTTGGTGGTCTTGATCGCGATAACGAGCTCCTCGTTCGTCGGTATGGCGTAAACCCCGGCGCGGCTTTTGCCCGTGCTTATGACGAGCGCGTTCCGCGAGTTGGCTTCGCCGTCGAGCTCGACGCCGAGCCACGAGAGCCCCTCGCACACCTTCTCGCGGACGAGCGCGCTGTTCTCGCCAATCCCGGCGGTGAAAACCAGGGCGTCCAGCCCTCCGAGCGTCGCGGCGAGTGAGCCCGTCTCCCGCACGATCCTGTAGGCGAAGTAGTCTACCGCGAGCTTCGCACCAGGCGCGTCGCTCGCTTCGAGTTCCCTCATGTCCGAGGAAACCCCTGATATGCCAAGGAGGCCCGACTTTTTGTAGAGAAATTCCTCCACTTCATCGGCCGTCATGCCCTTTTCCCTCTCCAAATAGAATATTACACCTGGGTCTATGCCACCGCTCCGGGTGCCCATCGGCAGGCCGTCGAGGGCCGTGAATCCCATCGTCGTTGCGACGCTCTTCCCGCCGAGGGTCGCGCACATGCTCGCCCCCGCGCCGAGGTGGGCGGTTACGACACGCCCGGCTGCCGTCTCCTGGCTTATCTCCCCGAGCCGCGATAGTACATACTCGTACGACAGGCCGTGAAAGCCGTACCTTACGACGCCGTCTTCGTAATACTCCATCGGTAGCCCGAACATCTGCGCGAGCCTGGGCTGCGTCCTGTGGAACGACGTGTCGAAGCACGCGACGTTCGGCACGCCCGGGTACGCCTTCATCATCGCGCGTATCCCCGAAACGTTGTACGGCTGGTGGAGCGGCGCCAAAGGCCCCAGCTCAGAGAGCCTCGCCACGACGCCGTCGTCCACGAGCGCGGGGCCCATGAACTCAGTGCCACCGTGGACGACCCGGTGCCCGACCGCCGACGGACCGCCCTCGGGAAGGATCTCCGCGAGTCTCCCTTCGAGCCATTCGTAACATTCGTCGTGCGTCCGCACCCTGTCTTCGAGCCTGCACGATGACAGCTCGTTCCCCTCTCCGTCCTTGAGGGTATAAAAGGGCTCCCTTCCTATCTCTTCGACCATTCCCTTCTGGCGAAGCGTAAATCCCCCCTCGCCGTCCGGCTCGTACACCGCGAATTTAATGCTCGACGAGCCCGTGTTGATTACAAGCACCGGTTTTTTCATATGTGGTATCCGTAGATTTCAGATTATGTCTTGAGCGGCTTTCTGGCGTGCACCATCAGCGCCACGATAGCGCACGACGCGAGCTTCGACCTGAGCGAGTCCGACCTGCTCGTAAGCACTATCGGCACGCGCGCCCCGAGCACTACCCCCGCGCTCTCTGCCCTCGCCATGTATGTGAGCTGCTTTGCGAGCATGTTCCCCGCTTCGAGGTCGGGGACTATCATTATGTCGGCGTCCCCGGCCACTTCCGATTTAATCCCCTTGATGTCAGCCGCCTGCCTGCTTATCGCGTTGTCGAAGGCGAGCGGCCCGTCGAGAATTCCGCCCTTTATCTGCCCCCTGTCGGCCATCTTGCAAAGCGCCGCTGCATCTACTGTAGATTGTATCTTCGACGTCACCGTCTCGACGGCCGACAGTATCGCCACCTTCGGCTCGGGGACCCCCATCATCTGCGCGAGCTCGATGGCGTTCCGGCATATGTCCGCCTTCTCGTCGAGGTCGGGATAGATGTTTATCGCTGCGTCCGAGATAATAAGGGTCTTCGGGTACGTCGGGACGTCCATGACGAATGCGTGGCTTATGCGCCTCTCCGTCCTGAGCCCGGTGTCCGCCTTCACCACTTCCGCGATAAGCTCATCCGTGTGGAGGCTCCCCTTCATGAGCGCCTCGCACTCGCCTTCCCTCACGAGCCTCACCGCCTCGGCGGCCGAGGCGTGGCTGTGCGGCGCATCTACTACTTTCAGGCCCGAAATGTCGAGCCCGTGCTCATTCGCGATCTTGATTATCTTCTCCACCGGCCCGACGAGGATCGGGACGATGAGGTCCTCTTTCCAGGCCTCGACTGCGGCCGTAAGCGACGACTCGTCGCATGGGTGCGCGACTGCCGTGAGCGGAGATTCCAGCACGCTGCATTTCTGCATGAAGTTTTCGTACTTGTTAAACGTCTTTACTATTATCTCTGGGCCTTCCGTTCTCTCGACCGATATCTTCTCGCGGGGCGCAATAACCGCCGCCGTGCCGGTCATCACGGTCTCCCCGTCGCCGTTAACACACACGCAGTCGAAGGCGACCTCCCCCGTCTCCTCATCCTTCGAAGCGACCTTCATCGTGAGCGTGATCGTATCCCCCGATGCTATGCGCTTTATAAAATCGAGGCTCTGCGAAACGTACTGTGTCCCCGGCCCGGGAAGCTCCGATCCCAAAAGCGTGGACGCCAGAAGGCCGCTCCACATGCTCGGCGCTATGAGCTTTCCGGAGTTATGCTTCCCCGCAAAGCCCTCGTCGAGGTAGCAGGGGTCCATATCGCCCGAAAGGGCGGCGAACTTTTCCACGTCGTCCCTGCCGAGGGTCTTCGTTATGCTCGCCGTATCGCCTATCTTGATCTCGTCGAAAGTCTTGTTCGTGATCGTGGCTTCCGTCATTAATGACAGCTCCTTTGAATAAATTATATCCCCCGCCGCCATTATAAGTATTCAGGATATTTGTGAAATGGAAGTTAAGACCGGAAAAATTACCGTTCCGGAACTGGCGCATCGGCGCCGATGACGCGCCCCGCATAAAGGCTCGCGTAATAAGAGAACCACGACCCCGGCGGGTATCTGAACAGCACGTCGCTCCTTGCCAGGAGGAACATCTCCAAAGCGCTCGCATCCGCCGTCTCGACGGGAAGCTCGTCGTGGAGCTCGCCCCCGAAGTCGCGCCCGAAGGGCTTCGGATACGTGGCCACTCCGCTGAAAGAGCGCGTTATCATCTCCTCCACGGGCCGCGAATCCGTCGAAAGGAATATGACGCGCTCTCCCTCCCCGGCCATGTCGCGCGCCCTGGCTATGCCTTCGAGGCAGGCTTTGAGCCCGCGCGCCCAATCGCTCCAGTAAGGCGTATGGCCCGATACGGGGAGATGCGCGCTGTAATGCCTCACGTGGGCCCCGATCACATTCTTCCCTGCGAAATTCGCCGCGGCGAATTTGTCGGCGGCTTCTGCGAGACGCGGCGCGAGACGGACGGCGTCGAAAAAGGGCCTCACCTCGTCGTTCGGCACGTAGCAGCCCTGCGTTACCAGCACACGCGACTTCACGTTCGTAAGGCCGGTTACGATAGCGTCTATCTCGGCCTCCCTCTTCTCGCTCTCCCGCTTGAGCGCCGCGCCGTCCCCGTCCATTCCGAGGGCCGAGAGGAGACGCGCTCCGAAGAGACTTGCGCCGGGCTTTGGGAAAGCGGCGAACGAGGCCCTTACGATAAGGTTTGAAAGTGAATCGAGGCGCGGGGGGGCGATAACTCTCACGCCGCCCACGCTCTCGGGTATGTCGAAGAACCTGGGGAAAGCGTTCTCCGCCGGGTCTTCGAGGTATCGCGAGCCCGTCCAGAGTATGACGAGGCTCCTCCCCGTCGCCCGTGCGTATCGCCAGGCGTTCGCCGCGGCGAGCAGGTTATCGCCGAAGCCCGAGTTCCTCCGGGAGATGATAAAGCGTCCTCTAGTCAACAAATTGAAAAAGAGCATCGACTCTATTTCCCGAGGTGGAGTAAGATTAATCCATCTCTATCTTTCTCAAAATTCCGGTTTTTGATATAGTCACGATAAATGGAGGTGGCATTGCACTTACAAACTTTCCGATGGCAGGTATGGATTTCGATAAGATGTCGCCCATTTCTTCGGCTGTTATATTGCCGCTGGTGAGTGTAAACATACGGACTTTATGCCTACGAACCATTTCGAATTCAGGTTTTCGGTATCTAATCTTTTTATCTTTGGTAATAACTATCCAGCCGTTCTCACCAGCATGTCTCAGCCATTCTTCATCAGGCGCATCCGGAGGGAAATGATCATCAAGACAATGCACTATAATCTCAATGCCTTCATACTTGTCCTGACTGCTAAGTAAAATATTCGCTACTTTATGCTTGCCCAAGGCCCGGTCGAGGAAGAAAACTAGCTTCTCAGGCGGCCTCTTTCCATATCCGGTATCTGAGCGCTTCCTCGATTTCTTCCTGGCTGCATTCATAATCATTTGTTAACTCATCGATCGATTCGCCTGCCCCGTACCGCTCGATGACGATTTCTATGGGGATACCTTTTCGAGCCAACATTGGCCTGCCGAAAGAAATTCTGGGATCGATTGAGATGAACCTTGGCTCATCGGGTTCCCCCCTTCCCGAAAATGGGTAAAGCTTTATAGGAAGACCGTGAATGTCGCGCTCGATCCTTTTCAAGTATTGTTTGATCACATCGGCTAGGATAATCTGGCCTTCCTGGTTATAGACGACGTCCACTTCACGCAAGAATAAATCTATTCCGTCAGTTTCGAATTCCTTGTCGGCCAGAGGATGGCTGGAACCAAATTGCGAGGAAATGAAACTCAGACCTTTCCTGACTTTCGCCATGGAGATTTCATGCTTCCTGCGAATCGAAGCAAGCACATAAGCCTCTATCAGATTTATAAAAGATAGAGAAAGCGGGCGCTCCTGTGCGGGGATAATAAGCGGAGCGAAGTCGCGCTGCCTGCCTATCCATGCCCGAAGTGTAGACACCGGGATCCTCAAGTAAGAAGCCGCTTCAGGAACACTGTATGACGGCATGTATCTAATATCTGTCGTAGTGCTCGGACTCCCGTTCAAGGTATTACTCCCCTCCAAGACTATAATATCAATATTTATAATACCACCAAGGTATACAAATCAAGCAGTAGCAAATTTCGAACAAAGAAACCTGCCGCTCCGCTTTCGCGGGGCGGCAGGCTCGCTAAAGGAGGTAATGGGAGAGTACTGTCTTTTCTTTCAGGTTAAAAATACGCCTGGAGCTGTGTCCTGAATATGTTCTCGTCGATATCCGGGGCTCCCTCCGTAAACGTATTCCTTATGAACGAGTAATCGACCTGGACCTTCCATCTGTGGTCCTTCGACAGGTAATAGTTGAGGCCCGGCGTCAGCGCCCAGCTCGTATTCGAAACGCTTACCCCGGGCGGCACGACGCCCGAGGACGTATCGTAATCGATGTACGAGAACCTGCCCGCGACCTCCACGGTCTTCGGCAGTAAAAACACGCCGCCCTGGACGTTAAAGCCCTGGTCGTATGCCGTGTCCTGCGGTCCGGAATCCGGCGACAGCCACCTGCCGACGTATTCACCCTCCACGCTGAAGAGTGGGGCTTTGAAGTTTATGTCGCCCGTGACCATCGTGAAGTTCGACTGCGGGAACCCGAGCTCCGCAACCCTCTGGCACACCTGCCCGTTCGGCGTTTTCCTGTCGCAATTGAGCCCCGGGAGCGTCGAGGCTGCCGCTCCGATAACGAACGTCGGGCTCTTGGCGAAGTTCGGCACCGCCTCGTAAGCCCGCGCCGTAGCGAACTGGCCGTTGGGGTTGAACTTCCCGTCGTCCCCGCCGATGCCGAGCTGAATCCTGCCCGCGTAGAGCAGGTTCGAATCGACGCTCGTGCCGTTAAGCCCGTCTCCGTTGAAAACGCCCAGCGCGTACGAGAAATTGTTGTTCTCCCCGAGCCCGCCCTGGACGGCGAAGCCGCGGTCCCTTTCGAGCGTGAATTGCTCGTTGACGATAGACCTCTCGACTAGCTGAAGCGACGTCGACGACGTCAGCTCTTCCTTATAGAACGGCACCTTCCACTGCCCCACCCTCGGCGCTATCTCCTTCTGGTATGCGAACGTCAGGTAGGCGTCCCTCAGAATCGTGCTGCTCGCGGCGTCGAACATGACGTAATAAAGGAACCACGGCCTGAATGCGTTGCCGTCGAACCTGAACTGGAGCCTTCGCACCCGGAAGTTCGTCGACGTGAGCTCCTCGTCGGTATCGTTTACCGAAAGCTGCGCCTGGGCGTTTATCCTGAACCTGAGCCTGTAATTTCCGTCGTCGCTCTCGAAAATGAGGCCCTTATCGTACTTGGCGAGAAACTTGTTATACCACGCCTCGTCGTCCTTCTTCTGCGACTCGGCTATCTCTGACACCTTCTCCTGGTCCGCCGCCCTTTCGGTCTGAAGCTGCTCTATCTGCTGCTTGAGCGCATCTATCTGCTGCTGGCTCTGCTGCTGAAGTATCTCTATCTGCTTCTTAAGATCCTCGATCTGCTGCTTTGTCGACTGGGCGCTTGAGCTCGCCGGGGACGCCAGCACCAGCAGCAAGGCGAGCGCCCCGACATACCTGTTAAACCTTCTTATCATCTGACTATCCTCCTCTCTGTCTTTTTTATATTAACCTGCATTAGCGCCCCCTGAACCGGGGCTCCCCTCCGGAGAGCCCCTGCCCTGGCTGCGCATACTTCGTGTACCTTATGCCGGAGCTTCGGGTCCGCTCCAATATGGGCACGCCGAGCGCCCTCGAAAGCCCGCGCCTGATCGGCTCCAGCTTCTCGCCGAAAGACCTCAGCCCCTTCACATACTCGGCCGGATTCTCCTGCCAGAGAAGAAACGCGTCGAAAACCCGCTTGAGCCTGTCTTTTGCTTCCGCCGACTCGAACTTCCAGTGAAAATCGCCCTCGACGGGATAAAACGTCTGGAAGAAAAGGAGCTGTTTTATTATGCTCCTGTGGTCCCCGGCGTAATATACGTCGAAAAGCCCCGTTCTCACCCAGCTGTAGCCGCTGCCGAAGCTCTCGGCGAAATTCTCCTCGAGTCCGAGCCTAGCCCCTGCATACCCCGCGAGGTTCACGTAAACATAAGCCGCCTCCGGAGTAAAATAACCTTTTTCCGGAAATTCCGCGCTGAACCTGTTGAGGCTGCTAACGAGGTAGATACCGTTATAGCCCCTCGACGGCCTGAAGCCGAGCTCGGGCTCGAGCTCGAGATCCCCAATGTCGCCGATCTCCGATAAAGACGTCCTTATTTTCTCCCATTCCTCGAGCGTTATCCTGATCGTATCCTCGGATTTCATCTTGCTCTCTCCTGTAAAAATCCCTGTTTTTGCGCAAAGCTCCGCCGTAAGAGCCGGAATTCACCAAGAAACCGGCTCGACACCGCGCGGAGATCCCCCGCGCCCTGCCCCGGGCAGCTGCCCGTCTTCGGGCACGCCCCCGTATATCAACCGTGTCCTGTAAGAACTATCCCCTGGAGGGTCTACAATAGTATGTAGCCCTGTTCCTTATGAAGTGCCTTCCACAGCCCATGCCGGCGGCTCCGCAAAAGTGCCTCTCGATCATGTTGTCCATCGCCTTTTCTCCGGTCATTCCATGCCGCATCAAATCTCGTTTTCCCCTCTCTTGAATACTGCACTTTATTCGCATACAGCTCCGCCGTTCGGTGCCCGTTCCGCCGGAAAGGCATGAGATGCCCGCGGAGTCTATCCGCAGCTCCCCCGTAAGGGCCCGATACCGCCCTCCATGATAAAAGGGGAAATCCGTTTGTAATTAGAAAACCCGGCTAGCCGCCTGGCATGGCGCGACAATAGTAAGTGCCGCGCAGCCTGAGGCCATACCCGAAGAGCCGCTTGGAAACGATGTGAGCCAGCCTACGCATTTAAGAGCCCCCACCTTTCCCTGACGCGGTTCTCTAGTTTCGTGAACACGAGCCTGTCCACCGTGATGCCGATCACTATGATGATTATCATGACGGCGATGATCTGGCTTATGTCGTTGAGCTCGCGCCCCATGGTCAGCAAATGTCCGAGCCCGATGCTCACGTACAGCAGCTCGCCAGCCATGAGCGCGCGCCACGCGAACGACCAGCCCTGCTTGAGCCCGCTTATTATGGACGGCATGGCCGCAGGGATGATGACCTTCGTGTAAAGGTCGAACCCGTGCGCGCCCATTGTCCGCGCCGCACGGAGGTATATCGGCGGCACGTTTTTGACTCCCGTATCAACCCCTATAGTCACGGCGAAAAGCGATCCGAGGACGACTACCAGTATTATCGCGCTCTCGCTGAGCCCGAACCACAGGAGCGCGATCGGCAGCCAGCAGATGCTCGGCAGCGCCTGGAAACCGAGCACGATTGTGCCGACGGTCTCGTCCAGAACCTTGATCCTTCCTATGGCGAGGCCGATAAGAAGCCCCCCGGCCACCGAAATGAAGTAACCGATGAGCACCCTCTTCATGCTCGCTAGTATGCCGATTGTAAAGCTGTTGTCCTGAAAGCCGGCGACGAGCGAATCGAAAACGCCCGACGGCGACGGAAAGAGATAGGGCGGCCAAATCCCGAGGGCCGCGACCCCCTGCCATATCCCTATAATAAGAAGATAAAATACGGTAAGGAGAATGATCTTCCGCTTCATCAGCCGGCGGCCTCCTGCACATCATTGACCGCTTCGCCGTTCTCCCTTATCTCGTCCGTTATCCACTTCGTATAGAGGAACACCTCCGGATGACCAGGCTGCCTGGGTCTCTCGATATCTATCTCGTGCTCCGATTTAATCCTGCCCGGGTTCTTCGCGAACACAAGCACCCTGTCGCCGAGAATGACAGCCTCCTCGACATGATGCGTGACGAATATGATCGTCTTGTGCGACTCGACCCATATCCTCTGGAGCTCGTCCTGGAGCGATTCCCTCGTCTGTATGTCGAGCGCGGCGAACGGCTCGTCCATGAGGAGTATCGCGGGCTCCATGACGAGCGCCCGTGCGAGGGCAACCCTCTGCTTCATGCCGCCCGAAAGCTGGTGAACGGACGCATCGTGGAAGTTCTCGGTAAGCCCTACGAGCTTAAGATAATCCTGAGCCATTTCCCTCCGAATCTTCGGCGCGACCTTCCGGAGCTTGAGCCCGAACTCGACGTTCTCGCGCACCGTAAGCCACGGGAAAAGCGCCCCTTCCTGAAAGACCACCACCCTGTCCGAACCCGGCCCTTCTACTCGCTTTCCGTTGGCGAATATCTGCCCGCTTGTCGGCTTTTCGAGCCCGGCGATAAGGTTAAGCAGCGTCGATTTGCCGCATCCCGACGAGCCGACTATTGTCACGAACTCACCGTCGCGTATGGTCAGGTTGATGTCGTTAAGGACCGATACCTTGCCGTCCCCGGAATGAAAGGACTTGGAGACGTTTTCCACCTTGAGCCTGGCGTCCCTCTCCTCGACCTTCTGGATGAAAATATTCCAGACGCCCTCCTGCTCCACGGTGCGGAAAGGGTAACCCCTTCTCTCGCAGAACCTTGGCGCGTTTTCGAGCGCCGTCGGCTCGTGGTCCGACACCGCCAGCAGGACATCGTTCTCCTGAAGATCCCTCAACGTATCTCTTATCACGTTAAGCGGATGCGGGCATATCGCCTGCCTGAGATCTATGACTTTCTCGGGCTTAAGCGAATCCAGCTTCTTCGGAGTATTCACGGTTTTCATAATCGGTCCTTTGGAATCATTGCTGCGCATATATTATACTCAGTTTACAGCGGTTTTTTGGGAGCCGGCTGTAATCTCCTCGAGCCCCCTTTCCTTTAAAATGCCGTTAAGAATCGTAAGATCGTAGATGTTCGTAAGGTCCGGTTTCTTCCTCCCGAGGAACCCTATGTCGAACGCATCCTCGGCGACCTTATACAGAGAGCTCGCTATGGGGTCGTACGTAAACTCTATCCTCGGGAACCCGGCGTTCAGAACCTCGTCGGGAAGCGCCTTTCCCGTCTCCTTCTTTATCTCCTCGTTCAAGACCTTCTTGGCCTCTTCGGGATTCTCGTTTATCCAGTTCGTTATGTCGAGGTTCGTTTCGATCCACGTTTTCACGAGGTCCGGATGCTCTTTCAGAAATTTCGCATTAACTATAATATGAGTCGTCACGTACTGCCCGTCCGGCCAGAGGTCCTTCTCGTCGACGAAGATCTCGCCCCCGCCCTCGACGATAAGCCTCGACACCCACGGCTCCACCGTCCAGGATCCGTCGAGCTCATTTTTGATGAACAGCGTAAGCTGGTCCGGATTAGCGAGGGGCGCAAGCTCCACCGTCCCGCCCTTCTCCTTCAGCTTATAGCCCTTCTCTGCGAGCCAAGTCCTGAGCGCGACGTCCTGCGTGCCGCCTATGGCCGGGGTAGCCAGCTTCTTGCCGCCCAAGTCCTTGTCCGTTTTAATGCCCGCGTCCTTCCTGACGACGAATGCAGCGCCGCCGCTTGCCGCGCCAGACACCACGCGAAGCGCCTCACCCTGCGATTTGATGTATCCGTTAATGGCGGGATTCGGGCCGATGTAAGTTATGTCCAGCTCTCCCGCGAACAGCGCCTCTATGGCCGTCGGCCCCGCGGTGAATATCTTCCAGTCTACTTCCACGTTATCACCATAGGCCTTCTGGAAATCCCCCCTTGCCTGCCCGATAACGCCCTGTGCGTGCGTAATGTTGGGGAAATGCCCGGCGCGAATCGTTACCTTCTTATCCCCCGCGCTGTAACCCGCGGTAGCGCCTGCAATCCCTAAAACTAATAATGCGGTAAACAACAGCCTTAATTTCATGAAAGAATCCTCCCTACTTGGGTTGCTACTAAATTGCAAGACACGTGCCACCACAAAATATCTTTTATTTAAGGATGGTTAACTGCCTGGCGCCGCTTTCCATGCAGCAATCTGTATATATTGTAACCATAAACACGATGACTTTATGTCCAGATGTTTAAAATTTATACCCCGTGACAGTCCGGGATGGGCGGGGAGAGTCACTCCACTAACAAATACTACTTTAACTTGATGCTGACCGGTTTCGCAACGATTCAGGGCAATCGACCGGGCGAAACCCTCTACTCAGTCACCCGGCTTAATCCATTCCAAGACCGGATTATCTGAACGAGGGCGGACGAAATTCATTTAAAAAAATCACCGTTATAATATAATCCAAGTGCTATAGCACAATTCAAAGGAGGGGGCATGAATCCTTTCAGATATCTGTTTATAACTTTAGCTTTGAGTTTTATCGCGGCTTTCCCTTATAAAGCGTACTCCCTTGAACACATACCTTTCTACGCCACGAACAATAGCGGCGAAGAGACGAGTATATGTTGCCATGGTCCTTGGAGGGCCGCCTGCGAATTGAACGCAAGTGAATCATGTAGTATAAGTGCGGGAGCCGTTGACTATAACTTTTATACGGTTGATGTCGATATATTCTCCCCCTACGGTACCTGGAAGTGTTGTCTGTCAAACGATGTTTCCGACTGCTCCGATCCTGTTCAATCGCCAACGCCGGTCGAGTGCATTGGGGGGAATTTTACGCTCGCAAAAGGGGATACCGCGGTATATCTAACATTCACTGCGGATTCACTTACTGTGAGTCTGGATAATCCCTCCGACACATCGACCACGCAGGCCCGCGCCGCTGGGGTCTCCGATACGTCAACCACGCAGGCAAACCTCGGGGATGACAACACCAGGCCGAGACGGGACCGTGATACATGGAGTTTCCAGGGCACGGAAGGAGAAAATGTAGTAATTACTCTTGAAAAAGTTCCCGAATCGGGGCATGCCGGTAAAGACGCTACCCTTATTCTTCAAAACGGGGGTTCCACGATAGAAACCATAACCGACGAGCTGCCTTTCGAAATCGCGGCGACTTTGCCGTCAACCGGCGAATACAAGCTCCTGGTCAGCCAGAACGACATCCCCGAAGACGTCAGGTTCAGGGGAAGATATTACCTCAGCGTAAAATCCTCCCTCGGGACCGTACAGGACATAAAGCCGTCTGAAGATGTCGAGAAGTAGTGAACCGCGGCTGCGTCTATTTCTCTTTTGCCTTGGTATTTAATCCCCCCTTAGGAAAAGGGGGGCCAGGGGGGATTTTTCCTTTCATTTTTTACCCACGCCCCTCAAGGAAGAGAGAAGAAGCAGGGATGCCGCATATGTAGTTTCTTCCCCCGAGGCGGGGGAAGGTCAGGATGGGGGTCCCTTCTAGCTGCCCAGCCCCTCCAGCACCGCCCGGCTTTCCTCGGCGAGGATCTCGACCAGCTCCGCCGCCGGATGTCTTCTCGACATCGGGGCCGCCTGCCCCGCCCAAAGAGACATAAACCTCGCGTCTCCCTTCGCTTTCGCGGCAGCCCTGATAGGCGCGGTAAGAGCATGCTGAACGGGATAGCGCGGCACTTCGGCCTCGATATTCGCCATATCCTCGAAAAAGCGGTTCTTTATACCCCGCGCGTATTTTCCTGTGTAGACCTTCGAAAGTACGGTGCTGGTATCGTCCGATTCCTCGATAGCCTTGAGCCACGCCTCAGGGATAGAAGTCTCTGCCGCGCTCAGAAAAGCCGTTCCCATCTGCACAGCCGACGCCCCGAGCGCGAGCGACGCCACAATCCCCCGCCCGTCCATTATCCCGCCCGACGCTACGACCGGGATATTCACGGCGTCCGCGATCTGCGGCACGAGCGCTATCGTGCCGGTCATCGGCATATACGGCGTATCGGGAAAAGTCCCCCTGTGCCCGCCGGCCTCTATCCCCTGCGCGACCACGGCCGAGCATCCGGCCTCTTCAAGCCTCCTGGCCTCGGCGACGGAAGTAGCCGTGCCCATAACGGCGACGCCTCTATTACGCAGCATTTCTATCTGCGAGGCGTCGGGCATCCCGAACGTGAAGCTGAAAACAGGGACGTCATTGTCCACCAGAACCGCGAGCTGCTCTTCGAAGGTATAGCTCTCTTTTGCAGGTGACCCCGGCCCGCTTGCGCCGACCTCTGCGGCCATATCCGAAAGCCTCCGCACCACCTTCGGCGATGGAGCCGCCGTGGGAGATTTCTCCGGAATGAACAGATTCACGGAGAAGGGCCGGTCCGTAAGCTCTTTTATTTTCTTTATGCCTGAATTAAGTGCGTCGGGGGTGACGTACCCCCCGGGGTACGAGCCGAGTCCGCCGGCGTTCGACACTGCGGCCACCAGCTCCGGCGTAACGAGCCCGCCCGCCATCGGGGCCTGAATTATCGGGTGCTCGATGCCGAGCGTTTTACATAAATGCCGTGCGCCTTCCGGCCAGAATCTCTGAGACATATCGTCCTCCCGTCCCGGGTATATAGAGTTATTGTACCGGACGCGAGGTTCGACACTTTCATTACGGGCTCAGACCTGTGCGAACACCTCTATCATCTTCTTGTTAAACGCCGGAATGTCGTCGGGCTTGCGGCTCGTTACAAGCTTTCCGTCCACGACGACTTCCTCGTCCCGCCAGTCCACGCCCGCGTTTTTAAGGTCAGATTGTATCGTATGATAGGACGCCATCTTCCTGCCCCTGGCTACACCGGCGTCGATCAGCGTCCACGGTCCGTGGCATATCGCCGCCACTGGCTTTTCGTTATCGAAGAAGAACCTCACGAACTCCTGCGCGTCGGGGTCGCGGCGGAGATTGTCCGGGTTCATCACCCCTCCCGGAAGGAGAAGCGCGTCGAACCTGATCGGGTCTGCTTCCGAGAGCGGCTCGTCCACCTTGAAGTCGTCGCCCCAGTCGGTGTGATTCCACCCCTTCACGTTTCCCTTCTCCGGGGAGACTATAACGGTCTCCGCGCCCGCGTTTTCGAGCGCTTCCTTGGGTGCTGTAAGCTCCACCTGCTCGAACCCGTCCGCAACGAGTATCGCAACCTTTTTTCCTTCTAGATCGTTTTCCATTTCGATCCTCCGCACAGATTTAATAGGCCGCGCGCCCCTCCCCGTAACCCCCGCGCGGCTATTTAATATATGTGCAATACCCATGCCAGTCCGGGCGAACCGTAAAATATCAGTGATTAAGGCAGATTACAGACAGGAGCCATATTTCAGTGGATACATACTGGAAATTATTTTCCGGAAAGTGCTGTTGATTAGATTACATCCCGAAGGGTCTTAATCGCCTGCTTCGGCCTCGCCGATTCTCTTCATGAGCAGCTTTCTCTCGGACTTCATCGTCGCGAGCGAAAGGGCCTTTCTGAAATGCCCGGCAGCGGCGGAATTGTTCCCGAGCCTCTCTTCGAACTCGCCGAGGACGGCGTAAAGGAGGAAATACGACTTCAGCTGCTCGCGCCCGGTTATGCCTTTCACGGCCTCTATACCCGCCCCCGGCCCGTGGACCTCCGCCACCGCGACCGCCCTGTTGAGCGCAGCCACCGGCGAGCCGTCCATGCTCACGAGCATGTCGTAGAAGTCCAGTATGCGCCTCCAGTCCGTCGATTCGTAATCCTGCGCCGCCGAGTGGCATGCGGCGATGCTCGCTTCCAGGTGATAGACGCTCGGCCGGTCCCCCTCCATCGAGCGGACCAGATGATACATCCCCCGGGCTATCATCCCCTGGTCCCAGAGCCCCCGGTCCTGATCCCGGAGTGTGAGTATATTTCCGTCGCCGTCGGTCCTCGCGTCGAGCCTCGCCGCGCTAAGGAGCATGAGCGACAGGAGCGCGTGAACGTGGGGCCTGTCGCCCACGGCATGATCCGCCAGGATGCCGCAGAGCCTTATGGCTTCGAGGCATAGCTCCTTCCGTATGAGGCTCTCGCCCTCGGACGCCTTGTAGCCCTCGTTGAAAAGGAGGTAGATAGTCTCCAGTACAGAGTCGAGGCGCTCCTTCAGGACCTCCCCCGTCGGGAGATCGTACGGCACCGACGCGTCCTTTAGCTTCCTCTTCGCCCGGGTGAGGCGCTTCGTTACGGCGGCCTCGGACGTCAGGAACGCCCGCGCTATTTCTTCGGTGCTGAACCCGCAGAGCGTCTTCAGCGAAAGGGCAACCTGGGCCTCCCTCGGAACGAGCGGATGACAGCACATGAACATCATCCACAGCCTGTCGTCTCCTATCTCGTCCTTGAACGCCACCTGTCCATCCCCTCCCGAGTCCGGCCCGGCGTCGTCCATGAACCGGGCTATGTCGTGCTCCTTGTTCCGGAACGTCTTGTCCCGCCTCATCAGATCGAGCGCCAGGTTCTTCGAAACCTGCGTGATCCACGCCGCGGGATTCTTCGGTATGCCGTAATAGGGCCACGTCTGGAGCGCGCGGGCGAGCGCCTCCTGCACCACGTCTTCTGCGAGGTTAATGTGCCTTGCCCCGAATATCCTCGTCAGCGTCGAAACCATCTTGCCCGCCTCGTGGCGGAAGCAGTGCTCGACTATCCGCGAGATATCCCCGTGCCCGGCATTGCTGTCCGCGCCGGAATCGCTCATCCGCAGCCTTCTACTTCGAGCCGGCCCCCGCCGCTCGGGCGGCCTCTTCTTCCCGGAGCTTGAGCGCCGCCGCGCACTCGCTCGCAAGCGGCCTGACCTCGACCTCCGCGCCGTAGTTAAGGCCGGGGTAGTTCTTCGCTATCTCGACGGCCTCGTCCATGCTGTCCACCGTCAGGATGAAATACCCGGCTATAGCCTCCTTCGACTCGGCGAACGGGCCGTCGGCTACCACCTTCCCGTTCTTCCCCGAGATCAGCTTGCCCTCGAAGTGGAGCGGCTGCCCCGCCCTCGCCTTGCCCTCCGCCGTCAGGCTGTCGAGCCAGCTGTGCATCTCGGTCACTATCTTCTGTATCTCTTCGGGCGAGAGGCCCTTGTGCCATCCCGTGCCCCTGAACATCATCATGTATTCCGTTACAGGCTCCATGGCCATAGTATTTCTCCTTTTCTTCGTTTCTATCTTTCTGTCATGCATATACGCGGCGGTGCATCCGAACCGCCTATGGCGACTCTTACGGCTCCAGGTTAAACAGCGGCTGGCCCGTCTTCATGTCGAACGGAACCGAATAGTGCTCATGCGCTATCTTCCATTCGCCGTCCGCTTTGCGGAAACACTGCGTCACCCGCATCCAGCACGAGTTGAAATTCCCGTCCGGCCCCTCGCCGCCGCAGTGTATCAGGCTGTGCGCAAAGGCCAGGTCGCCGCCGGCAGTGACCGTCATCTCGCCCGGATCGAACATCGATTCCCCGCCTGGGCAAAACTCGAAGCACGCCTTCCAGTGCTTTCCGTACTCGTCCTTGCCCGTGAACCTGAGCTTTTCCACGGCGTCGAAAGACACTATGTCGTCCGCGTATATGGCCATTATCTTATCGAGGTCCTTCTTTCTCACCGCCTCCGACCACTCTTTCACCATGTTCTTGATTTTCGCTTCTTCACTCATAGTTGCCTCCGTCTGGCTTTTATATATACGACGTAATAGTCAGGCCTTTATGGACACATTCGCCGCCTGATTTTGCGAACGTTAAAAAATCTTTCGCCCGATTATAAATACCCCGTCTCGGCTGGCGCATGCCCCCAGTCGTCATTCCTCCCGTCCTCGAAGCGCACGTCCGCCGCCGATAGCTCCTCGTCGGTGGCATTGTCCAGGCAGGCGATGTTCACGGCGTAGAACTCTCCCGAAAGCTTCTCTCCCTGAAACTCGATGTCGAGATTCGCCCTGCCGAAGGTCTTTATGCCGCACTTGCTGCAGAAGTGGTGATGAATCGTATCGCTTCCGAACTGGTAGTCTGTGAGCATCTCGACGCCGCGCAAGAGCCTGAACTCCGCCTCCGGTACGAGGGTTTTCCAGTACCGTCCCTTCCGGCACATCGAGCAGTTACACTTGCTGGTCCCGGTTTCGAGGTCCGCCTCGCACTCGAACGCGACCGCGCCGCAGTGGCAGCTTCCCGAATATTTTTTCTTCATATCGCTACCCTTAATCTTTTGTGTATGTCAGTAAAACGAGCCCCTTGTCGAAGACTTTCGCATCCTCCAGCCTTAATCCGATCCTGTGACGGAGGCCGCCGAACTGCGTCCTCCCGGCTCCCAGAATTACGGGGTTAACGAATATTCTATACTCGTCGACGAGCCCCGCCTCGGAAAGCGCCGAAACGATGGTCCCGCTCCCGAATACGACGATGTCCTCTCCGCCCTCGTCCTTCATCCTCTCCGTCTCGTGCGCAGGGTCTCCCCTGTTTATGACGGCGTTGTTCCATTCGGCGCTGGCGAGCGTACTCGAAAAAACTATTTTCGGAATGCTATTCATCGCTTCTATAAGGAGGGGATCGTTCACGTCCGAGGTCGCCGTGGGCCAGTAGCCCGCAAGGAGCTCGTACGTCACCCGGCCGAACAATATTACTCCGATCGACTGGAGGTCCTCGGCTATGTAGCTCTGGAAGTCGTCACCCACGTCGTGCCAGTCTATCTCGCCCGAGGGGCCCGCGATGAATCCGTCGAGGGACATGAGATTCGATACGACGACCTTTCTCATTATCGTTCTCCCTCTGCAGCGTACCCGGCTCTCCTCGCGGGCTGCCCGAAGAGAAGCGCATCCGCGCTTATCGACATCGGCCCCGAGATAAGCACCGCGAGCGAAACCATGAACAGGCTGAACGGGTAAGACGCCCCCATCATGAAGCCCTGCGGCAGCGAGACTATCGTCGCCACGAGCATGTTTATGGTGAGCGCCAGCGCCGCCGGGCGCGTGAGGAGCCCGATGACGATCAGGAACCCGCCGATGAATTCCGCGTAGGTGCTGAGATACGCGAGCGGTGCGCCCATGCCCATCTGCGAGAAGCCGTCAAGCGTGGCCTCCATGCCGACGCCGCCGAACCACCCCAATGCCTTCCCCGCACCGGCCAGGAACAATATACCGCCCAGCGCTATCCTGAGGAGTAAAACGGAAACGCTCAGGAGCGCCGTATTCGTTTTGATCAGTGAACCCATAAATCCTCCGTTCCGGCGTCCGGCAAGGGACGGCCGCGCATTAATTTTCGGAAAGCTCTTTTATCTTTCGAATGGCCTTGTCCCAGAGCTCGGAGGTGATCTCGGCATACTCCCCGGGGAGGAAGGACTCGATCGCAAGGATCGTTTTCTCGCCGTTCGCCGAAAGCGTATAGGCGTCGAAGCACCCGTTCCACTGCTCCAGCTCCGGGCTGTCCGGGGCCTCCGCCCCCCTTACGATTACGCCGTCGTAGGCTATTTTCAACCGCTCGCTGAGGGCCCACGCCGTAACCTTTCCCCTGAGCCCGTCGCCCTCGCCGTTCTTCAGGTATAGCGTCTCGCCTGGGCCGAACTCGCCGTCAACGTGCGAGCCCTCCGAAAACTCGCTCATCCATATCCCGGCATGCACGGGGGTCGTAAGAACCTGCCATACGTCATCTCTGGACGCGTCGATCTCGATCGACTTGTGTATCACTTCCCTGTTCATATCGCTCTCCAGTCGTCATTGTAATGTAGAGTTCACGCCGTTTAAGCCTTACACCGAAGCTCCTTCAAAAATCCGTCTTTCGGCATTTATTCTCTCCCGATGATTTTGTTTACCTTTCGTTTGATGCCGGAGGGCGGGCGCAGATGCCCGGCGCGAAGAATTTTCCAATCGCCCCGCATCCCGCAAGATGCCCCCATATCAAAGCCTAACCTATTTCTCTTCGAGGACGGACAATATATTTCCGGCCGGGTCCTTGAACCACGCGATGCTCATCCCGCCGTGCGTCAGCACCCCGTCCGCATCCGTTTTAAGCCCTTCCATGTCGTACACCTCGAAACGGACGCCCCTGTCCCGAAGCTTATTCATCGTGGATTCGAGGTCTTCGACCCTGAAATTGAGCACGGTGAACGTAGCCGGAATGTGGTCCGGCTTTTCGTAGATCATGACGCCGTTCTCGCCCCCGATATTGAGGACTGGCATCTCGTCTACGCGTTCTACGCCGACCCCCAGCGTCTTCCCGTAAAACTCGCGTGCCTTTTCTAAATCATTCACAGAAAAGCTTCCGAATATATTTGCATTCTTTAACATCTGTCTGCTCCCTTTTGCTATTCTCTCCACCAGTCTTCATATACACGACGATCTTCGCGCGCCATTTTGGACACCGCGACCACCTTATTAAAAAGGTTACTGAGTGGCCCGGTAATGTGGTAGAATGGAAGTATCTATATTCGCAAGGGGGTGATTAGTATGCGGAGCGACATAGATATAAGACTTTTCGACTACTTCCTTTACGAACACGCCGATGTGGACAAGGCCCACAGCCTTGTAAATGTTCCTGAGAAATCCCGCGAGAATGATAAGAACGACAAGCGTTCTTCCAATGAAAACAAGGACCAGAACCACTAGAACCGGTAAAAACTTAAAGGAAGAGATTTAATAAAGGTTGGATATATTTCTAACGCCACGGCGGGGACTTCACATACCCGCCGCATAGTATTTTTGTACTCGCCCACACACAGACAGAGTAACCGAAATGGCTATGTTCGAGACTCGTCATGATCTAACTATCTACCTCTAGGACGAATACTTCTCAGGTCCTCTGATTACAGGTTTTTCCACTAATTGAGCGATTCTGGACAACATCCCGGTGAAAATCAGTTCATGAAGCGGGGATACAGAATACCAATACAAAATCCCGCCCAGGCCGCGCGGTATAAATCTGGCGATCTGATGAAGCTCCACGGTGTCATTTTCTTTGGTGACGATGCTGAAATCCAGAATTGCGCTTCCGGGTAATTTCATCTCGGCTTTAAGCAGCAGCCTCCTGAAATCCCTTACTTGCTCTATTCTCCAGAAATCCACCATATCGCCTTCGTTCAGATTATCGGGATCGGTCCTTCCTTTCCTCATGCCGATACCACCTACAAGGTTGTCCATCAACCCCCTTATTTTCCACAACCAATCGGCATAGTACCATCCATTTTTGCCGCCGATTTTTAAGAGCGGCTTCCATACTTCCTCCGGTGTTGCTTTTATCTCGACCACGCGGTGGTCTTCATAGACGCTTCCCCCCGCCCAGTCATCGTCTCCGGGATACGTCCATTCCAGAGGTGGAGTTAAGTCCGAATGGTCATCTACGTCTCTCATCAAATTATGCTGCGTCTGATCGAGCGCCAACTTTATCGCCGTCTTACAATCCAGGAGCTCCTGCGGTATTTCGTCACGCATTCGATTCTCGAGGCAAACCACCTTATTGCTGAGGCCCTGTGCCAACGGTCTTGCGATGGAGGAGTGGACAGGCGTCACAAGGTGAATCCAGTATGAGCTCAATCTTGGCGTTAAAACCGGAAACGGAATGATCAATCTCTTCCAAAGCCCCGCTTCCCGCGAGTAAATTTCCATGAGTTCCTGATAGCTCAGGATATCCGGCCCCCCGATGTCATAAGTGTTTCCCGCGGTGGATTCAGCCTCCAGGCACCTGACGAGATAATTGACCATATTTCTTACGGCTATAGGCTGAGCCTCCGTACGTACCCACTTCGGCGTAATCATAACGGGGAGCCGCTCTACCAGATACCTCAGTATTTCGAACGAAGCGCTTCCCGCCCCAATGATCATGGCGGCCCTCAGCACAGTAGTCGGTATTTTCCCCGATTGAAGTATCTCACCCACCTCTATTCTGGATTGCAGATGTTTGCTCAGCGTTTGATCTTTCTCTCCCAATCCCCCTAAATAAACTATTCTTTTTATTCCGGACTCTTCCGCAGCCCTGAGCATGTTCTCCGCGGCCCTCTTGTCGGCTTCGGCAAAATCGCTTTCTCCCGGGTCCATAGAGTGCAAGAGATAGTACGCCACTTCTGAACCCTGAATTACATTTCTTAATGATTGCTCGTCAAAGACATCGAATTCGGCCAACTGGACATTCTTCTCGTCTTTCCAGGGTCTTTTTATAAGTTTCTGCAGAGACCTGCCGCAAGCCTTGACCGAATGCCCTTGCTTGAGGAGTTCAGAAACCAGCCTCGCCCCGATGTAACCCGAGGCTCCCAAAACTACGATTTTCGAATAATTTTTGTTTGAAGTCGCCAAGGTAACCCAACTGTGCTGTTTTTAATAAAATAAAGATTAGCATAATATCAATCCGGGCATCGTAAAACCTGTGCCGGCTTTCGGGATGTGTAATGATCGACAATAACTTTGGATATGCCCCAGGATAAAATACGGTTCCTTATAAACCTTTCGCCTACAACCCCGCCTCTCCGCCTTCCTCCACGAGGCTGCTCCTGCCCTGCAAGTATTCCTCGGCCTCGCCGGAAGAAACCCAGCCTCCCCCGAGCGCGCGATAAAGGTTGACGGCCGCCGTCAGACGCGCGAGCTTCGCCTGCGCGTACTCGTCCTCGGTTACGAGCTGCGCGTTCTGTGTATCTAGCAGCGTCTGAAAATCTATCGCCCCCGCGTCGTACATTCTGAGCGAAAGGCTGTACGCGCGCTGCGCCTGCTCCATGGCTGTTTTGAGAGAAATCTCCCGCTCACGTGTGTACTTCACGGCTGACAGCGCGTCCTCCACCTCCTGAAACGCCGTCAGGACGCTCCCGAGGTATAGCTGCGCCAGCTCCCTCTGCTCCGCCGTCGCCAGCTCGAGCCCGCCCTCTAGGCTCCCCCCCTCGAATATCGGCTGCGCTATCGAAGCTGCGAGAGATAGCACCATCGTCGCCGGGTCGCCGAAACCCGTCGTCGAAAGCAGGTCCCCCGCGCCGAGCGATATCGACGGGAAGAAAGCCGCCTTCGCGACGCCGATGTTGGCGTTCGCCGCGATCAGCGACGCCTCCACGGCGAGTAGATCCGGCCTCCGTTCGAGAAGCTCCGACGGCTGCCCCGGCGCTACGTCCGGCACGTTCACCCCGTCGAGATTCTCCCGATCGACGATGATAGTCTGCGGCGGCGCGCCGAGCAGCACCGCAAGCGCATTCTCCGCGTTCTTAATCCGCTCCGCGATCACGGCCCTCGCCGCCTCGGTGGAGGCTACCGCCGTCCGCTGCTGCGCGAGGTCGATCTCCGATTCCGCCCCCTCGCGCACACGCGCCGTAATTATGCGGAGAACCTCCCGCGATATGTCGAGGTTGGCGTCGGCCAGCGCAAGACGCTCGCGGAGGCTCGCCAGCGTGAAATATCCCGTGGCCACGTCCCCCATGATGGCGAGCTCGAGCGCCCCCTGGTCGTATATCGAGCTGTCGAGCCCGGCCTCCGCCGCGAGCACCTGCGCCCTGTTCGCGCCGAAGAGGTCCAGCTCGTAAGATACGTCCACCCCGGCCTGGAGGAACGTATCGCTGCTGTTACGGCCGCTTGTCCGGACGGTCTTCGACCAGTCCGCGTCCGCCCCGAGCCCTGCCGACGGTAGCAGCGTCGCGCCCGCTATCTTGAGCGACGCGCGCGCCTGCTCTACGCGCTGCACTCCGGCCAGAAGGTCCGTATTGTATTCGAGCGCCCGCGCCATAAGGGCGTTAAGCTCCGGGCTCGAAAAAGACTCCCACCAGTCGGCGGCTATGTCCACGTTCGTCTGAACCCCGGCCTCTCCCCACGCGGGCGGCGTCTCTACGACGGGCCGCTGATATGCCGGCACGAAAGAGCAGCCGGCGAGGAACAACACCGGCCCCAGTAATATTGCGATAATTTTTTTCATTACGTTTTACTCCGAGCTCAATGCAACTACAGGGTCCAGATGCGCCGCCTTACGCGCCGGCAGGTAACCGAACAAAAGCCCCGTCCCCACGGCGCACGCGAACGCCAGCACGGTCGGCCCCGGCGTAAACGCTATGTTCACCCCGGCAAATGACAAGATGATGCCCGTCGTGTACCCGAGTATGACGCCCACGATGCCGCCTATCGTGCACACGACCGACGCCTCCGTATTAAACTGAAGGAGGATATCCCTCCGCCGCGCCCCCGTCGCCATGCGTATGCCTATCTCTCTTGTCCGCTCGACGACGCTCACCAGCATGATGTTCATAACCCCGATGCCGCCGACGAGGAGAGAGATCGCCGCGACCGCGCCGAGCAGTATGGTAAGGGTATTTTGAGTCTCCGTCGCCATCGCGAGGAACGACGCGGTGTTCCGCACAGAAAAATCGTCCGTCCGGTGCCGCGCAAGGAGAAGCTCGCTTATCCCCGTTTCGGTATCCTCTATCTGGCTCACGTCCTCTACCTTTATCGTGATCCCTGTGAGATAGTTCGACCCGAATATGCGGACCAGCCCGGTCGTGTAGGGCACCCATACAGTATCGTCCTGGTCGCTCCCCCACGGGGCCGCGCCCTTGGACTCCATGACGCCGATAATTTCGAACGGAATATTGCCGACTAGAATAAACTTCCCGACAGGGTCCTCGCCGTGCGGGAACAGAGTCTCCACCACAGTAGTCCCGACTACGATCACCGCCGAATACGAATTGACATCGGCCTCCGTAAAGAACGTCCCCTCTTTTATGTCCCAGT
>SWBZ01000056.1_pt1 | contig 50977 bp, 44 predicted proteins | sample 4693031 | NCBI WGS metagenome assembly SWBZ01 (sample SAMN10267274, study PRJNA491770) | bioreactor metagenome | isolation source: DHS bioreactor inoculated with | place: Japan: off Shimokita Peninsula
CCTCCTCCCTTATTACCCACACCTCCTGATACAGGTACATTACGGGCTTCAGTAGTAATAACACATATTATAGCTATAAAAGTTAAAATTAACTGCTTTTTCATTGTTTTATATTTTAACATAATTTATTTTAATTTAAAATCTTATTTTCCTAAAAATTCAATTGAATACCTAATCTAATTCTTCTAGGTAGAGCAAAATTATTTGGGTTTGAAGCCAATTTAATCATATATAAATCTCTAAATGCTTGTTCATCCACCGATATAGTTGATATTAAATTCTGCCATTCAGCTGCATCCAAAAACCCATCATCATCAGGATTTCCAGTGGCACTATACACATTAATAATGTTTAAAGCATCAAATAAATTCAATACCTGAACATAAACATTCATAGATGCTTCTTTCTTGTCTTCATCCTCTCCTTTACCCCATTTTATATCAATATTCTTATCAACTTTTAAATCAACCGTATTAGTCCACGGTAGACGCGAAGCATTCATTTGTCCTAACTGAGGAGAGTTTGGTTGTCCTGCAATTTGAGTTCCTACTATTCTAGCATTTCTAGTATAAGGTGTTCCCGAACCAGAACGAAGTGTTAAGTTAGCCCCTGTGTTTTTTAAGATTTGTTTTCCAAATAATACTGGTCCATTATAACTTTTTCCTGAACCATATCTATAATCAGCAGAAATTAACACAGCATGTCTCTGATCAAACGAAAGAGGAACCAACGTTCTTAAATTACCATTTCCTGAAGATACAAGCCCTAAAGAAGTAGTAGCACTAGAACCTGTTCCATCCGCAAACTGCAAAGTATAAGCAGCTCTCATAGTAATATTTCCTTTTCTTCTTAAATCAAAACTAACTGTCATTCCTTTTACAGTACCAAAATCCATATTTTCATAAGTAAAATAGTTACCTGGATAAGCACCAACAACTTGAGTCATTTGTACTTGATTTCTAAATTCACGATAAAAAGCAGACAATTTTAAAGCTGAATAATTACTTAACTTCTGTTGAAAACCTAACTCATAATCAATAGTTTGTTCGGCTTTTAAAGCAGGGTTATTAATAGGGTTATTAACTCCAAAATAACTAAACCCTCCCCCTTGAAAATTCAAATAACTTAACAAATCCATTCTATTGCCATCTCTAGGTCTTTGAGTTAAAATATCATAATGTGCGAAAAATAAAGCTTCATCAGAAATAGGAAAAGAGAATGACACACGAGGAGAAATATTCACTTGTGGCTCAAAATCTTTAAATGAAGATTCATCTAAATTTCTAAACACATCATTTTTACTAGGGTCAACCAACCAAGGACTTGGAATTCCTGAAGAACTTAATACTGCCGGATCAGAGATTTCTTCACCATCAGCATTATACCATGTATCACCATCTCTATAACCTGTAATTTGACTAACTTTAGGATCTGAAACATCATTTACATACACCACAAAATCATCCCCAATATTAGAAGGTTTATTAGATATTCCTTCAATTTCTCCTACAGTCTTTACAGGAAACAATGAATATTTATCTTTTAACACAGACTGATTTGCATCATATCTATCAATACGAACACCAACATTAAAAATTAAATCATCAAAAGCAAACTTATCTTGTATATAACCCGCTATATAAATTGGTTGAAAGGAAGGATTTTCTCTTGTATAATTTCCATCTTCATCTTTTTTAGTGAAAAAATCATTTAAACTAGGATCTCCTGATAGTTTTTTTCCTGTATGATCATACCCAAAAGTACTTAACAAACCTCTAGCACCCGTATAAATTTCATCAGGTGTAAACATCCCAATATTCCACACATCAGGACCATAAGAATCAAAATCTATCCAATTCAAACCCGTCTCTGACATCCCTAGAGACTCTCTTAAGTTTTTATCAAATTGTTGATGATCACCACTACTATAAGCTGGTTGAAACAAAAATTGAGAAAAGCCACTACCACCAGCACCAGGATATTCAACATATGAACCCTGTGTAAGATCTCTTCCTTCAATTTGTCTATTTACCAATTGTCTTCCGAGTCTCCATAAAGTATATGGCTGAATACTATAAGATCTTTGATCTCTTTGTTCATATTCAAAACCAATTTGAATAGCATGATCTCCAATACTAGCGCTACCTGCTCCTGTAAATCTTAATTGAGTAGTTTGCTGTTGGAAATAAGTATCCCCACTTCTTCCCATAGGATTATACATTTGATTATATAAATCGAATGGATGATCACCATTTAACAAAGCTCCTCCACCTTGTACCGTCTCTCTATCTTTTACCGCATCTGGGTCGTCACCAAAATAATCATAATATGCTGAAGTATAGTTTGCCAATACAGGATTCAAATCCCCAGGTTCATAAGCATAGTTTACCGTATTTGGATTTGACATCATTCCGGTAATTGTATCTACAACATTTCCATTTTGATCATAAATCTCAACAGTAGTTGCAACTGTATCAAAAGCATTAACTCTAGTTGATGTGAACTTACCAATATACCCATAATGGCTTAAATTATCTTTATGATTTCTATCTTGAACTGTTCTTCCTGTAACAGAATAATCCACTTGGAAAGATATAAAAGCGTCTTTAACTACTGATGGATTATCTTTATCTTCACTATTTCTAAATCTTTGAGTATATCTTGCATAGGCTCTCCAAGCATTATCAACATCTTGTAAATTGTTTTGCGAATTAAAAAGAGCATTATTTCTAACAAAACTATTTCTATCATTGTAATCAAACGAGCCCCCAAATGTTAAATTAATAGTTGGCGAAACAGTATAATCAATTTTTCCAGCCAAATTCATTCCTTTCCTAGAAGTATTAAGTCTAAAAGGTATTTCTTCTAAATCACTTTCTCTAATGAATTGAGCATTATTAACAACTCCTGAACCTTGAGCTTCATTAACAGAGTAAGGCACTGCATTTAACTCCTCCATCACATCATCCTTTACCTTATAGTTAGTCATTGCATTTGGTGTAGGATCAACATCATATTTTAATTCGCCAGATAAAAAGAACCCTAACTTTGCATCTTTTTTAGTACCTGTAGAATCTTTAGCAAACATAATAGGTCCTGACAAGCTAAATCCTAATAAATTAAACCCATGGTCATCTAACCCAACTATTCCGTCTTCTCCATTTTTAAATCCAGAAGTAAGGTATTCAATTCCTCCAAACCATTCTGAAGATGCACCTCTAGTAGTAATATTTACAACACCACCAGTTACATCTCCAAATTGAGCAGGCAATCCACCGGTAATTACGGTTACTTGTTCTATAGCTGAATTTGGAAGATTTTGAGACCCTCTTACCTTAATACCATCTATATATGTATCAGTTGCATTACTTCTAGAACCTCTAATATTTAAATCTGTACTACCATCATCTTTTGAAAATACTCCTCCAACAGTCTGCGCTACAGAAACTGCAGAACGACCAGGCATTTTAGCTATATTTTCCCTTGTAACTGTTCCTCCTGACGAAGTTTGATCCTTACTAATAAGCGGCACTTCATACTCTATTACTTCAAATTCTGCTAAATCTACTCCTTGTCCAGCTTTTAAATCTGGCACAAAAGTAATCTGACCATTATTAACTACAACTCCGTTTACTCTTATATCTTGGTATCCTACATATTTTGCAATTAAATCATAATTTCCAGGATTAAGTGCTGGAATAGTAAATTTTCCATCAAAATCGGTTTGAGCTCCTGCAACTTGCTGCCCTCCTTTCATCACTACCACATTGGCAAAAGGAAGTGGTTCCCCGGTTTCTTTATCCAGCATTTTACCTTTAATAGTTCCTTGCCCAGTTTGAGCATACGCAATTGACATGAAAAACATTACGGCTACAAAAACAGCTAATTTTTTTAACATATTTTATCAGTTTAAACTTTAAATTATTTTAATTAGTGCAAATAAATGAGGCGTAAAAGTAATTAATATTAAGATTTAAAACCAAATTATTTTCGCTAAAAAATTTATTTCAACTAAAACTAATTCTAATTTTTTTGAAATTTTACCCTTAATAAAACCTAAAACAAAATGTGGAAATACAGCAAATACACAATGAAAACCAGCTTACTTAACACTGATTTCATTTTAAAAAACTTTAAATATTAATAACATTATTTAACATCTAATAATAAATAGCTTTCCTATATTGCGAAATTTTTTAATTTAATTTAGGAATTAACTATGTTTGCATAAAATCTTTTCTAAACTTTTTATTACATACTTAAAATTAGACCTCGAATCTATTGAAACGTTTAATTAAAATACTTCTTCTTCCTATCTCATGGTTTTATGCTCTAACTATGATAATAAGGAATAAATTTTACGATCTTAAACTTTTTCGTTCTACTAACTTTAAGGATATTATAACCATTAATGTAGGCAATCTTAATATAGGTGGTGTAGGAAAAACTCCTCACGTAACTTATTTGGTTCAATTACTTCAACCTAACTATAATATTGCTATTCTGAGTAGAGGTTATAAAAGAATTACTAAAGGTTTTGTACTTGCTAATGAAACTTCTTCTTTTGAAGATATTGGTGATGAACCACTACAATATAAAAAGAAGTTTAACCACTGTCTAATTGCTGTTGATGAAAAAAGAGTTAGAGGTATTCAGCAAATTAAAAAACTACACCCATCAACTAAAATAGTATTGTTAGATGATGCTTTTCAGCACAGAGCAGTTAACCCAGACATCAATATTTTAATAACCGATTATACCAACCTGTTTATATATGATAATGTTCTTCCCTCAGGAAGATTGCGAGAACCTATTTATGGCTATAAACGAGCCGACATTATTATAGTATCTAAATGTCCTGTCGTTTTATCACCTATAGATAGAAGAAGAATTATTGAAGAAATTAAACCTAAAGATTATCAGTACATATATTTCTCTTACGTAAGTTACAACAAGCTCACACCTTTTAATACTTCTGTCAAAAATTATCTAACTTTAATAGATAATAAGAATGCTTCTGTAATGCTTCTTACAGGAATTGCCAACTCGTTTCCTTTATACTACTATCTAAAAAATAAATATAAAGTTGTTGAACACATGAAGTTTCCCGACCACCATGCTTTTACAGAAAATGACATCGAAACTTTGAAAACCAAATTTAGCAACCTTATTGGTAATAATAAATTAATCATTACTACTGAAAAAGATTTAATGCGATTATCTTTGCCGAAAATTTCATCCTTAATAAATGACCTTCCGGTATTTTATATTCCGATAGAAGTTAATTTTCATGGTGATGATAAAAAGAATTTTGACCAACAAATAACCAACTATGTTAGAAAAAATACAACAAACTAAAGCTTTTTTAGCTTCTAAAACACAATTAAAACCTAAAGCAGGTATTGTTTTAGGAACAGGACTAGGAAATCTCTCCACAGAAATTAAGGTAGAAACGTCTATTCCTTACGAAGAAATTCCAAATTTCCCAGTTTCTACTGTAGAAGGTCATTCAGGAAAACTACTTTTTGGAACACTTAACGGTATTCCCGTTGTTGCTATGCAAGGTAGGTTTCATTATTATGAAGGTTATTCTTTACAAGAATGTACTTTTCCAATTAGAGTTATGAAAGCTTTAGGAATAGAGCATTTATTCTTAAGCAATGCTAGTGGTGGTGTAAATGCTAATTTTGAAGTGGGTGATATCATGTTAATTACCGACCATATTAACTTATTACCCGATAATCCGTTAAGAGGTAAAAACATAAATGAGTTAGGACCTCGTTTTCCCGATATGAGTGAGCCTTATGCAAAAAACTTAATTGCAGAAGTAAAACAAATTGCCAAAGAAAATAATATTAAAATTCAGGAAGGAGTTTATGCTGCTTTATCAGGACCAACATTTGAAACACCTGCCGAATATAAGTTTATACAAATTATTGGTGCCGATACGGTAGGAATGAGTACTGTTCCAGAAGTTATTGTTGCTCGCCACATGGATATTCCTTGTATGGCACTTTCTATTATTACCGATTTAGGTGTTGATGGAAAAATTATTGAAATTAGTCATGAAGAAGTGCAGCAAGTTGCTAAAGCTGCCGAACCTAAAATGACGCTAATTATTAAAGAACTACTTGCTAAATTACATAACTAAATAGGGCTTCAACATGAGCGTTTACAATAAATATCAAGCCGTAATAGGACTAGAAATACATGCACAACTTTCTACCAAAAGTAAAGCTTATGCTTCCGATTCAGCTACTTTTGGAGACTTACCTAATACCAATATTAGTCCTGTAACTTTAGGACACCCTGGTACTTTACCCGTATTAAACGAAAAAAATATTGAATTTGCAGTAAAATTAGGTCTTGCTGTTGGTGCTACCATTAGAGAAAATAACGAGTTTGCTCGTAAGAATTATTTCTATGCCGATTTGCCTAAAGGTTATCAAATTACTCAAGATAAAACACCAATTTGTACTGGCGGTTTTATCACACTTTTTCCAAATACAACTAAAGAGAAAAAAATTGAAATTACCCGAATACATATGGAAGAAGATGCCGGAAAAAGTATTCACGACCAAGACCCTTTTAATACTTTAGTAGATTTAAACAGAGCAGGAGTTCCTTTGGTAGAGATTGTTTCTGAACCGCAAATTAGTTCGGCTGAGGAGGCTTACGAATATGTTACCCAAGTTAGAAAATTGTTGCGTTACCTCGAAATTTGTGATGGCAACATGGAAGAAGGTAGCTTACGTTGCGATGCCAATGTTTCTGTTATGTTAAAAGGTGCTTCAAGATTTGGTGAACGTACGGAAACCAAAAACATGAACTCTATCCGTAATGTAAAAAGAGCTATAGAACACGAAATTATTCGTCAGATTGATGTCTTAGAAAATGGTGGGAAAATAGAAATGGAAACCCGAAGCTTTAATGCTGTTGACGGTACTACTTTTACTATGCGTAGCAAAGAAGAAGCTCACGATTACCGTTATTTCCCTGAACCGGATTTACAACCTGTTATAGTTTCTCAAAACTATATTAACGATGTAAAAACTACTTTACCAACTTTACCTAATGAACTTTATAAGGTTTATACAAAAGAATTTGGATTATCGGAATATGATGCTAACCTCATCATCGAATCAAAACCGTTGGGCATTTATTACAATGAGTTAACTCAATATACCAAAAATTACAAAGCTGCTTCCAACTGGTTAAACGGCAGCATTAAATCTTACCTCAACGAAAATGGTATTACCATAGAAAATTTTGTTATAAAACCTGCAAAAATCGCAGCTCTTATTCAATTAATTGATGATGGTAAAGTAAGTAATACCGTAGCTTCTCAACATATTTTCCCCATTATGGTAAAACAACCTGAACTAGAACCACTCGCTATTGCCGAACAAAACAACCTTATTCAAGAAAGTAATGATGATGATCTTTCATCTTACATTGAACAAGTAATTGAAAATAATCCTAAAGAAATTGAACGTTTTAGAAATGGCGAACAACAACTTATCGGTTTTCTTATGGGACAACTAATGAAAACATCCAAAGGTAAAGCCGATCCTAAAAAAGCAAACAGTTTACTAAGAGAAAAATTAAAACAATAAACTATGAAAACTTTAAAAAACATTTTCCTAATCAACTTACTTATATTCACATTTTTTGCTTGTGGAGATGATACTCAACCAAATACAGATGCTGATAAAACACCAACCATAACAGGTAATTTAACCAACACTCCTTTTGGAACTTCTGTATATTTAGATTACTTAACCCCCACTAATTTAATCCCTAAAGATACTGCTACCGTTGATAAAGATGGGAATTTTGCTTTTACTTATCCAATAGAAGAGGTAGGTTATTACAGAATTAGAATTAACAATCAGAACTTTGTAAATCTTATCTTAAATAAAGGTGAAACTCCTGTTTTAAAAGCAGATGGAAGTAACATTATGGGTACGTACAAAATAGAAGGTTCTGAAGAGTCAGAAAAATTAAGGAAATTCAATCTAGCTTACCAAGTAAATGCTCAAACACAAGATTCGTTGGGCAGATTATACCAACAAAATCCGTCCGACCAACAATTGTTTATTGAAATGCAGATTGCTTCTCACTCGGCTATTGCTAAGATGAACAATTATTTTAAAAGTATTATTAATGAGAACCCGGGTTCTTTGGTGAGTTTAGCTGCCGTACAAATGATGGATGCAGAAGATAATTTTGAACTTTATAAAAAAGTAAATGATGCCCTTCAAAAAGAAATGCCTAACTCTATTTATACCGAAAACTTTAATGAAAAAGTGAGTAAAATGAGTGTTTTAGCTCCCGGTTCTGAAGCTCCGGATATTACTTTGAGTGATGTAAACGGAAATCCTATTTCACTATCATCATTAAAAGGTAAAGTGGTATTGGTTGATTTTTGGGCTTCATGGTGCAAGCCTTGTAGAATTGAAAATCCAAATGTGGTTGAAGCTTACAAAAAATTCAATAAACAAGGATTTGAAGTATTTAGTGTTTCTCTTGATGGAATGCAACAACAACCTAATGCTAAACAAGATTGGATAAATGCCATAGAAAAAGATAATTTAATTTGGAAAAATCATGTTAGCGACCTTCAAGGATGGAACTCCTCTGTTGTTCCTTTGTACAATATTAGCGGAATTCCTTTTGCTGTACTGTTAGACAGAGAAGGTAAAATTATTGCTAAAAACCTTAGAGGAGAAGAACTTCATAACAAATTAGCTGAATTGTTTTAACATCAATATATGTCTAAACCAATTCCTACACTTAACGAACTTACTATTTATTTTAATCGAGAAGATTTAATAAATAAGGTGGTTGAACAAATCCAAAAAGATTTTAATTGGTTTAGTTATAACATTGTGATAGAAGGTAAAGCTGCAACTCCTTATTTAGAGCTTTTTCAGCAAATTTTACCTTATGTAGATGAATTGCTCAACGATGATTACGCTAAATTACTTTCGCTTTTGTATCGCATAGATTTTGAAGAAGATTTTCTCAATAAAAAATTGAAAGAAAACCTACATGCCGATACCACTGAAATTATTACAGACTTAATTATTAAAAGAGAATTACAAAAAGTAATTATTAGAGAAATGTATAAGGCATAATTCTACTTCTTCCCTGGGTTAGCATACATATTTACATCATCAGCGGTAATTACTTTGTCGCTTAAAATAATTAGTCGTTCTACCACATTTCTTAGTTCTCTAATGTTTCCTGTCCAATCATATTCTTTTAGCTTTTCTAATGCATTATCATCAATACATTTTTTAGCAATTCCGTGATCTTCGCAAAGCTGTGTTAAAAAATAATCTGTCAATAAAGGCACATCTTCTTTTCTGTCGTTTAAGTCAGGCACATGAATTAATATTACTCCCAATCGATGGTACAAATCCTCTCTGAAATTACCCTCAGCAATTTCTTTCATTAAATCTTTATTAGTAGCTGCCAGCACCCTAACATTTACACTAATTTCTTTCTCACCACCTACTCGGGTAATTTTGCTCTCTTGCAAAGCTCGCAATACTTTTGCTTGTGCCGATAAACTCATATCGCCAATTTCATCTAAAAACAAGGTACCACCTTCAGCTTGTTCAAAACAACCTTTTCGTTGTTTTATTGCTGATGTAAACGCTCCTTTTTCATGTCCAAATAACTCGCTTTCTATCAATTCAGATGGAATGGCTGCACAATTTACCTCAACAAATGGGGCTTTACTTCTTTCAGATTTTTCGTGCAAACTACGAGCTACCAATTCTTTTCCTGTTCCATTTCCACCAGTAATTAATACACGAGCATCGCTCACCGCTACTTTGTCTATCATATCTTTGACTTTCAAAATAGCTTCCGATTCGCCAATAATTTGCGTTTTCCCTTTACCTCCAACTTTCTTTTGAAGCTTTCTGGTTTCTTGCACCAACTCTTTTTTATCTATGGCATTTCTAACCGTAATCAACAAACGATTTAAATCAAATGGTTTAGAAATAAAATCGAACGCTCCATTTTTAATCGCTTCTACAGCGGTTTCAATAGTTCCATGACCAGAAATCATTACCATAGGTATTTCTATACCAACCGCAATAGTTTGTTTCAACACATCCAATCCATCCATTTTTGGCATTTTAATATCACACATCACCAAATCGTACTTATTGGCTTTTATTTTTGCCAACCCACTTTCTCCGTCTTCTGCTTCATCAACAACATATTTTTCATATTCTAAAATATCTTTCAAGGTATTTCTTATTGATTTCTCATCATCAATGATTAAAATTGTTGCCATACTATTTTTATTTTTTTGTAGGTGTAAAAATAATAATTAATTTGGGAGTTAAAAATCAAGCAAAAATCAAAAAAATGACTTTAGAAGAAGCCCAACAACAAGTGGATAATTGGATTAAAAAGGTAGGTGTTCGTTATTTTAATGAGCTTACCAATATGGCTATGCTTACCGAAGAAGTAGGCGAAGTTGCCCGAATTATTGCCCGTAGGTATGGCGAACAATCTGAAAAAACCTCCGACAAAGAAAAATCGTTGGATGATGAATTGGCTGATGTACTTTTTGTATTGATTTGCATTGCCAACCAAACGGGAGTAGATTTAACTAAAGCCTTAGAGAAAAATTTGGAAAAGAAAACCCAACGCGATAAAGATAGACATCAAAACAATCCTAAATTGCATTAAAAATGACTACTAAAACAACCGATTTTTTTGAAATGGTCTTTGCTGTTGCCAGAGAGATTCCTGAAGGAAGAGTTACCTCTTATGGTGCTATTGCTAATTATTTAGGAACAAAATCCGGAGCAAGAATGATTGGTTGGGCAATGAACAATGCTCACCATCAAAAAGAAAAGGTTCCCGCACACAGGGTGGTAAATAGAAATGGACAATTAACGGGCAGACATCATTTTGAAACGCCTTTTTTAATGCAAGAATTACTCGAAAAAGAGGGCATAAAAATCGAAAACAACCAAATCATACACTTTGAAAAGCATTTTTGGAATCCTTTAACAGAATTGGAACTGTAAACGGATTTTTTATGTTTAATTTTGTCTAAAATTTTACATTATTATGAGTTTCTCAGAAAAAGATATATTATACGCATTAAGCTTTGTTGTTGAGCCAGATTTAAAAAAAGATGTAGTTAAACTTAACTTGGTCAGCAACATTAAAACCGAAGGAAACAACATCAGTTTTAGCTTACAAGTTAACAACCCGGCATTACACAACAAAAAACGTATTATTGAAGCGTGTCAGTTACACCTAGATAGAGTATTAGGTACTTCCGTGGAATTAAACATCGACATTCAGCCCATAAAAAAAGAAGCTGACATGCCAAAACAAAACAAAGTATTGCCTAATGTAAAAAACATTATTGCCATAGCATCTGGTAAAGGTGGGGTGGGAAAATCTACCATTACAGCTAATTTAGCAGTTGCTTTAGCAAAAAAAGGCTACAAAGTAGGTTTAGTAGATGCTGATATTTATGGACCTTCGATGCCCATGATGTTTGATGTGGAAGAAGAAAAACCTATGCCTGTTGAAATTAACGGAAGAAACTTAATTCAGCCCATAGAAAGTCATGGTGTAAAATTATTATCTATCGGTTTTTTTGCCAATACCGACCAAGCAGTTGTTTGGCGTGGACCAATGGCTACAAGAGCATTAACACAACTTTTTACCGAAGCCAACTGGGATGAATTAGATTATATGCTAATTGATCTACCCCCAGGGACAGGAGATATTCACTTATCTTTAGTGCAAACAGTACCAGTAACAGGAGCAATAATTGTTAGCACGCCACAAAATGTTGCCTTAATAGATGCTAGAAAAGCTGTAGGGATGTTTAAATTAGAACAAATTAATGTCCCTGTATTGGGATTTATAGAAAATATGTCCTACTTTACTCCTGCAGAACTTCCTGAAAATAAATATTATATTTTTGGCAAAGAAGGTGTTAAAAACTTAGCCGAAAAATTCAATTTACCATTATTAGGAGAAATTCCTTTAGTACAAAGCGTTAGAGAAGCCGGAGATGCCGGAAGACCAGCCGTAATGCAAGAAAACACCCCCCAATCTAAAGCCTTTATGGATTTTGCTGATAATGTGATTAAAGAAGTAGAAAAAAGAAATGAAGCTATAGCTCCAACTGCTAAAGTTGAAGTTACTCATAATAAAGGTTGTTCAACAAATTAAATTTATGTACTTTAGCCTTAAAATTTATTAAGTGGATAAACAACTATTAATATCAAAAATCAATGAAGCTTTGGAGCAAATTCGTCCTTTTTTAAAGGATGATGAAGGAGATATTGAATTCATTGAACTTACTGATGACCTTGTAGTTAAAGTTAGGTTATTAGGCGCTTGTAAGTCCTGCTCAATGAGTCCCATGACCTTAAAAGGTGGCGTGGAAGAATCTATAAAAAAATTCATTCCTGAGCTTAAAGGTGTTGTTGCCATTGAAGAAGAAATGCAATCGTAGAATTCATATTTAAACTTCAATTTTTAAAAATCAAAATTTTGCTTTCTCCATTAGCTTTTTTATAAGCCCTATACATTCCTTTAGTATTGAAAGGCATGGCAATATTTCCATCTTTATCAATGGCAATCAAACCACCATCTCCCCCTAATTTAACCAGTTTATCATTTACTACATAATTAGCGGCATCTACTAAACTCAAGTTTTTATATTCCATTAAGGCAGCTACATCGTAAGCTACTACATTTCTGATAAAAAACTCTCCATGTCCAGTGCAAGAAACGGCACAAGTAGCATTATTAGCATAAGTACCTGCTCCAATAATGGGAGAATCTCCAATTCTACCAAATTTTTTGTTGGTCATACCACCCGTAGATGTTGCAGCAGCCAAGTTGCCATGTTTATCTAACGCAACCGCTCCTACTGTTCCAAATTTACTATCTTTAAATTCCGTTATATCTCCTTGTTCATCATCATTATCAGAATGGTCGAGTTGAATTTTTTCGGAATCCTTTATCTTATTCAATTGCTTCAATCGATGTTCATTATAAAAATAAGCTGAATCAACCATTTCTATTTTATGTAGTTTAGCAAAATTTTCTGCTCCTTTACCACTTAACATTACATGTTCAGACTCTTCCATAACTAGCCTTACCAATTTTATTGGGTTTTTCACATTTCTTACACCCGAAACGGCTCCAGCATTAAGTGTTTTCCCATCCATTATAGAAGCATCTAATTCATTAGTAGCCGCATTAGTATAAACTGCCCCTTTGCCGGCATTAAAAAGTGGTGAGTCCTCCATCACTACTATTGTTGTTTCTACCGCATCAATGGCAGAACCTCCATTTTTTAATATGGCATATCCTGAATCCAATGCTTCTTGTAGTTTCTCTTGATATGCTTTTTCCATTTCTGGAGTCATATTTTTTTTCAAAATGGCACCTGCACCACCGTGAATTACAATAGCAAAATTTTCACTCATAATTGGTTGATTTTGAGAAAATAAAAACATCGAAAATGTGATGTAAAGTATAGCTAACAAAACATTTCTCATAAGCGTAAATTTAAAAATGAGTTTAAGACAATTTTCCCGTAAGGATTTTCATCTCCATAATGGGTGAAATCTTCTCATACAGAATATGATAAACTGCATCTACAATAGGAAGTTCAACATTGTATTTTTTGTTGATTTCATAAATTCCTTTGGCAGCATAATACCCTTCAGCAACCATGTTCATTTCTATTTGAGCCGAACGCACCGAATAACCTTTACCTACCATACTTCCAAAGTTTCTGTTACGAGAAAATTGAGAATAAGCAGTAACCAACAAATCTCCCAAATATGCTGAGGAATTTACATCTCTGTGGATAGGATGAATTGCATCTATAAAATTTTTAGTTTCTCTAGTGGCACAAGCTATTAATACCGCCTGAAAGTTATCTCCATAACCCAAACCATGACAAATACCACTAGCAACAGCATACACATTCTTTAAAATTGCCGAAAGCTCTGTTCCAAATAAATCATCAGAAGTGGTGGTATTTATATATCTACATGACATAGCACCTGCCAAATATTCAGCTATTTCTTGGTTTTCGCAAGCAATAGTTAAATATGAAAGTCTTTCCATTGCTACTTCTTCAGCATGACAAGGTCCAGCAATCATTCCAATTCTATTATAAGGAACATTAAAGTTTACATGAAAATATTCAGCCGGAATTTGATTGTATTCAGGAATTACACCTTTAATAGCAGAAATAATTATCTTGTTTTCAATACCTTTAATATTTACTTCATCAAAAGCTTTAGCTATAAATGCCGAAGGAACCGCAACTATTAAAATATCCGATTGATCTACAATCTCTTGTAAGTTGGTATTCATATTTAACCTTTCCGTTTCAAACTGAATAGCCGGCAAATATCTGGGGTTATTATCAAATTTTTCAATGTGCTGAATAGCCTCAGCATCTCTCATCCACCAGTTTACTTGAGATAGGTTTTCAGTCAGTATTTTTACAATAGCTGTTGCCCAGCTACCACCTCCTAAAACAGCAATTCTTTGATTTTCCATATAGCAAACCTACATATTTTTTCAAAATGAACTACTAATTTAATTAAAATTACAATCTATTTAACATTCCTTAGAGCTTTTATAAAAGGATTTTAAAAGATAGTTTCATTTTTAATCTCCAGCTTTTGTATTTTTACATCTTGATGAAAATATCTAAAAAACATAGTGCCTACCTTCAACTGCTTGTAGGAATTGTTATTCTGATGATTTTGCAATTTCAACCTACCTTTTTTTCCATTACATCCAACAGTCCCAAACATTTTAACGAACACCTCAACACAAGAGAACAAAAAGCGACAGAATTAATTAAATCCTTAAGAAATGTAGATAACATTTCCGGTGAAAAATACCTTAATGGCGAAAAATTAAGTGCTCTCTATGAGTCTGACGGTATTGCTATGTTTATTTTTAATAAACACCAGCTTACTTTTTGGTCTGATAGAACTATAGTTTTACCCGAAAATATTGCTTTATTTAATAAAAAATCGGGAGCAATTTTACTTGCAAATGGTTGGTATCAATATATTAAAGAAGAGGAAACCAACAAACTCTACTTAGCTTTAATTCTCATTAAAAAAGAATTTAATATTGAAAATAAGTTCCTCCAAAACGAATTCCATGAAAGCTTTCATTTTCAGAACAATTTTGATGTTTCCCATGAAAATGGAGATTATCCTATTCTAAATATAGCCGGAGAAACGTTGGTTTACCTAAGCGAAAAACCAACCAGCCCAAACAGCTACAAAAAAACCAACTGGATTATCTTGTTGTTATTCTTCATAAGTATACTATTAATCACCTCTTTTATCAACATCATTTGCATCAATACAAAAGTGTTAAAACCATTTAATTACATTTTTGTTTTTGCTTTTTTAGCTATTTTCAGGTTCTTAAATTTAAGTTACGATTTCCCCGAAAGTGTTTTTAATCAAGAAATTTTTAGTCCACTAATCTATGCTCACTCTGTATTTTTCCCCTCTTTGGGAGATTTCTTAATTCACATCGTGTTTTTCTTTATTCTAATTTATTTCACAGTAAAATTTAAAAACACATCTCAGAAAAAAAGCAAATGGTCAGCGTTTATTTTTATACTTTTTATTGCTTTTTTACCCCTTTTAATTACTGATTTATTGGAAGGATTGATTAAAAACTCTAAAATTAATTTCGATATCAATTACATTTTAGATCTAAGTGCATACAGTTTTGTAGGTATTATTACATTGTTAATACTATATGTAAGTACTATTATTTTAGTAAAAACAGCTTTTACTAGATTCTCTACCTCAATTTTTACAAAAAAACAATTTGTAAGCATTATTTTATTTATTTCTTTATTAGCATTAATTATTGGTCAATTAATATATAAACTACAAGCCTTACATGGCAGTTGGATACTAGCTGTTATCCTAATTTTTTCATACAAAGACACCTCTTCAAAAACAGAATTTAATAAAATAATATTCATCACTTTAATAATAGCCTTATCAATTTCCTATGGGTTTATCAATTTTAGTGTTGACAAAGAATTATCTGACAAACAATTTGTTGCAAAAAACATTGCAAAAGAACAAGACCCTATTACCGAATATTTATTTAAGGAGGTGAAAACTAAAATGGAAGCAGATACTTTTCTTCAAAATAATTTAACTGAATATTGGGAGAAAAAGACTGAATTCGATAATTACATTTCCAACAAATATTTTAGTGGTTTTTGGAATAATTACTTTGTGAATATTTATCAATGCTCAGATAGTGATACCATTCTCATAAAAGAAAGCCATGAAAATGCCAACTGTTTAGACTTCTTTAAAAATAAAATTAAAACCCAGTCCTATCATCCTGAAAATATTAATGATGACATCAATTTTCTCTATTCAAATGATGGAATTAGCAGCTATTTAGGTAGTTTAATTGTTCAAGATTCATCTAACAACAAACGCAAAAATTCTTATCTTTTTATAGAATTTTTTCCTCAATCTTATTCAAAAACTATAGGCTATCCTGAGTTATTACTAAATGAAAAAGAAATTGAAAAATCGTTACAACTGAATAAGTATTCTTATGCTAAATACAAAAAAGGCAAATTAGTAAGTAACTCTGGAACTATGAACTACACTTCAGAATTAACAGGAAAATTTTCGATTCCTAAAACTTTTGGATTCATCTCACAAATAACAACCAACAACGAACATCTAATCTACCAAAGCGACAGGTTTACCACCATCATTGTTAGTGCTAAAAAGAAAGATTTTATAGATTACGTTACTACTTTTTCTTACTTATTTTTAATAACCAGTTTAGTATTTTTTGTTATTAGTGTTTTTATTAAAACTCCACCGTTCAGTTGGTTGCTATCGTTAACTGATTTTAGTTCTAAAATTCAATTTTTTATTATCTCCACAATTTTACTATCATTTTTACTTTATGGTTGGGGAACAACATATTACATTGAAAAACAATATGTAAACAAAAACAAGAAAATCTTGCGAGAAAAAGTACAATCGTTAATAATTGAGTTAGATCAAAAATTTGGCGAACACAAAGAACTTACAAATACCAATTTGGATGAAATGACTTATTATTTGGTTAAGTTTTCTAATGTTTTTTATACCGACATTAATATGTTTGATAAAAATGGCGAATTACTTGCCACCTCTCGTTCAGAAATCTACGATGCAGGGTTACTTAGCCCCAGAATGGACAGAAATGCTTACAAAAACATACATTTACAAAAAAAAGTAGCTTTTATAAATAATGAAAATATTGGCGAACTAAATTATTTATCGGCTTATGTGCCTTTTACCAATAGAAAAAATAAGTTTTTGGCTTATGTAAACCTGCCTTACTTTGCTAAACAAAATGAGTTTGAAAATGAACTCTCGGAATTCTTTACGGCTCTTATTAATATTTATGGAATGCTGTTTTTAATCTCTGTAATTATTGCCGTATTTTTTGCCAACTACATTTCCGAACCGCTGAGATTAATTCGTCAGAAAATTAGTGCTTTACAATTCGGACAATCGTACGAGGTAATTAATTGGAATTCTAATGATGAAATTGGTGCGTTGGTAAAAGAATACAATAAAAAAGTAATGGAATTAGAGGCAAATGCACAAAAATTAGCCAAGTCAGAAAGAGAAAGTGCTTGGAGAGAAATGGCTAAACAAGTGGCTCATGAGATTAAAAATCCCTTAACTCCAATGAAGCTTAGTGTACAACACCTGCAAAGATTTACCAACGAAAATCCGGCTGACTTACAAGAAAAAATAAAAAAAACAACCAATATGCTTATTGAGCAGATTGATACACTAGCCAATATTGCCAATGCTTTCTCCAACTTCGCCAAAATGCCAAAAGCCAATACCGAAAAAATTGACCTAATCCCTATTATTAAAAACACTATTAATTTATTTGATGAGGACGATAAAAAAAATTATTCCATTCAGTTAAATACAACAGTTCAGTCAGCAAATATTGTCGCTGATAAAAATCAACTAATTAGGGTATTTACTAACCTTATTAAAAACGCTGTTCAAGCAATTCCGAGCGAAAAAAATGGCAATATTGAAATTACGGTAACTACAAAAGACAATAATTTTGAAATTATTGTTAAAGATAACGGTATTGGCATTAATGAAGAACAAAAAAATCATATTTTCACACCAAGTTTTACAACCAAAAACAAAGGAATGGGACTTGGATTAGCTATGGTTAAAAACATAATAGAAAATATAGATGGTACTATCCGCTTTGAGTCTATCCCAAATGAAACAACTTCATTTATAATGGAAATTCCTAAGGCTTAAGAAATAATGGAAAAGATATTACATAACATAACCGAAAATGTAGATACAGTTGATATAGAGCTATTAAAACAATTGGTAAAAAAGCTGCGTCCGACCATGTTCAGGTCAAACAAAGTTATAATAAAACGAGTTAATAAACTTATTGAATTACTGAAAGAAAATGAAGTTTACCAAAAAGGACTAAATCGTTATTTAAATACTATTTTTAGTTCTAGTGATAGTCATTCCTTACTTACCGAATCAGGAATTTTATCTAGTGAAGGTTTTTTTAGCGAAAGCTTTAGAAAAGTAGCTCATATTTTCCTTCCTCCTGTCCCTCAAGAAAATGTATTAAGAGATATAGTCAATATGGTTTTTAATAAAAAATCCGATTATATTTGGCTTAAAACTATTCCAACAAAACTACTTGAAGAATTGCTTATAACAATCTTTCAACATCCATCGGAAGAAACTACAACTAAAAACTTCACTACTTTATTAAATGCAATTGAAATTCTAATACACAGAGTTACTGCTATTGGTTTAGACCCTGAAATTATAAAACGGCACCCTGATTTATTAAACCCCGAGTCGCCCTTTTTAGTAGTAAACAAAGAAGTTATAGATTTACTTCAAAACATTGAAAGTTCGGGTAATTTTTCAATAAATACAGAAAAGCTAAAACACTGTGTTGCTTTAATAAAAGAATGTGATCAAGTTGCCAAAAAAATTAGAAATAATCAACATAATGAAGGAGCCAGTTTGGCATTAACCTATTTGTTGCAACGTATGCATCAGCATCTTATTCGTATTTTAACTTTGTTAGAAATCTTATCTCATTTTGAAAACAAAGAAAAATGGAAACCAATAAGTGTCTTCTTGAAAAATATAGTTCAATATGAAAACAAGAAAAACAGTATAAAAGAACTTTTCCTAAAAAATATAGGCTTTCTTGCTTTTCAAATTACCGAACATGCCGGAAAAACAGGCGAACATTACATCACCAGCAACAAAAAAGAATACATTAAAATGCTCTATTCCGCTATGGGAGGTGGATTTATAGTCGCTTTTCTTACTTGGTTTAAAGCCGCTATTTATTACTTAAAGTTAGCTCCCTTTGGCGAGTCGTTTTTGTATAGCATGAATTATTCTTTCGGATTTATTGGCATTCATCTTACCCACTCTACTTTAGCAACCAAGCAACCTGCAATGACAGCCTCTAAAATTGCTGCTTCATTAGATATAAAAGGCTCTGTAGAAGAAGCCATAAAAAACCTTTCTGCACTTATCGTGAAAACTTTCCGAAGCCAGTTTGTAGCTTTTGTAGGTAACATGTTCGTGGCTTTCCCTGTGGCTATTACCATTGCTATTATTTACTATTGGATTGTCGGAAGCCATATTTTGGGAGATGCTAAAGCTTTTAAAATTATTGAGAATCTCCATCCATGGGAAAGTTTTTCGTTACTGCATGGAGCAATTGCCGGACTATGTTTATTTCTTTCAGGAATAATTTCCGGTTATTACGATAATGCCGTAATGTTTCAAAAAGTGCCGGAAAGATTAAAACATCAACCTTTTCTGAAATTTATAATGCCCAAATCTTGGCTAAATAAACTAAGCTATTATATAGAAAATAACTTAGGTAGTTTGGCAGGAAACTTCTTTTTAGGTATTTTCTTAGGTTCTATGGGAACTTTAGGACATTTTTTAGGCTTACCAATAGACATTCAGCACGTTACTTTTGCTTCAGGTAATTTTGGCCTTTCATTAGTTTCGGTAGGCTCTCAAATAGATTTTATGACTTTTGTTCACACCGTTATTGGTACTATTGGTGTTGGCTTTATGAATTTTACAGTAAGTTTTGGATTAGCCATTTTTATAGCCATTCAATCTAGAAGAGTAGCATTTAATAAAACAGGTTTATTACTTAAATATTTATTGATGCATTTGTTTACCAAACCATTAGAATTTCTATTTCCTCCGGAAGAAAATACAGAAGAATTAGAAAATGAAGGTCTTGAAGAAAAGTCCGAGGATTAACCTCCGGCAAAAGGCGGCAACAAAGCAATTTCATCACCATTATTCAATTGAAAACTATCTTCAACTAAATGTTGGTTTACCGCAAACTGATAGTTCAGCTTAGTAATAGCAGGATATTTTTCAATTAACGTAAGTTTTAAATCATTAATAGTTTTCACATCTATGTCCAACTTTTCTTGCTGAACATTGGTGACTTCTGCTATCATTCCGAAATAATTTAAACTCAATTCCATAACTACAAATCTAATGTTGAATTAATATTTTTAAAAACCTTATCGCTAAACAAAGTTCCCTCTATTTTTTTAACATTTACATGATGAAGAACAGTTTTAAGCTTCAATTCTTTATTATTTAAAGCAGCTTCAAGCGCTGGTAAACAATTTTTGGAATAAATACCAATTAATGGATGAAGATGATTCGCTTTTTCAAAAATAGCAGCATCATAACCAACAATTTCTTGCTTAAGCAATCTCAACATTTCTTTAGTAACAAAAGGGACATCACAACTCAAAACAAAATTATAATGATAACTGGCTTGTTTTAATCCGATACAAATTCCTGCTAAAGGTCCTGCATTTTTAATTTCATCAGGAATAACTTTATATCCAAACTGTTTATATCCCTCATTATTGGTAACAATTATTAACTCATCTGCAACCAACTTAAGCACATCAACAACGTGCTTCACCATAGGTTTTTCGTTTAACAACATCAATCCTTTATCAACTCCCATTCTGGAACTTTTACCACCGGCCAATATTATTGCTCCTACTTGCATTGTAAAATTTTATAATACAAAAAAACAGCTTTTTTATGGAATAATTTATGTTTATGCATCAAGACAGAGAAAAGAAAGGCTAAAAATTTTAAAAGTTATTTGATTTTTTAACTGCTAAATGTCGAATAATATTTTTAACTTTGAGGCTGGTTAAATAATTTTACAACCAAACTATATTTTATTATGGAACCGAAAAAAAATCCAAATGCTAATTTAGAAAAACTTAGAGGCACTGTACTGCTTGGTGGTATTGTTGTTTCTTTACTCATCATTTATGCAATGATAAACTTTAAATTTTATGATGTTCAGGCTAGTGAACTTGGAGATTTAGTTGTTGAAGAAATTGAAGAGGAAATTATTCCTATTACAGAACAAAATACTCCACCTCCTCCACCTCCTCCACCTCCTGCTGCTCCTGAAACCATAGAAATTGTGGAAGATGATGTAGAAATTGAAGAAGAAATAGAAATTGATACTGAAGCTGATGCTGAAACTGTTGTAGAAACTTTTGAAGTAGAAGAAGAAGTAGTAGAAGAAGAAATTTTTACCATTGTAGAAGATATGCCGGAATTTCCGGGAGGAGTTCAAGCCTTATACAAATTCTTAGGTGAAAACGTTAAATATCCACAAGCGGCTAAAGCCAATGGTATTTCAGGAAAAGTTTTTGTGAATTTTACAGTTGAAAAAGACGGTTCGATTACTGCAGTAAAAGTAATTAGAGGTGTTCACGAATTATTAGATAAAGAAGCTGTAAGGGTAGTAAAAAGTTTCCCTAAATGGAAACCGGGAAAACAAAGAGGTAAATCTGTGAGAGTTTCTTACAACATACCTATTTCATTCGTGTTGAAATAACAACAAATGTTACAAAAACCAATAATATTTTTAATAATGCTGCTCACTTTTGTGGGCAGCATTTCTTTTGCCCAAGAAATTGAGAAAGAAGAACCCCTTACTATTGAAGAGGAAAAAATTGATACTGATGTTTTTGTAATCGTAGAACAAATGCCGGAGTTCCCAGGTGGACAAGATTCTTTGTATAAATTTCTTGGTGCTAATATTGTCTATCCAAATAAAGCAAAAAAAGATGGTGTAGAAGGTAAAGTATATATCAATTTTACTATTGAAAAAGATGGATCTATTAATGAAGTAAAAGTATTAAGGAGCGTACATCCTTTATTAGATGAAGAAGCTGTTCGTGTAGTAGAATCATTTCCTAAATGGAAACCGGGAAAGCAAAAAGGTAAAACAGTAAGGGTTTCATACAACCTTCCACTAAATTTTGTTTTAAACACAAAAAATAAAGAGCGAAAGAAAAAATAATTTCCCTAATTTCTTAAATTAAAAATATAGAAAACACCTTAACCAAAAATTAAGGTGTTTTTTTTATCTTTACAGCAAAAACTCATGGCCGAACAAAAAAAACTATTTCTACTCGATGCTTTTGCACTAATTTACAGAGCTTACTTTGCTTTTGGTAACAACCAACGATACAATTCTAAAGGACTAAACACTTCTGCCATGTTGGGTTTTACCAATACCTTATTAGAAGTGTTGGAAAAACAAAAACCAACACACATTGCTGTAGTTTTTGATGCTCCTACTACCACTAACAGAGAGTTAGAGTTTTCTGATTACAAAGCAGGAAGACACGAAATGCCCGAAGATATTAGAATTGCGCTACCTTACATCAAACAAATTATTGAAGCTTTTAAAATTCCAATGTTATTAAAAGATGGTTTTGAAGCCGATGATGTAATTGGCACCATCGCCAAAGATGCAGAAAAAGAAGGCTTTACCACCTATATGATGACACCCGACAAAGATTTTGGTCAGTTAGTTACCGAAAAATCTTTTATTTATAAACCCGCTGCCTACGGAAAACCTGCTCAAGTATTAGGAATTAAAGAAGTTTGTGAAAAATTTGAAGTTGAAAATCCTTTGCAAGTCATAGACATTTTAGGACTTTGGGGTGATGCTGTGGATAATATTCCCGGCATACCCGGAATTGGAGAAAAAACCGCTAAAAAACTTATTTCCGAATATGGCAGTGTAGAAAATCTAATTGCCAATGCCGAAGATTTAAAAGGCAAACAAAAAGAAAATGTAATCAACTTTGCAGAACAAGGCTTACTTTCTAAAAGATTAGCTACCATTATTGTTGACGTGCCTTTAGAGTATGATTTTGAAGATTTAAAATTAGAAAGTCCTGATGAAGAAAAAATTACCAACCTTTTTGCCGAATTAGAATTCAGAAATTTGGCGAAAAGAATTTTAGGTAAAGAAATTCAAATTCAGGCAGCTGCCAAAAATGTACAAGGCAACGGACAAATGGATTTATTTGCTGATGCTACCAACAATGATAAACAATCTGTTGATGAAGCTACCAACGTTGACCAAAAAGATATTACCAATAGCAAACACCAATACCTTTTTGTAAATACTGCAGCTAAAAGAGCCGACTTAATCAAAAAACTAGCCCAACAAAAATCGTTTTGTTTTGATACAGAAACTACAGGGGTAAACGCTTTAACAGCCGAGTTAGTAGGAATAGCTTTTGCTTATGAACTACACGAAGCTTATTACGTTTCTTTTCCTGCCAATCAGGAAGAAGCCCAAGATATTGCCGAAGAGTTTAGAGCTTTGTTTGAAAATCCTACAACAGAAAAAATCGGACATAATATTAAGTACGATATCAATGTGTTGAGCAATTACGGTATTGCGGTTAAAGGAAAAATTTTCGATACCATGATAGCCCATTATCTTATTCAACCGGATATGCGACACGGAATGGATTTACTTTCCGAAGCTTATTTAGGATACAAACCTGTTTCTATAGAAACACTTATTGGCAAAAAAGGTAAAAACCAACAAAACATGCGTGATATCGCTCCCGAAGAAATAGTAGATTACGCTTGTGAAGATGCTGATATTACCCTCCAATTAAAACACCGTTTGTGGGAAATGATGGATGAAGATCAGCAAAAAGTTTTTAATGACATTGAGGCTCCTTTAGTAGCTGTGTTGGCCAATATGGAGCAAGAAGGTATCAATTTAGATGTTCCTACCCTCAAAAAAATGTCTGAAGAACTAAAAGAGTTAATTATTACTTTAGAAAAAGAAATTTTAGATTTATCTGGAGCTCAATTTAACATAGATTCTCCAAAACAATTGGGAGAAATTCTTTTTGAAAAACTCAAAATAGTTGATAAACCGAAGAAAACAAAAACAGGTCAGTACCAAACCAATGAAGATGTATTGTCTAAACTCATCCACGAACACGAAATTGTTCCTAAAATTCTAGATTACAGAACACTCAAAAAACTAAAATCTACCTATGTAGATACGCTGCCCGATTTGGTAAATCCAAAAACCAACAGATTACATACCAGCTACATGCAAACAGTAGCAGCAACAGGAAGATTAAGTTCTAATAATCCGAATTTGCAAAACATCCCGATAAGAGATGCTCGTGGCAGAGAAATAAGAAAAGCGTTTGTACCAAGAGATAAGAACTACACGCTTTTAGCTGCCGATTATTCGCAAATAGAATTGAGGATTATTGCTGCGTTAAGCAAAGATGAAAACATGTTAAAAGCGTTTAACGAAGGTAAAGATATCCACACCGCCACAGCTGCAAAAGTATTTAATGTAAGTTTAGAAGAAGTTGATAGAAACATGAGAGGCAAGGCAAAAGCAGTTAATTTCGGAATTATCTATGGTGTTTCTGCTTTTGGATTAGCTCAAAACCTCAACATTTCTAGAACAGAAGCCAAAGAAATTATAGATACTTATTTTGAGCAATATCCTAGCATTAAAAGCTACATGGATAGTAGCATTGCCTTTGCCAAAGAAAAAGGCTATGTAGAAACCATTATGAAACGCAGAAGAATGTTGCCAGATATTAATTCCAACAATCCTGTAGTACGCGGACATGCAGAAAGAAATGCCATAAACGCTCCTATACAAGGCTCTGCTGCTGATATTATTAAAATGGCAATGATTAACATTTTTACTGTTTTTGAAGAAAAGCAATTGAAATCTAAAATGTTATTACAAGTGCATGATGAATTAATTTTTGATGTGCACCTTACTGAATTGGAACAAGTGCAACAAATTGTAAAAGAAAAAATGGAACATGCTGTAAAATTGAGCGTCCCATTAGATATAGAAATGAACCACGCTGACAATTGGTTAGCAGCTCATTAATGCATAAAGGAATTTAATCTTCTGAACTTCAAATAAATTTTAAAACTAATTTCTAAAAAATTTATTATCTATTTTAATTCCTAAATAAGAATTATTATCTTTGAGGAATAATTACTTGTAAATATCATGAGCGATTTTTATAGAAAAACATTAAAAGAAAAAGGACTAAAAGTAACTCCACAGCGTGTAGCTATTTTTGAGGCAATTACCCATTTAAAAAACCATCCAACAGCCGAAAATATAATAGCATACATCAAAAAAAATCATCCTAACATTTCTGTTGGTACCGTATATAAAGTGTTAGATTCTTTTGTGGAAAACAAACTACTAAGTAAAGTAAAAACAGAAAAAGACATTATGCGTTACGATTCGGTTTTAACCAATCATCATCATTTATATTGTACAGAAACAGACCGTATTGAAGATTATGAAGATGACCAACTCAACGAACTCATTGAAAATTATTTTAAAACACATAAAATAAAAAACTTTAACATTCAAGAAGTTAAACTTCAGATATCAGGAAAATTTAATAACTAACTTAAATAAACTAAATTATGGACAAATCAACAGGAAAATGCCCCTTTCATCACGGGGCAAACACAGAAACAAGTAACACCACAATGGAATGGTGGCCAAAAGCTTTAAATTTAGATATTTTACATCAACACGACACGAAAACCAATCCGTTAGGAAATAAATTTAACTATGCCGAAGAGTTCAAAAAACTAGACTTAGAAGCATTAAAAAACGACTTAAAAAAATTCATGACCGAAAATCAAGATTGGTGGCCTGCCGATTGGGGACACTATGGCGGATTAATGATTCGTATGGCTTGGCATGCTGCAGGAACATATAGAATTGCTGATGGTCGTGGTGGGAGTAATACAGGAAATCAACGTTTTGCACCACTAAACAGCTGGCCCGACAATGGTAACTTAGATAAAGCACGTAGATTATTGTGGCCGATTAAGAAAAAATACGGCAACAAAATTTCTTGGGCAGATTTATACATCCTTGCCGGAAATATGGCTTACGAATCTATGGGATTTAAAACATTTGGTTTTGCCGGTGGTCGTGAAGACATTTGGCATCCCGAAAAAGATATTAACTGGGGAAATGAGAAAGAATGGTTGGCAGCAACAAAAAACCGTTACTCAAGCGATACCGACAGAGAGTCTTTAGAAAACCCGTTGGCTGCTGTACAAATGGGGTTAATTTATGTAAATCCTGAAGGTGTAGATGGAAATCCAGATCCTTTAAAAACAGCTCAAGATGTTAGAATGACTTTCAAAAGAATGGCTATGAACGATGAAGAAACAGTAGCGCTAACAGCCGGAGGTCACACAGTTGGTAAAGCACACGGAAATGGTGATGCGTCTATTTTAGGTGAAGCTCCTGAAGGAGCAGAAATTCATGATCAAGGTTTTGGTTGGATGAATCCAAAAGGTAAAGGAAACGCTGAAAACACTGTTACTAGTGGATTAGAAGGTGCTTGGACTACTACTCCTGACAGATGGAACAACACTTATTTTGATTTATTATTAAACCATGAATGGGAATTGAAAAAAAGCCCTGCTGGAGCTTGGCAATGGGAACCTATCAATATGAAGGAAGAAGACAAACCATTGGACGCACATATACCAAATGTTCGCAGAAATCCAATCATGACAGATGCTGATATGGCAATGAAAATGGATCCTGAGTATAGAAAAATTTCAGAGCATTTTCATAAAGACCACGAATATTTTAAAGATGTTTTTGCAAGAGCATGGTTTAAATTAACTCACAGGGATTTAGGACCAAAAAGTCGTTATTTAGGAGCAGATATACCAAAGGAAGATCTGATTTGGCAAGACCCTGTTCCAACAGTTGATTATACCTTATCTGATGCAGAAGTTACAGATTTAAAAACTAAATTATTAAACAGCGGATTAAGTAATACTGAACTTATAAATACTGCTTGGGACAGTGCCAGAACTTTTAGAAAATCTGATTATAGAGGTGGAGCTAACGGAGCTAGAATTCGTTTAGCACCTCAAAAAGACTGGGAAGGAAACGAGCCAGCAAGATTGCAAAAAGTATTAAATAAATTAACAGAAATTCAAGCTGACTTAGTTAAAAAAGTAAGTATAGCAGATTTAATTGTATTAGGAGGTACAGCTGCCGTTGAAAAAGCTGCTCAACAAGCTGGTATAAACATTAAAGTTCCATTTAGTGCAGGAAGAGGTGATGCAACAGCAGAAATGACAGATGCAGCATCTTTTGATGCACTAGAACCAATACATGATGGTTTTAGAAACTGGTTGAAAAAAGATTACACAGTAAATCCCGAAGAATTATTATTAGATAGAACACAACTAATGGGGTTAACCGCTCCAGAAATGACTGTTTTGATTGGCGGAATGCGTGTGTTAGGAACAAATCATGGAGGAACTAAACATGGTATTTTTACCGATAAAATTGGAGTGTTAAGTAATGATTTTTTTGTAAATCTTACCGATATGAAATACATCTGGAAACCTGTTAATGAAAATCTATACAACATTGTAGATAGAAAATCTGGAGAAACAAAATGGACTGCTACGCGTGTTGATTTAGCTTTTGGTTCCAACTCTATATTACGCTCTTATGCAGAAGTTTATGCTCAAGATGATAATAAAGAAAAATTTGTGCACGATTTTGTAAACGCATGGACTAAAGTGATGAATGCTGATAGATTCTAAATTAACTTAATAACATAGAACAAAGCCCATTGGTTTAATGGGCTTTGTTGTTTATATCCTTAAAACAAAATTTGTGTACGTCATTTAATTTTTTATCTTTGTTATGGTTTAAAATTCTACTAAAACTATGCTTTACTATTTTCTACTTCTACCCATTTTATTTTTTACTATCTTAACTTCATGTACAAATGAAGAAACAAACATCATAGAAAATAAAGAAGCTATAGAAATTAGAACCGAAAAAAGAGTTGAAGCATCTAATAAAGTATTATCTACTGTTCCCCTACCTTTAGAAGCTGCTGAAATCTTTAAAACAGAAGGTATTATTTATGATAAGAATTATCTTAATGCAGTAGAAAATGTAAACAACTACATTACTAACACTCAAAAGGCATTGAACTTTGGTGTTTATGGCGTTGATTTAAGTTACGCAACCATTTTTGACCAAACACAAGCCTGCATGCTTTATATTAATTGTTCTAAGAAATTAGCTGAAGAATTAGGCTTAACCAATGTTTTTGATGTTGCCTCTATTGAAAGAATTGAAAACAATATTGAAAAGAAAGATTCTGTACTATCTATTGCAGAACAAAGTTACAGAAAAGCAGATACTTACCTCAAATTAACTCAACAAGAAGAATTGGCTGCTTTGGTATTAACAGGAGGTTGGATAGAAGGATTGTATTTAGGAACTCGTCAATCTGCAAAAGACTTTGACAATAGTCTAGTTAAACAAAAAATTAATGCCCAAAAACAATCTTTAATTGAGTTAATTAACTTATTAGAAAGTTTTAAAAGTGATAATATTGCCAACCTAAACAATCAATTAAAGCAATTAGATGAAATTTTTATAATTAAAAATCAAGAAGACTTTATTAATATTGCTAATAAAGTAACCAAAATTAGAAATCAAATTATAAACTAAATCCACAACATCATGAAAACAACTATTGTAATTGCAACTGCATTATTTTTTTCACTAACAACTAATCTTAATGCACAAAATAAAACCACTAAAAACGAGGTAAAAACAGTATCTAAAGAAGTTAGTCAAGACCGTTCTACAAATCCAAAAATTCAAGCTAAAAAAGATAAAGAGGTAGTAGAAAAAAATATAACTACTTTGGTAGAAGAAATTCAAAAAGAAGAAAAAAATCTTGCAGAAATTCAAGCTCAAAAAAATGACCCTGCCAATAGTGACAGCAAAATTGATGAAGCTATAAAAAATAGCAAAAACAAAATCAATGAAATGACTGAAAAGCTAAAGAAAGAGAATATTAAATTGAAAGAATTACAAAAAACCATAGATAGTAACGAGTAAAAAAACAGCATAAATAAAATGAATAACAGCATAAATACAGATAAAGCCCCAAAACCAATGGGGCTTTATCCTCATGCAAAAAAAGCAGGTAATTTACTTTTTTTATCGGGTGTTGGTCCTAGAGCTGTCGGTTCGGGTAGTGAAGAAGCTAATATTCCGGGATTAAAATTCGATAAAAATGGAAATTATGAAATTTTCGATTTTGAGGCTCAGTGTCGATCAGTTTTCGATAATGTAAAACTAATTTTAGAAGAGTCCGGTGCTAAATGGGACGATTTAGTTGATGTTACTGTTTTTCTTACCGACATGAAGAGAGACTTCAAAACCTACAACAAAATTTATGCTGAATATTTTAAAGAAAATCAACCATGTAGAACTACTGTTGAAGTAGGTTCTCTTCCCTCTCCTATTGCAATTGAGCTTAAATGTATTGCTTACCTAAAAAATTAATTCAAAAAAAAAAAAAAAATAAACCCACTTTTTATCTTCTATTTTTTCAAAAAATAAACTTCCTTAAAACTTACCTTTCAACGTAAATTTTGTATTCAAATAATAGGGTTAAAATCAATAAAAATACTGAATTAACTCATAAATTTGCTACCTTTACATCCAAAGTTAGAGAAAAAAAGTAATGTCAAAACTAACGTTTAGCCTTGAAAATGAGTATGATTTCGAATTGATTGGAATTAGTTGTCATTCAAAAGATTATAGAATTTGTTGGTCGTTAAATGATGCCCTAAAAACAAACTTTAAAAGAATTGAAGATTACGAAATACAAAAAAAAAACGAAATCATTAATTTTCCTTTTTTTGAATATATTGACGAAGACAACAATATAGAATATTTTGTGATAGCCAATAAAAGTAGTGAGGGTTACTTAGTTAGCGAAATACAAAGCATTGATTATTTTCTAGTCTTAAAAGGAAGTGTTTCTGAGAAACTTGTTGAAAATTTGGTCAAAAAAGTTAAAGAAATAGATGTTGTTATTATCGCTCATAGAATTGATGTAAAACAACTTAAATCGAAACAAAATTTATTATTTTAATGAACTACAGAAAAACAAAAATTGTTGCAACCATTGGTCCTGCTACCTCCTCAAAAGCAATGCTTAAAAAAATTATTAAAGCAGGAGTTAACGTTTGCAGGGTAAATTTTTCTCACGGAAATTATGAAGATCACGAACAAGTAATCCATAACATTAGAGAAATAAACACCGAACTAGGTACACACACAGCTATTTTAGCCGATTTACAAGGTCCAAAAATTAGAGTAGGGAAAATTGAAAATAATGGTATAATGCTTAAAAATGGCAGTAAATTCATCCTTACCACAACTAAATGTGAAGGAAATGCCGAAAAAGCATACATCAGCTATCAGAACTTCCCTAAAGATGTAAAACCAAAAGAAAGAATACTGTTAGATGATGGAAAATTGGCGTTAGAAGTAGTTTCCACTAACAGAAAAGACGAAGTAATTACCAAAGTAATCCATGGCGGAAAATTATCCTCCAACAAAGGCGTTAATCTACCTAATACCAAAGTTTCTTTACCAAGTTTAACAACAAAAGATTTAGAAGATTTAAAATTTGCCCTAAAAATGAATATCTCATGGATAGGATTATCCTTTGTAAGAAATGCCAGAGATATTATTGAGTTAAGACACCTTATTGCTAAAGCAAAAAGCAATGCTAAAATTGTTGCTAAAATTGAAAAACCTGAAGCAGTAGCCGAAATTGATGACATTATTAAAGAAACGGATGCTATAATGGTTGCTCGTGGTGATTTAGGTGTAGAAATTCCTTTCCATAAAGTACCGCTTACCCAAAAAATGATAGTGAAAAAATGTATGCAAGCTGCTAAGCCTGTAATTATTGCTACCCAAATGATGGAAAGCATGATTGAAAACATTACGCCTACTAGAGCTGAAGTAAATGATGTCGCAAATGCGGTATTAGATGGTGCCGATGCAGTAATGCTTAGTGCAGAAACTTCAGTTGGAAAGCATCCTGTAGCAGTAATAAAAGCAATGGCAAGCATTATCGAAAATGTAGAAACTAGCGATTCTCTTTATCATTACGAATATCCACCAGACGAAAATAACGAAGAAAGATACATTACAGATTCTATCTGTTTTAATTCTTGCAGATTAGCCCATAGAACAAATGCTGCTGCAATTGTCACCATGACTTTTTCCGGATATACAGGCTTTAAAGTATCGAGTTTTAGACCAAGAGCTGGTATTTTTGTGTTTACAGGAAATAAAGACATCCTAAACATGTTGAGCTTAGTTTGGGGAGTAAAAGTTTTTTACTATGATAAGTTTGTAAGCACCGACCATACTATTGCTGATATCAAATACATCTTAAAGAAAGAAAAAAGAATTAAATCTAAAGACTTAGTTATCAACTTAGCGAGTATGCCGATTAGTGAGAAAGGACAAACAAACATGATGAAATTAAGCATTGTTGATTAAAAAATAAAAACATTAAAAATAATACTATGTCATTAAACATAACCTTACTTAAAGAAATTGCCGAAGCTGCCGGAGCTCCCGGACATGAACAACGTATTAGAGAAATTGTAATTAGAGAGGTAACTCCTTTAGTTGATGAAGTTTCTGTAGATAATATGGGAAACGTTTATGCTATTAAAAAAGGAAAAGAATCCAAAAAAGTAATGATTGGCGCCCACATGGACGAAATCGGTTTTATTGTTACCCATATTGATGATAACGGATTTGTTCGTTTTCATACCTTAGGAGGATTCGATCCAAAAACATTAACTGCACAAAGGGTTATCATTCACGGAAAAAAAGATGTTATTGGTGTAATGGGATCTAAGCCTATTCATGTTATGACCGCTGAAGAAAAAACCAAACAACTAAAAACTACCGACTTTTTTATTGATTTAGGAATGAATAAAAAAGAAGTAGAAAAAATTGTAAGCCTTGGCGATCCAATTACTAGAGACAGAAACCTTATAGAAATGGGAAACTGTGTTAACTGTAAATCTTTAGATAACCGATTAGCAGTTTTTATTCTTATTGAATCACTAAGAGACTTAAAAAACAAAAAAGTTCCTTATGATGTTTATGGCGTTTTCACTGTTCAGGAAGAGGTTGGCATTAGAGGAGCAAGTGTAGCTTCATTAAAAATACAGCCAGATTTTGGTTTTGGTTTAGATACTACCATTGCTTACGATGTGCCGGGAGCTAAAGCTGAAGAGATGATTACTAAACTAGGTGACGGAACAGCCATAAAAGTAATGGATAGCTCTACCATTTGTGATTATAGAATGGTGAAATTTATGGAAGGCGTTGCTAAAAAACATAAAATTACCTATCAGAAAGAAATTTTAACTGCAGGAGGAACAGATACAGCCGGAATACAAAGAATGAGTGCTGGGGGTGCTATTTCTGGAGCTATTTCTATTCCAACCAGACATATACACCAAGTAATTGAAATGGCAAACAAAGACGATATTCAAAGAAGTATCGATTTACTTTCTAACTGCTTATTGGAAATCAATACTTACAACTGGAATTTTTGATAACTAGGTTATTAATTCTACAATTCTCCCTCCCTTTGGGAGGGTTAAGGTGGCACTTTATCCAACCAACTCGTAGGTTAACACTTTTATAGGATATTGAAGCTGATAACTAATCATCTTAATATCATCCAATATTCCTCTATCTTCGGGATGGCAATACCATTCTAAATTAAGTTGTGTTCTATTAAATTTTTCTAAGCCAACAATTAACTCTACCAATTGAAAAATATAGTTGAAAGAAGTATCATTGTAATAATCTAAGTCGATTAAAACTTTGGTGCTTTTTGCGGGATCTTCAAAATACTTTTTAAGCATTTTTAAAATTGTAGGATAAAATTCTTCCGGTTTTGAATGAGTAGAAGAACCTATTAACTTGATGTTTCCCGTTTTGAAATTGATTAAAACTAAGGGAGTATTGGTATCCTCTTTAATTTCAAATTTGTCCATTGTTTTTTATTTCAAAATTACTAACAGACTGTCTTTTTTAATGTAATGTAATAATTAACAGTGTGTTATGAAATTGTAAATAAAAGCAATTTTCAGTTTTTTTACTCAAAATCTCTATACAGTAAGTATTTTTTTCGGGTGATTTTAAACTGTTTCAAACCTTCTTGCCAAGAAGCATAAATTTCTTTTTCGGTTTTACCTGCTTTAATTTGATCTTGTAATTGGTTGGTTCCTGCTAACAAATTAAACGAACTGGTAAAAAAGCCTTCTTTCTCAGGAAAGTTTCGGTAAATATCCAACAACCAAAATAAATTTAGTTTTTTTAACCCTCGCATACAGGTTATTCCATATTCCGATAGATTATAACCTTTACACAACTGCCCCTCCAACTTTGGTTTTTTGGCTCCTTCCATACTTTTGGGGGTAAAACTGTATTTTTCTGAGTTAATTTTTGGATGTCCCAATACCTGAAATGGCAATGCTGTCCCTCTACCAACACTTATAGGTGTACCTTCAAATAAACACAAAGAAGGATATAAATAAACACTACTCATATTCGGCAAATTAGGTGAGGGTTTTATAGGCAATTCATAAGCACTTAAATGGTCGTACTGTTTCATTTTTATAATGGTTAAATCGCATTGTACGCCATTTTGCAACCATTTCTCACCATTAATCATTTGAGCATACTCTCCCACTGTCATACCGTGGACTATTGGCACAGGGTGCATTCCAATAAAAGATTTGTACTTTTCTTCTAAAATTGGCCCATCAACAAAATGCCCGTTAGGGTTAGGTCTATCCATAATAATTAACGGAATATTATTTTCAGCACAAGCTTCCATCACATAATGCATAGTAGAAATATAAGTATAAAACCTTGCTCCAACATCTTGAATATCAAAAACCATCACATCCAAGCCTTTTAATTGTTCATTGGTAGGTTTTTTATTATTTCCGTAAAGCGAAACAATAGGAAGTTTTGTTTTTTCATCAACTTCAGAATTAACTTTTTCTCCAGCATCAGCATTTCCTCTAAACCCATGTTCTGGGCTAAAAACTTTAACCACATTAATTTTTAATGTTAAAAGGCTATCCACCAAATGTGTTTTATCAATAAATGCAGTATGGTTGGCAACAATGCCTACTTTTTTGTTTTGTAATAATGAGAAGTACTTTTCTATTTGTTCGGCCCCAGTAACAATTTGTAAATCCGGTTTTTCTACAATAGCCTTAGGTATAGTTACTACCTGCATGTTTTCGGGCACCTTTTTATCTTGCTGAGCATCACAACTAGAGTAAAAAAATATAAAAAAAAGAATATAAAAGATTTGTTTCATCTGTTTTTATTTATTGTATTAATTCGGTCAGATGTAACTCACCATTAATCAATTTTTTGTAACTTACAATTTTTAATACGGCTCGTTTCATTGTCATCAACTAAGTTTTACTATTTTTGTTTACACATAAACAAGATGTAAAGTTAATCAATTTGCTTATCTCACCAAATGTAATTATCTAAGTAAAACACATTTTTATGAACCTGGCATATTTCATTTCTAAAAAAATAATACAGGGAGATAGTAAATCGAATAAATTTACACAACCCATTATTAAAATTGCTATTTTAGCTATTGCTTTAGGAATTATTGTAATGATTACTTCTTTGGGAATTGTTAGAGGTTTTCAGGAAGAAATTCGCAACAAAATTATTGGTTTTGGCAGTCATATTCAAATTACCAGTTACGATTCGCACAATACTTATGAAGCTAGTCCTATAGATAAAAATCAAGATTTCTATCCTAGTATTGAAGAAGTTGATGGCGTTAAACACATTCAGGTTTTTGCTACCAAAGCAGGTATTATTAAAACCAAAGAAGAAATTTATGGTGTTGTTGTAAAAGGTGTTGGTAGCGATTTCGATTGGAGTTTTTTTAATGATAAGTTAAAGAAAGGCAATGTTTTTAGCATTAATGATTCAATTATTGCCGATAGTATTTTACTCTCTGAAACCATAGCCAACAAAATGCAATTAGATGTTGGCGACAAAATGTTTATCTATTTTATTCAAGAAAATGGTCAATTGCGACCCAAAGACTTTATTGTTGCAGGAATTTACCAATCTGGCCTAGAACAGTTTGATAATCTAATTGTTTTAACAGATATTGCTCACATACAAAAACGAAACGGCTGGGACAATAACCAAGTAGGTGGATTTGAAATTACCATAGATAATTTTAACGATTTAGATAAACTTGATGAATTTATTTATGAAAACATTGGTTATGATTTACACTCTAAAACCATACAACAACAAAATCCTGATATTTTTAATTGGTTAGAATTACAAGATCTGAATGTGATTATCATTATTATTCTAATGTTAGTGGTAGCAATCATCAACATTGTTTCGGCATTATTAATTCTTATTTTAGAGCGCGTTAGAACCATTGGAATACTTAAGGCATTAGGCATGAGCAATTGGAATGTAAGGAAAATTTTTATCTACAATGCAATTTACCTTATTGTAAGAGGTTTATTTTGGGGAAATGTTATTGGTATAGGGTTGTGTTTATTACAGTTACAGTTTGGTTTCTTAAAACTTCCTGAAGAATCTTATTTTGTACCTGTAGTACCTATAAAACTAGAATTTGTTAATATATTATTACTAAATGCAGGAACTTTAATTGTGTGTATTTTAATGCTTATTATTCCTTCTTTAGTAGTTTCCAAAATATCGCCAATTAAAGCCATTAGGTTTGATTAAAAGTTCAAAAGCAAATAATTTTTTTATCTTTTAAATCGGAATTATGTATATTTATACTCGTTAAAACCTAATTCAAAAAAACTATGGCGTTAAACATTTTTCAAACCAACAATAACAGTAGTGGTTTTGCTACGAAAAGCAAGAAAATGGCTCGAATGGGAGCTATCGGTGCTTTTTTTATATCCTTTACTTACGCTAGTTTTACTTGTTTATTTACCAATGATGTGGTTAACTTATTAATGGCCTTTAGCTTACCAACTGCCTGTATAGTTTTTTATGCAATTTCTCATGTAAAAATCAGCAGTAGGTCTATATACAACTTATTGTTATATTTATTAATAATTTCAGCATGTTTTACTATATTTATAGGTTACAAATTAGATTTTGAAGCAAACTACAGTTTGCTCATGATGGTTATTTTAAACCTAATGTTATTTACTATTCCAACCAATAAAAAATTAGCTATTTATTTTGGATTAGTTTTTACATTTTTGGTAGCTTGTCTGTTACTTTCAACTAAAAGTTCAAGTTTTATAGGGTTAGTCGTTGCCTTGTTTTTGTTTTCATTTATACTAAGTTTTATATTGACTCTTCAACGAAGGAATTTAATTCGAACCATAGATAGTAATGCCTCTATTTTAAAGTCTATAGCCAACACCACTAATGATGCTTTTTTATTAGTGGATTACTTTTCAAAAGAAATTAAAGATGCAAACGAACGGACCTCCCAAATTTTTGCTTTAAATAATGCAAAAGACATTATTAAAACTAATTACCAAACCTTGTTTGCAGATGAGAATTACATTCAACAAAATCGTACAGAAATTAAACAACAGATTACAGATTATGGTTATTTTAGCGATGAAATACAATTTAAAACTAAATCCGGAGAAATATTTTGGGGGCATTTAACCTTGTCACCATTTAATGCTGCCAAAAACAACTATTACTTATTACAAATAAGAAATATTGATGCAAAGAAAAAGTACGATGAAAAAACAACTAAGAACAGCGAAAAATACCGTTTTATCTTAGATAATTTAGATGAATTTATCTATTTAGCAAACTACTCCAAAGGGAATATCCCCGATTTTGAATATGTAAGTCCTTTTATTGAAGAAATTTTTGGTATCAAACCCCACCAAAATGTTTCTCAAGAGATTCAGGAAAAGGTAGCTGAGTTATACCATCCTGAAGATGTCCCTAAAATAAAAAAAGAAAAAGATCAGTTTTTTAATGATAAAAAAGCTGCTGTGTTTAATTATCGAGTAAGACCACTTGGTAAAGATAAATACATTTGGATTCAAGAAAAAGTGTTCCCACGCTTAGATGAAAATGACAATATCAAAGAAATATTAGGAATTTTGAGAAAAAAAGACGTCTAATATTAAAATCCGCGAATCTCAAACCTCCTCCTTTTAACCACATAAACTTTTAAACTAAGTAGTAACTTTTTATTTCCTTAATTTTGTCCTAATTATTTTTATCTATGGCAAAAATAGGCGATATAGAACTAGGCGAGTTCCCACTTTTACTTGCTCCAATGGAAGACGTTAGTGATCCACCTTTTCGTGCTTTATGCAAAGAAAATGGTGCTGATTTAATGTACACAGAGTTTATTTCCTCAGAAGGACTAATTAGAGATGCTGCAAAAAGTGTAAAAAAGCTCGATATTTTTGAATACGAGCGCCCCATTGGCATTCAGATTTTCGGAAATGATATTGAATCCATGCGTCAAGCAACGGAGGTAACCACACAAGCCAACCCCGATATTATTGATATTAATTATGGTTGTCCGGTAAAAAAAGTAGCCTGTAAAGGTTCTGGAGCTGGTATTTTGCAAGATATTCCTAAAATGGTAAAAATGACTGCCGAGATTGTAAAATCTACACATTTGCCTGTTACCGTAAAAACCCGTTTAGGTTGGGACGAAAACACCAAATACATTGTGGAAGTAGCAGAAAGATTGCAAGATGTTGGCATACAGGCTATTTCTATTCACGGTAGAACCAGAAAACAAATGTATAAAGGAGGTGCTGACTGGACCTTAATCGGTGAAGTAAAAAATAATCCCAGAATGCACATTCCTGTTTTTGGTAACGGAGATGTTGATACTCCAGAAAAAGCCATAGAAAATAAAAACAGATATGGAATTGATGGTGTGATGATAGGTAGAGCAAGTATTGGCTACCCATGGATTTTTAATGAAATTAAACATTTTATGGCTACTGGAGAACATCTTGCACCACCAACCATTGAACAACGAGTTAATGTTGCCAAACGCCACTTAGAAATGTCTATAAAATGGAAAGGTGAAAAATTAGGGATAGTAGAAATGCGAAGACATTATACAAACTATTTTAAAGGAATTCCTCATTTAAAAGAGTTTAGAATAAAATTAGTTACTGAAAACAACCCCGAAATTTTATTCCACACCTTAGATGACATTACTGCAGCGTTGAGTTATTAAAGATGTCTTTTAGTCAATACCCTCACCGGATACCAAGAGGCTAAAAATCCAATTATCAATACAATTATAGTGATGTACAGAAAATCCATCACCTCTAATTTTATTGGATAAAACTCTACCACACTACCTTCTAATCTTAAAATTCCAAATTGAATTTGTAACCAGCAAACAAAAGCCCCCAACAACATTCCAGAAAATGCTCCGACTAAATTAATTATCATACCTTCCATAAAAAATAGCTGTCTAATAGTTTTTCTGGAAGCTCCCATAGTTCTTAAAATCCAAATGTCTTTTTTCTTATCAATAATCAACATAGTAAGGGAGCCAATAATATTAAATGAAGCAATGACTAAAATAAAGGTTAGGATGAGAAAAGTAATCCATTTTTCGGTTTTATTAGTTTTAAAAATTAGTTCGTTAAGCTCATGACGAGTTTTTACCGAAAAATCATTACCCAAAATGGACTGAATTTTCTCTTTCACTTTTTCGGCATCGGCTTTTTTATTTAATCCTAATTCTACCGAAGTAACCTTACCTTCATGAGAAAGTACTTTTTGAGCAAACCTTAAAGGTGTAACTACATATTTGGTATCAAAATCGGGATTAACGGAAAAAACACCTGTTGGAATAGCAAATTTTCTGGTAAATTCATCTGTTGGAACAAAGGTTTTCTTAAGTCCTTTTTTAGGAACAATAATACTTACTTGTTCCACTATCATATTATGTAAATACAAAGATAACTTATCTGCAATGCCGTATCCTAATACCATTTTATTAGAATCATCTTGAAACACTTTCCCTTCAATCAACAAAGTATCTAATCCGGTCATTTCGTAAAACTGCGGCTCAACACCTTTTAAAGTAGCAATGGTTTGTTTCTCCATGTATTTTACCAACACCACATCCTCCACAGCATGATTATAAAACATCACTTCTTCCAATTGTAATATTTTATCTTTAGGAAAATCAGTAACTTCAAAAGTTTTACCTTTAGTAGTTTCAATTTTAATATCCGGATCAAAAGAAGCATAAAGCTTTTCAACTAAATCTTCCAAACCATTAAAAGCAGAAAGTACAATTACCAAAGCCAAAGTGCCAACGGCAATTCCTGATACAGAAACCCATGAAATAATGTTGATTACATTGTGTGATTTTTTGGCAATAAAATACCTTTTTGCTATGTATAGAGGGAAATTCAACTGTCGTTTTGCATTGTTTTAAAACTAGTCGGCTAATTTACAACTTTTAAAATAAGTTAAATTCAAATCCAACAATTAATAGGTATTGGAATTTGAGTAACTTTGTGTTATCATTAATTAACTTCTTATGCTCAACTGGATAAAAAACCATAAAATTTCTTTTCTTGTTGCTTTTTTAGGTGGTGCTGCCGGATATGCCTATTGGTATTTTATCGGTTGTGAAAGTGGCTCATGTGCCATTACTTCAGTTTGGTACAGAACGTCTGCCTATGGAGCATTTATGGGCTGGTTAGTGGGCGATTTTGCTAACAATAAATTTAACAAAAAAGAAAATAAAACAGACCATGAATAAACTTTCCTATTTAGTGTATACTACTGCCATTACAGCATTACTAGCTTGTGGCAATGAAAAAACTGCCGAACAACAAAAAGTTGCAACTATGGAAGATCAACCGAAGCAAATTGCTGAAGGTGTTGAAGAACTTACCATAGAAGAAAGTCAAGCTTACACACTAAAAGGACAAGAAATTGCTCAACAAACATTTAAGGCATTGAGCGGAAGTTTAAAAAAAGCCATGAGTGATGGCGGTGTAACCAATGCTGTTAAATTCTGTAATGTAAATGAAAGTATTATTGTTGATTCTCTTGAAAAACATTATGATGTTAGCATTAAAAGAACCAGCCACAAACTACGAAATGAGAAAAACAAACCCAATGCTTCCGAGCAAGAAATGATTGACTATTATCTAAACACTTCAAAAATTACCGAAGATTTATTTCCTGAAGTAAAACGAAATACCGATAATACAGTAAGCTTTTACTCTCCTATCCATTTACAACCGCTTTGTGTTACTTGCCACGGAACAGTTGGAAAAACAGTAAGCGAAAGCGATTACAAATCTATTTTAGCACTTTATCCTAACGATAAAGCAGTTGATTTTGATATTGATGAGTTTAGAGGGATTTGGAGCATCACTTTTAAATAATTAATTCCCCATGGCAACATTTAATGAAATAATTAATTCCGACCGACCCGTTTTAGTAGATTTCTTTGCTACTTGGTGTGGCCCGTGCAAAACCATGTCTCCAATTTTAGATGAACTGGCAAAACAAGTACAAGGCAAAGCTAGGGTATTAAAAATTGATGTTGATAAAAATCAACAAGCTGCAACTGCTTATCGGGTAAGAGGTGTGCCTACACTTATTTTATTCAAAAATGGTCAGCAGCTTTGGCGACAATCAGGTGTGATTGATGCTAGTCAGTTGATACAAATTATTAATCAGCATAGCTGATACATATCTTAAAAAAGTTCATTAGCTTTGGTGCTTTATTTTTAAGCAACACATTATCACTGTTTTCAGTATTAAAACTAATGAATAAGCAAATCGGCATAATTTTTTTACTTTTTTTGCTTACTATCCAACTAACTTTTAGTCAGCAACTTAATTTGCCACTTAACCGAGAATTTAATTTGGTTAACCAAAAAGAATTTAATGCATTAGAAAACAATGTACACACTTCTTTTCATCCTATTCTACAATCTAAAGTAGCAACAGACAGCTTTTATTTACTTAAAAACCATGAGCAAGATGCTTACCTCGTCAATGTAAATAAAACTTATCTTGAGGATAAATCATGGTTTTCCAGAAAACTGTTTCACGAAAATTTTGTGCGAGTAGATACAGGCGATTTCTACCTTAATATAGATCCTTTACTTAATTTGGAGATGGGACAAGATGGAGAATCTCTCAATAAAGAGCAAACGCTTTATATAAATACAAGAGGAATTATTGCTAAAGGACATATTGGCGAAAAATTTTCTTTTCAAACTGCGTTGTACGAAAATCAAGCTGTTTTCCCAGATTATATGGCAGCTTATGTACGCTCAAACAATGTTGTTCCCGGACAAGGAAGAGTAAAGCGTTTTAAAGATAATGGTTTTGATTATAATTCGGCTACTTCTTATATTTCCTACTCTCCTAGTAAACGATTTAACTTTCAGTTGGGCAACGATAAACAATTTGTAGGAGATGGTTATCGCTCCATTCTTCTTTCGGATTATGCTTTTCATTATCCGTATTACAAAGCTACAGCTTGGTTTGGTAAGAAAAATCAATTTCAATATACCAAAGTAAACACCGGATTATCAAGTCTCGATAGAAGAGAGCAAGGTTCAACTCCCGAAGAATTATTTATGCGTAAAAGCATGTCAGTACATTATTTAAGTTGGATAGCTACCAAATGGCTACATTTAGGTTTTTTTGAATCAACAATATGGCAAACAGAAGACAGCAGTGGTACAAAACCTTACAATTTTATGCAATTAAATCCTGTATTGTTTGCGAATACGTTGGTTACAGGTTTTGATGGTAAAAACAATTCTCAATTGGGTCTTAACGCAAAAATTAAATTGCCAATCAACACTATTATTTACGGTCAGTTATTATATGATGGTAATAAAAACCATACTAAAACAGGTTATCAGGCAGGGGTAAAGTTTTTTGGCATTACGGGATTAACCTTACAAGTCGAATATAACCATGTAGAACCTTATACTTACAGCAATGCTATTCCACTACAAAATTATTCACATTTTAATGAACCTTTAGCTCATCCTTATGGAGCTAACTTTGACGAAATGATTGGGATAATGAATTATAAATACAAACGATTATTTGTGCAAACAAAAGTAAATTATGCTAAACTAAACTCTAAAGGAAATAACATATTTGTAAGCAACGAAAATACTATTTCAATCGTTCCCGAAACAGCAAATTTAATAAACATTCAGGCACATGCCGGTTTTTTAATTAACCCAAAAAATAATATGGCATTAATGTTAGGCATTTCCCAAAGAACACTAACAACTGATTTTGGAGAACATAAAACAAATTATTTTTACTTTGCATTAAGAACTTCATTAAGAAACCTATACAGCGATATTTAATTATGGAAATCATTTTACCAATAATTACGTCTTTTTTGATTGTGTTGCTTGCAACTCCATCATTCATTACTATTGCTAAGATGAAGCATTTGTTTGATGACCCAACAGAAAGTAGAAAAATTCATAGTGAAAAAACACCTTCCATGGGAGGAATGATGATTTTTGCAGGTATACTTTTTTCGTTTTTACTTTGGTTGCCTATTAAAGAAATAGGTGTTATTAAATATCTTGTTCCTGCAATGTTAATTATGTTTTTTGTGGGAATGAAAGATGATATTATAGGAACAGCTCCTGCCAAAAAATTAGCTGCCCACCTATTTTGTGCTTTTATTATGGTGTTTATGGCAAATGTGAAGCTTACCAGTTTGCACGGTTTATTTGGTATAAGAGAAATTCCTGATTATGTAGGCGTTTTACTTTCTGTTTTTACCTATATTGTAATTATTAATGCCTTTAATTTAATTGATGGTGTTGATGGTTTAGCGGCTGGAGTTGGATTAATAGCCGCTTCATTTTTTGGTGCTTGGTTTTATTTTGCTAACGATTGGATTTATGCTGTGCTTTCCTTTGCAATTGCAGGAAGCTTATTAGGGTTTTTAAGGTTTAACTTTAATCCTGCAAAAATATTTATGGGCGATTCAGGCTCGCTCACCATTGGATTTTTGATGGCAGTGCTAGCAATAGAAATGGTAGAATATAAAGCCACCGACTTACCTAATATAATACAAAATATTTCCAAACCAATTTTAGCCATGTCTATTTTAGTATATCCTTTAGTAGATACCATCAGGGTTTTTACCATCAGAATTTTAAGTGGGGTTTCTCCTTTTCGTGCCGATAGAAATCATATCCATCACAGATTATTAGATTTAGGTTTATCACACAGACAGACAGTAATTGTTATCTATTTGTTTAATATATTAATAGTTGGAGGAGCAGTTTCTGCTCAACAATTCAATCCAAGTTACGCTTTTATTATACTTACAGCCTTTGTAATTCTATCTACTCAAATTCCTTTCTTATTTAAACTGAAAAAGAAAAAATGAGAGTACTCCTCTACATATTCTTATTATTAAGTGCTTTTCAATCTGTATTAGCACAAAATTTTAATGTTAATAACGAACGTACTTTTGAATACCTGTATTTAAATCATTTAGATACCGCTGTTGATTTTCACACCGCTATAAAACCTTATAACAAAAAAGAAGTTGACAAAATTATTCCTTACGATTCTACCATTTCTCAACTTGAACTTACCACTTCAAAAGGTGTTGTAAACAAATTATTCAATCAACACCTCATTGAAAAACAAGGTAATTTTTACCTTAACTTCAACCCTATTATAAATACCATAAGCACCTTAGAAAAAGCAAACAATTACAGTGAAAACTTATTAGAAACCAGTGCAGGAATTCAATTACAATCTGCTTTAGGCGAAAAATGGAGTGCCGAATTTGCTTTTCTTTACGATTACTCCACTTATCCGAGCCATATTGATGCAATGGTTCAAACCAAGCATATTAGTCCGGGGTATGGTTATACAAAAAATGATGCTGCCATTTTTTCTCAAGGAAATTTAACCTTTACACCCAACAATGTTTTTACCATACAAGCAGGTTACGGCAAGCATTTTATTGGTGACGGTTATCGTTCACTTTTATTGTCGGATGTTGCTAATAGCTATCCTTATTTAAAAGCTACTGCCAACATTTGGAAGATTAAATACATGGCTTTGTATTCTAATCATCAAGATATTCGTTTTACTAATGGAATTTATAATAATTACATGCAAAAATTTGCTACTACACACTATTTGAGCATGAATGTTACCAAATGGTTGAACTTAGGCTTTTTTGAAAGCATTGTTTTTCAATCGCAAGAAAAAGAATTTTATAGAGGTTATGATTTATCTTACTTAAATCCTATTATCTTTTTACGTTCTACAGAATATGCTTTGGGTTCATCTGATAATGCACTAATGGGAGGAAGCATAAAAATGCGCATCTTAAAAAAATACATCTTTTACGGACAATTATTATTTGATGAATTTTTGTTGGAAGAATTAAAAGCTGGAAACGGTTGGTGGGCAAATAAATATGGAGTTCAAGCCGGATTAAAATTTATAGAACCACTCAACATTAAAAGATTGCGTTTGCAATTAGAATATAACGAAGTAAGACCTTTTACTTACAGTTATTTTTATAGAAGTACCAATGTAAGCACGCTTCAAAACTATGCGCATTTTAATGCTCCGTTAGCTCATCCACTTGGAGCAAATTTTAAAGAAATAACTGCCTCAGCTTTTTATGCAAAAAAACGTTGGATTTTTGAACTACACAGCACATTGGCAAAAGTAGGTTTAGATACTAACGGATATTCTTTAGGTCAGGATGTTTACCAACCTTACAACAACAGAGAAAGTAATTACGGATACTACACCCTCAACGGATTAAAAACTAACATTATAAATAATACCGTAAAAATCTCTTACGTATTAAACCCGAAATCGAACATGATTTTACAAGCCGGAGTAACCAATAGAACGTTCACAAATAATTATGCCGATCTTTCTTCCAACATGTTTTTTATTGGTTTAAAAACAGCCATTACCAATAGGTATAGTGATTTTTAGAGAAGTGAAACAAAGAACTTCCTTTAATAAGTTTCTTCAACCATTTATATTACCTATTAAAACTAAAAATAACCTTTCGTTTTAAAAAGCTTACCGTTCGTTGGTCAAAACCGACCGTTAGTAAGATAGATTGACCATTTCTTTGATTTTAATACATTTTGATATAGCTTTGACTATTAATTCTTTAGTTAGGTTTAATAGTGAAAAATATTAATTACAATATCATACTTTTTGTTTTCTATAAGTGTTGTTGGACAAATAAATGCTCCAAAAGCACCTACTTTTGGAATTCCACAACCACTAAATACAGATAACTACTATATTAACAGTGTCTTGATAGCTAATAATCAAGCAAGTAACAATCCTTCTATTTATAGTGGAAATCATGCTAACAACATTATTGCCAATCAAAAATCGACTCAACAACAAATGATGGGATATAACCCACCACAAGTACCTCCAACTGACCCCGCTAAAAGACATGAATTTATTAAAAAACAATATCAAGAATATGCTAATCGTAACAAACAGTACAGACAACATAAAGAAGTACTTAATATTTTAAACGAAGCACACCAAAATGAGCGTAATCATAGAAAATCATTTGATTATTACCAATCATCAGAATTCAAACTAAAAACAAAATCGTATAATAATGCACTAGAACATCTTAAACACCAATTAAAAAACAAAAATATTTCTCTGGCAGATGCTTATTTCTCTGTTGAAAAAGCCTATGGCAATACTTATTTAGATAAAGAAGAATATAACAAAATCATTCAGGAATCTGTTGAATTTATAAAAACTTGGATAACTCAAAATAATTTGAACTTAAACAATCCAGAAGCACTACATTATGGTATTCAAAAATTTATGAGCGAAACACTTACTGTTATACTTCCTAACCCTGACAATCCTAACCTAACTAAGAAAATAACACATTTGCCATTCTTTTACGATTATGAAGATTTTGAAGGAGCAAAAGATTTTAGAAATTATTTTATCACAAAATCTTTAGCTACTGGAGGTGGACAATGTAATAGTATGCCTGCTGTTTATCTTGTTTTAGCAGAAGGGTTAGGAGCTAAAGCATATCTTTCATTTGCTCCTCAACATTCTTTTATTAAATATCCCGACAATCAAGGAAATATTCATGGTTACGAACCAACATCTAATTGGAAAATAACCGATAAATGGTATCAAGACAATATGTTTATCAGCCCAAAAGCAAAAGCTAATGGAATATATTTAGATACGCTGAATAATAGACAAATAGTTGCCAATTGTATGCTCGATTTGGCTTTTGGATATATGACTAAACATGGTGCTGCTGATGCTGTTTTTATTAATGATTGCATTCAAAATGCTGTTCAATATTTTCCTAAAAACAACAATATTTATGGCTATTTTGTGTATAGTAGTTTACTCTCCAGATTATTAGAAAAAACATTACACCAATACGGAATTACAGATTTAAAAGACATTACTAAAAGCCCTGAAGCAGTGCAGCTTTACAAAGCTTTACTAAAAAATGAAGCAATAATAAAACAACTTGGTTACCAAGATATGCCAGAAGAAATGTATTTACAACTAATGAAGTACCATGAATTTAAAGGAACTCAGCAACAAGTATCAGGAAAACAAAAAAGAAACTTATTTATAACAACTTTTTAATAACTTTAACATTATGAAACAAATACCATTATTCATAACCTTAGTAATAGGACAACTATTATTTTCTGCTACAATAAAAGCAGCAGATATTCCTGATTCAACCACTGTTTCAAAACAACATTATTATGCTGCAAAAGAACAATTCAAAGGCATGTTAAGCGGCAAGGAAGAATTGAGTTATGAAAAAGCCATTACCATTGTTGAAAATGCGTATTACGAAAATGAAGTTAATTTGGTAGATTTTAATCTATTAATTGACTTTCATGTTCAAAACATAAATAGAATTATTGAAATAAATTATGATGAATCAGCTCTACAAATTGAACAGGTTTTACATAAAACAGAAGAACAACAAATAGAAGAATATAAAAATGCCTTAACCAATTGGGCAATTTATTCTTACATCACAGACACTACCTTGTTTTTAGTAAACAATCAGTTGTCTTATCATTTACCTTATGAATACAGCTACGCAGACCCTTTAGGTACTGTAAATTGGCGAAATACACAAGTGTTTAATTTATTAGATAATAAAACAGGAAATTGTTATGCGTTAGCATCCTTATTCAAAATCTTTTCTGAGCGATTAAATTCAGAAGCACTTATTTGTACTGCTCCTGGTCATATTTATATCCGCCATGCCGACCATAAAGGAATTTACCACAATGTAGAATTAGGCTCTAAAGCTTTTCCTGGAACAGGTTCTTTAGAAACATTAACTTATACAACAGACGAAGCAACGAAAAATGGTATTTCTTTACGGGAATTAGATTTAAAACAATCAGTTGCCTTAAACCTCGTTTATTTAGCCAAAGGATATGCATATAAATTTGGTGTAAAAGACGATGATTTTATTATGGAATGTGCTGAATTAGCTTTACAATATGATGAATTGAACCTAAATGCCATGCTTTTAAAAGCGGAAGTATTAGAAGAACGATTGATTAAAAAAGATAAACCAATTAAAGCATTACAAGCAGATAAAACTTTTCAGGAATATGAAAAATTAATTACGCACTTATTTGATTTAGGATATAGAGAAATGCCAACAGAAATGAAAAATTTAGTAATTTCAAGGTTAAGAAAAGAAGACAGCCCTTATCCCATGACTAACCATACACCTAACCCCTTTGAAGATTTAGGCGTAAAAGAAGAACGATATGCTACTTTATCGAATGGATTATTTGATGAACAAATGCTTACCAAGCCAGTAGAACAATACCACAGAACCATGTTTGATACCAAACAAAAGAAAATTACTGAATTGGTTGAATTGGATACCACCTATAACAATTATCCTATGGATTTAGTTGTATTTGCTTGGGGTGTTGATCCTTTAGCTCATGAATTTCCAAGCTGGTCACCTTATGTAGCTTTTGCAGATAATCCTCTTTTTTACATTGACCCTGATGGAAGAGCCGTAAAGCCAGTTAATGAGGATGCAAATTTATTAATATCAGCTTCATTTGGTAGCTTTGGGGTTAGTATGGAACAATTTGCTTCTGCTCTGCAAATCTCAACAAGGAATGGTGTAATTCGCTCTAATTTAATAAGTTCATCGTCAGGGATGGCTTTAGATATGAGAGGGTTTAAAAAGCATTTAAAAAATGAAGGAATTACACTTAATGGAGAGCAATTAAAAGATGCATATAATTTATATTCAAAGTTGCAGTCTGGTGATTTATATGAAATAGCAGTATTTATTAAGCCAATATCTGCTCCACGAATAGATGGAGGTAATGGACAATCAGGAACAGTTCTTGTAGATGGTGTTAATAATTCTACTAATGTTGCATTTGGCGAATTTTCTCAACAATTTGAAAATAATCCAGATGTCATTGATGATAAAACCAATGAACAAGGGTATGGTGTGTTACAATACAAGCCAGAAAACCCTAATGACCCTGACCTTTCACATAAAGGAACGATAATCATTGATGCAACTAAATCATCAACACCATCAAAAGCAACAGAAACTTTAAACAAAGCTCTTGAAGACACCCCTTAATATTTATATGATGAGAAAAATATTCAATTTAATAATTATACTCGGAACAAGTATTTTCTTGAAAGCTCAAACTCATAAAGTGTATGAGCCTGATTCAATGTTTATGGAAAAACATGAAAAATATGATAGAATAAGTGGTTTATATGGAATAGATTTTAAGGAAAATTTGGCTGATGGACATTGGCAGTATTTTTCTAAAAAAAATAGTAGGGAAGGTGATTATGATAACTATTATTTAGAAATAGAGGGTAATTATAAAGATTCTGTAAGACATGGGAAATTTGTGTATTATAAATATCCCTATGCTGAGAAGAAAAGAAACATAAAAAAAGAAGTGTATAAACAAATGAACTATTTTAATGGTTTATTAGATGGTTATTTTTGTATTTTTTATTGGAACGATATTAAGTTGAGAGAGGGGAGATATTCTAAAGGTAAAAAAGATGGATTTTTTATTGATTATTATACAAATGAAGACAAAGGAAAAATAGAAACAATACTGTTTTACAAGAATGATACTCTTCAAAATTGGGTTAGGTATAATCGTAGAGGATATATATCTTCTCAAGGTTATGGAGAAGGAAACATGATAACAGGGGAATACATTTTAAATGATTCTATAGGTAGAATTAGTTCTAAAGGATTTTTTAATAAAGGGGTTATTAATAAATATCAAATTTTTTCCACGAATGGTATTATTGAGAAAGAAGTTAAAGGAGAGTTTTATCCACATGAAAAATCTAAATATATTCAAGATAATTACTATGTTATTGGTTTTACTCGTGAAAAATTAAAAAATGGAGTAATCAGAAAATATGAAAATGGAAATTTAAAAGAAGAAGAATATTATGAGGATGGAAAATTGAAAAAAACTGCTCAAATTAAATAATGTACTCGGTATTGTTCGTGATAGCTTGTACTTTAACACCCTAATCATAAATGATTCTCAAATACTAATGAAAAATAGATCGATAATAATATGTTGCTTTTTGATGGGAGTTTTATTCTCCTGCAATGGACAACCAAACAATAATCACCAACTGAAAAAAGAAGTACAAGATTTAGTTAATGAACTGGATAGTATTTCAAAAATTGATACAACTCTTTATATTGACGATTCATATAGTTTTGAGATATTTAAAAAAATCCATATCCTTTCAAATCAACAAGATTTAATTTTTTTATTGGAACATGATAATTCCGTGATAAAAGGTTATGCATATTTGTTTTTAAAGATTAATGAGAATAACAATGCTGACACTTTGTATAAAAAATATTTTAAACCACTGAAAGTATGTGTGAATGATGTATGTAAAAAATACGCTATTGCTTCAGATGGCAGAAATTTTTCTATTGTTGATTTCTTCTATGATATGAAACCAAAAATCAATAGAATTAAAAATATTTTGAAGTTAAAAGGACAAACTAAATTTATTGATGAGGAAGAAGAAAAAGTTATTAAAGAAGAAAATAAAATTAGAGAAGAACAAGGGGTGCCGCTATTGGAAGAGCCTAAATAACTTCTATATCATTTTAAATAAAAAAGAGAATTAAAAATTATATAACTAAAAAATGTCTTTAATTAACTGCCCTCATTGTAAACATAAAGTAAGTGAAGATGCTATAAAGTGTCCTAACTGTAATAAACCTGTGCCTGTTTTAAGCGACAGAAGTTGTAATGATTGTGGTGAGCGTTTACCCAAAAGAAAACGTAAATGTCCTAATTGTGGATCCGATAATACAAATAATAATAACAAACAAAAAACAAATAATATGGCAAGTAATAATAACAATCAATTTTTATGGATAATAATAGTTTTAGGAATAGGAGCCGCAGTATTC
>SWBZ01006319.1_pt1 | contig 50443 bp, 54 predicted proteins | sample 4693031 | NCBI WGS metagenome assembly SWBZ01 (sample SAMN10267274, study PRJNA491770) | bioreactor metagenome | isolation source: DHS bioreactor inoculated with | place: Japan: off Shimokita Peninsula
CCCCCCGCCCGGTCGACGTGCATGCACGCAACCTGGAAATCCGCCTGGCGGAAACGCCGGAGGAGATCGAGGCCGCGCAGCGCCTGCGCTACAACGTGTTCTACCGCGAGATGGGGGCCATCCCGACCGTCGACGCCGCCCGCCACGAACGGGACGCCGACCCCTTCGACGATGTCTGCGACCATCTGTTGGTGCTCGACACGGACCGCTCGCAGCCCGGCCGCCCCTTCGTCTGCGGCACCTACCGGCTGATCCGGGGCGCCGTGGCCAAGGCGAACGGCGGGTTCTATTCGGCCCATGAATACGACCTGACGGCTTTGCTCCGCCACGAGGGCGAGCTGGTCGAACTCGGCCGTTCCTGCGTCCATGAAGATTACCGCACGGGGGCCGTCATGCAGCTTCTGTGGCGCGGCATCGCGGAATACCTCGCCGCCTACGACATCAAGCTGATGTTCGGCTGCGGCTCGCTGCCCGGCACGGACGCGGAAGCCCTCATGCCGGCCCTCAGCTATCTGCACCATTTCCACATGGCGCCCAGCGACATCCGTGCCCGGGCGCTCGACGACCTTTACGTGAAGATCGACCGGGTGCCCCTGACCCGGCTGGATCAGAGAGCGGCCCGCGCCATGCTGCCGCCGCTTATCAAGGGATACATGCGTGTCGGCGGCTTCATCGGCGACGGCGCGGTTATCGACAACCAGTTCAACACGACGGACGTATGCATCATCGTACCTACGGACCACATCACCGAGAAATACCTGCGCCACTACAAGCCCTGTGGGACGCGCTAGGCGACGCCGGTCCCGTCGCCGCCTCGGGCCTTAGGTCCGCAGGCCGTATTTCGCTTTTCCTGGCCCTGACGGGCGCCCTGCTGCCGCTCGCGGTGGCGGCCTATCCGTTCGGCGCCGCCGCCGTCCGTCGCGTCGCCCTGATCTGGTTCCGGGGCGTGGCGCGGCTGGCCAGCCTGCGCGTCAAGGTCAACGGCGCGCCCCTCGGACAGACGGGCACGCTCTATGTCTGCAACCATGTGTCCTATCTGGACATCCCGGTCCTGGCCCTGCTGACCGATGCCGCCTTCGTCGCCAAGGATGACGTCAAGGACTGGCCCCTGTTCGGGCTGTGCTCCAAGCTTTACCGCACCCTGTTCATCCGCCGCGACGCGCGCGAAGCCTTGGGCCAGCGCGCCGAGATGGCGGATCGTCTCGCCGGCGGCGACAGCCTGATGCTGTTTCCCGAGGGCACCTCGTCGGACGGCATCCATGTGCTGCCGTTCAAAAGTGCGCTGTTCGCCGTGGCCGACGCAGCGCCGGGGGCGGATCAGCCCCGCGTGCAGCCCGTGTCCATCGCCTATACCCGCTATGCCGACGGCCGGCCGCTCGACCAAGGCCTGCGCGCGCTTTACGCCTGGTACGGCGACATGACGTTGCTGCCGCACTTGATTTCCGTGTTCGGGCTGCGCGGCGCGATGGTCGAGGTCACGTTCCACGCGCCGGTGCAGGCCCGCGATTTCAGGGGCCGCAAGGCGCTGGCCGCCCATTGCCATGACAAGGTGAGCATGGGCGTGACCCGCGCCCATTGGCGCCGGGTCTACGACATTCCCATGGAATCCGGAAAGCTAGTGGAGTTCCGCCCGTAGCTTCTGGCGGAACAGGTCGATGGGCACCAGTTCGTTGCCCAGCTCCACATGCCAGAATTGCCAGCCGTTGCAGGCCGGCGCCTTCTGCACATGGGCGCCCACCTGATGGATGGAGCCGCGGAATTCGGCCGAGCTCAGCGTGCCGTCGGCGCGCACCCGCGCCGTGTGGCGGCGCTGATGGTCGGTCAGGGTCTGACCCGCCTTGAGCAATCCGCGTTCGACCACCCAGCCGAAGGGAATGCGCGGCTGTTCGCGCTTGGCCGGCGTGGTCAGCAGCGACGGTTCGGCCAAGGGCTCGATCCCGGCCAGGCGTTCCTTGGCCAGGGCGGCGTATTCCTGATCCCGTTCCAGCCCGATGTAGCGCCGGTCGAGCATGCGCGCCACGGCCCCCGTGGTTCCCGTGCCGAAGAACGGGTCCAGGATCATGTCACCCACGTCCGTCGAGGACAGGATGGTGCGGTAGAGCAGCGCCTCCGGCTTTTGCGTCGGATGGGCCTTCTTGCCCTGGGCGTTCTTCAGGCGCTCCGCCCCCGTGCACAGCGGAATGGTCCAGTCGGAACGCATCTGCAAGTCGTCGTTCAGCGTCTTCATGGCTTCGTAGTTGAAGCGGTACTTGGCATCCTTGTCCCGCGCCGCCCAGATCATGGTTTCGTGGGCGTTGGTGAAGCGCCGGCCCCGGAAATTCGGCATCGGATTGGATTTGCGCCACACGATGTCGTTGAGGATCCAGTATCCCAGATCCTGCAAGATCGCGCCGACGCGGAAGATGTTGTGATAGCTGCCGATCACCCACAGCGTGCCGTTGGGTTGCAACACCCGGCGCGCGGCGGACAGCCAGGCATGGGTGAATTCGTCATAGCTTTTGAAGCCCGAGAACCGGTCCCAGTCGGCGTCGACGCCGTCGACCCGCGAATTGTCGGGGCGGTGCAGTTCGCCTTCCAATTGCAGGTTGTAGGGCGGGTCGGCGAAGACCATGTCGACGCTGCCTTCCGGCATGGCGTTCATCAACTCGACACAGTCCCCGACATGGATGGTGTCGGCGTAGGCTTCCGCGGCCAGGGTGGCGGACTCACGTTCGGCGGCGGCCGCCTTGCGGCGCGCGGTGGCAGGCTTTCTCGTCATTGTCAGACTTTCCCAGGTCCCCAGTATTCGGGGAGCATGGCCAGGGCCGGAGTCCCGGTCAAGAAGTATTTGGATTCAAATACTTAGGAGAGAGTCCTGACGGCATATATGGGAGTCACGACTCCTCATCGCCCAAGATGTTGCGGATCGGCTTGTAACTTTTCCGATGCTCCGGCGTCACGCCCAGACGCTCCAGGGCCGCCTTGTGCGCGGCCGTGCCGTAACCCGCGTTGCGTTCCCAGCCGTATCCGGGAAACCGATCCGCGAGACCGGCCATGAGGCCGTCGCGGGTCACCTTGGCGGCGATGGAGGCGGCGGCGATGGACAGCGACCGCCCGTCGCCGCCGATCAAGCATTCGACGATACAGCCCGGCGCGGACGGCAGGGGCGGCGGCCGGTTGCCGTCGACCAGGGCCATGGCCGGCATTTGGCCGAGGGCCTGAACCGCCCGGTCCATGGCCAGGAACGTCGCCCGCAGGATGTTGAGAACATCAATCTCCGCCGCCGAGGCCTGGCCGATGCCGATCACCGCATGAGGGGCGAGTTCGATCAGCAGGCGCTCCCGCGCCGCGGCCTTCAGGCGTTTGGAATCGTCCAGTTCCGCCGCCAGGGACAGGGGCAGACCCGCGCGGTCGAGGATCGCCGCCGCCGCGACCACGGGCCCGGCCCAGGGGCCGCGCCCGGCCTCGTCGATGCCGCAGACCACGCCGTGCCCGGCGGCCAGGGCCCGGTCTTCATGGGTAAAATCAGGCACGGCCGGACACCGTCACCTGTCCTTCGCCTTGGCCTTGGATTTGGCGGCGGGCTTGGCCTTCGCGGTCGGTTTTTCCGCAGCCTTGGGCGATGGCGTGGGCTTTTCGTCATCCGACGGCGTTTCGGCCGCGGCCGGCGCGGCCGCAGGCTTGACGGCGACCGCGTCGGCCTTCTTGCGCCGTGCCCGGCGCAGGCGCTGGCGGCGCAGCAGCAGGGCGCCCTTGCGCAGCTGGCGCATGGTGCGCGAGCGCGCGGTGCCGATGGTCTCCGACAGGATTTCCGTCTCGGGCGCATAGACCAGGCGGACCAGTTCGCTGCCGGACGACACCCCTTCATGGGCGAGGGCCTGAATGCGCCGGGCCGTGACGACCCACAGCGGCGACAGCGCCAACGACATCACCGTGACCGAGACGACAAGCCGGGAGTCGTCGGCGTTCAGCACCCCGGCGGACACGCCGACCACGGACAGCAGGAACGAGAATTCACCGATCTGCGCCAGCATGACACCGGACAGGAACGCGCGTTCCCAGGGCTGGCCGAGCGCACGCAGAAAGCCCACGTTGATCACCGTCTTGAACACGCTGACCAGGAAGAACAGCAGCAGCACCCGGCCCAGATTGTCCCAGATGAAACCCATGTCGAGCAGCAGCCCGATGGACAGGAAGAACACCATCATCAGGATGCTTTGGATCGGCACCACCGTGTCCGTGATGGCCTGGCGCAGGGTCGAATTGCCGACGATCAGCCCGGCGATGAAGGCGCCGTAGGCCGCCGACAGGCCCATGACGCCGGCGATCGACGCCCAGCCGAAACAAAAGGCCAGCGCCGCCAGCGGGCGCAGGTCGACGTTGGGCAGGATGCGGTCGGTAAACGGCAGGACGACCTTGCGTCCACGCGACAGGTACCAGATGAGCCAGGCCAGGAAGCCGATCGACAGCACGATCTTGGGGATCGTCGTCCATTCGAAATCGCCGCCCCTCATGGCGTCGACCCACAACAGCATGGGCACCACGGCCAGATCCTGGGCGATCAGGATTCCGACCGTGACCCGCCCCGTGCGGGTGCGCAGTTCGCCCAGGTCCTCCAGCATCTTGACCACCACCGCCGTCGACGACAGGGCGACCATGAAGCCCAGCAGCACGGCAAGCGGCGTGGACCAGCCGAACACCTGCGAGCACAACAGCGTCACCGCGACCGAGGCCGTGATCTGGAATGCCACCGTGAACACGGCGAGCCGCCACATGCGGCGGAACGAACGCAGCGACAGTTCGAGCCCGACCAGGAACAGCAGCAGCAACACGCCCATTTCGGCGAGCAGTTCGAGGGAGCCGCGATCCTTCACCACGCTGAGCCCCGACGGCCCCAGGATCACCCCCGCCAGGATATAGCCGACGATGGCCGGTTGGCGCAGGCGGGTCATCAGCATGCCGCACAGCAATGCCGCCAGGACGACGAGGGCAATGCCGGTCAGGTCGTTGCCGTGGGCGGCGTCCGACGCGGTCATGGCCTTTTCCGTGACCTCGGCCACCGCGTCGACGGCGGCGGCGCCGATCTCGGCGATCTTTTCCGGAAGCTCTTTCGGGGGCGCCTGGGTATCCATCGGGACAGGGTAACATTTCCGTGCAACTGCGCCAGATGGTGATTGTGCCGCCCCCCTTAGAACAGGGACATCTGCGCCGACGGCGGCGTCGGCGGGCGGAACAGGTCACAGCGCAGCGGCCGGCTGCCGGACCGCGCCCGGTCCAGGCCCGCGCGCTTGAGCGCCGCCTTGAAGCGCGCCGCGAGCAACTGCGCCTCGACCCCCGTGCCGGTATAGCGGGTTCCCCATTCGGCGCGGTAGAGGGCGCCGTCGCGACTTGCCCGCACGCGGTTCAGAACCCGCTCCGCCCGGTCGGGAAAATGGGTTTCCAGCCATTCCCGGAACAGGTCCGCGACCTCGCCCGGCAGGCGCAACAGGGTATAGCCCGCCGCCGTCGCCCCGGCGGCGGCGGCCTCGGCGATGATGGCGTCCAGTTCCATGTCGTTGAGGGCCGGAATCATGGGGGCGGCCAGCACGGTCACCGGCACGCCCGCCCCGGCCAGGCCGGCGATGGCGCCGAGCCGCTTGGCCGCCGTCGGCGCGCGCGGTTCAAGCCGCCGCGCCAGCCCCCGGTCCAGGGTCGTCACCGAAACCGCGACCGACGCCAGCCCCTTCGCCGCCATGGGCGCCAGGATGTCGATATCCCGCAGCACCAGATCCGATTTGGTGGTGATGGAAACGGGATGATTACAGGCGGCCAGAACCTCTAGCACGCCGCGGGTGATGCCGAACCGCCGTTCGATCGGCTGATAGGGGTCCGTGTTGGCCCCCAGTTGCAGGGTCTGGCAACGGTAGGACTTGGCCGCCAGTTCGCGGCGCAGCAATTCCGCCGCATCATGCTTGGCGAACAGCCTGGTTTCGAAATCGAGCCCCGCGGACAGGCCCAGATAGGCATGGCTTGGCCGCGCGAAACAGTACACGCAGCCGTGCTCGCACCCCCGATAGGGGTTGAGCGAGCGGTCGAAGGGAATGTCGGGCGACGTATTGCGCGCGATCACCTTGCGCGCCGCATCGGGAAGGACCTGAGTGCGCAGCGGCGGCAGGTCCCCGTCATCGCCCCAGCCGTCGTCCACGGCTTCCCGCGTCAGGCGCTCGAAACGGCCGTCCTGGTTGGAAACGGCGCCCCGCCCCTTCATGGCAGAGCCGAATTTAGGCGATCCGGACATGGGATGAGGATATCGCGATAAAAGAACAATACAAGAACATTTATGCTGATGTTGACTGAATGCGATATCGCGCGCCGACCGCCGAGTTCCCTCGCTTGCGCCTGCCAACTCCTATATGCTCGTCACTGGCAGCAAGGAGATCGAATTGCCCAATTTCCACATCTATCCCGTCGCCGACGGTGATTCGTTCTGGGTCAAGGCGTCAAGCAGCGAAGAAGCCCGCAAGCTGATCACCCTGAACGTGCCGGACGCCCCCAACGCAACGGAAGCATCGCAATACCGTTGCGAGGAGGACGACCAGAAATCTCCTCCCCATGGGCTGATCTATCATCAGCAGGGCCGCCCGATCACCATCACCAAGCGCTAAACCGCCGACCTCCCCACACGGCGGACCGGCGGGCCGTCGCCCCGCGCACCTGGACAAGAGTCCCGGTGACAGAACCGTCATGGTTTGTTAGAGTTTCATTCAGGTTACGGGCCGGGCGTTTTCCGGCCCGCCGTGGAATAACGTGGTCTGGGCATGGGTACATGAGCAAGATCAAGGACATCATCGACGGCATCCTCGACGGCCTGGCCGAACTGCTGGCTCCGCCGCCGGCGCCCGTGCCGATCCCCGTGCGCAACCGCCCGCAGCAGCGCCCCCGGCGCTGACACCCGGCCTTTCCGACGCCTGTCATGAACCCCCGCCGATGACGCGCCGCCATCGGAGCCCGACGCCGTGAGCGACCTGCCCCCCGATCACCCGCCGACGGAAGGCCCGGCGCCGGACAATCCGGCCGACAGTGCGCCGGACGCCCCGCCCGCCGCCGAACGCGTCGCCGTGCCGCCGACCCTCAGCATCATCATCCCGACCTTGAACGCGGCCACGGATTTGGGCCGCGCCCTGGACAGCCTGTCCGGCGCCGGCATCGATTTCGAGGTCATCGTCGCCGACGGCGGCTCCACCGACGGAACCCAGCGCATCGCCCGCGCCTTCGACGCCAAGGTCGTCGCGGCCCCGCGCGGACGGGGACCGCAGTTGGCCGCGGGGGCGGCGGCGGCGGCGGGATCGTGGCTGTTGTTCCTGCATGCGGACAGCGCCCTTCAGCGCGGCTGGCAGATCATCCTGCGCGGCTTCACCGGCAACCGGGACAACCATTTCCGGGCCGGATATTTCCAATTGATCCTGGACGACCCGGCGCCGCAGGCGCGACGGGTCGAAGATCTGGCCAACTGGCGGGCCAAACATCTGGGCCTGCCTTACGGCGATCAGGGGCTGGTGATCTCGCGGCCGTTCTACGATTTCCTAGAGGGCTACAAACCCCTGCCGCTGATGGAGGATGTGGATCTGGTGCGCCGCATCGGCAACAAACGCCTGACCCCCCTGCCCTCGGCCGTCACGACCTCGGCCGTGCGCTATCGCAAGGGCGGCTGGTGGCTGCGCCCGCTGCGCAACCTGTTGTGCCTGGGCCTGCATTATGCAGGCCTGCCGCCGCGCTGGATCGAGCGTCTGTACCGGTGACGCGCAAGACCCTGCAAAACCATCTGGTCATCTTCGCCAAGGCGCCGCGCCTGGGCCGCGTGAAGACACGCCTGGCGCGGCATATCGGCGGCGTCGGCGCCTGGGCCTTCTACCGGGGCATGCTGGCGGGGCTGACACGGCGGCTGGGCCGGGATCCGCGCTGGCGTTGCTGGCTGGCCGTGTCGCCGGACCAGAGCATTTTCGACCGGGGCCTGTGGCATGCCGCCGCGCCGGGATGCCGCTCCTTCCTCAGCCAGGGCGGCGGGGATCTGGGCGCGCGCATGGCCCGGGTCATGGCGCTGCTGCCGCCGGGGCCCGTGGTGCTGATCGGATCGGACATTCCGGGTATCCAGCCCAAGATGATCGCCCGCGCGTTCAAGCGGCTGGGCCGCCACGACGCCGTGTTCGGCCCGGCCCCCGACGGCGGCTATTGGCTGGTCGGGCTGCGTCGCCGGCCGCGCTTCATCGATCCCTTCGGCGGCGTGCGCTGGTCCACGGACCAGGCCCTGGCCGACAGCCGGGCCAACCTCGCGGGCCTCAGCATCGCCCTGATCGACGAACTGGAAGATGTCGACGACGGCCCGTCCTTCGCCCGCCGCAAAACCTGAGCGACCCGGTACACAGGAAAAAGGCCCGGCAACGATGCCGGGCCTTTCCCGTTGGGGCGCGGATGTGGATGGGGATTACGCGGCCACCAACTGTTTGATCCGCTCCAGGCTCGGGCTTTTGGCCAGGGCCAGGGCACCATCGCCGATCAGGGCCTGGACCAGGGCGGCAATGGTCAGAAACAAGGGATATTCCCAGCCCCCGCCCTGGGCGGTGAACAGCCAGCCGTTGCCGGCATGCACCCACAAGGCCCCGGCGAGAACCGGCACCAGGGCCAGCGCCACGACACGGGTCTGGATACCCAGGATCAGGGCGATCCCGCCCAGGCTTTCGGCGGCGATGGTGGCATAGGCGGTGAAACCGGGCAGGCCCAGGCTTTCGAAGAACTGCACGGTGCCCGGAATGGTGAACACCACGACCTTGAGATACAGGCTGTGGGCGATGAACATGACGCCGAGCGAAACACGAAGCAGCAGGGCGGCATAGGGGGCGGTTTTCTGATCAATCATCGGAATGACTCCTGGTCAATTCGGTTAAAGGTTCGGTGGTCCTTGTGGGGGGACACGGCCCCATCGCCGTATCGGTGGCAGAACCCTATGCCTTGCTTGAGTGCAAATAAATTCTCAGAAATTGCCAACTTTATTTGCAAAAATGCAAAATTACGCCAAACTTCACCCATGCGCGATTGGGACGACCTGCGGTTCTTCCTGGCCGTCGCCCGGACCGGCAGCCTGTCGGGGGCGGCGAAGGCGCTGGGCGTCAATCATTCGACGGCGTTCCGCCGCATCGAGGCCTTGGAGGGCCGATTGGGCGTGCGCCTGTTCGAACGCCACCGCGAAGGCTACGCCCTGACCCTGGCCGGCGACGAGATGCGCGACGCGGCGGAGCGGGTCGATGCCGAGATCGACGCCATGGAACGGCGGGTGACCGGCCGCGACCTGCGTCTGAGCGGCCCCCTGAGCGTAACCACCACGGATGACCTCGCGACCTGTCTGCTCGGCCCACCGCTGGCCGCGTTCCAGGCCGCCTTCCCGGGCATCGCGTTGAGCGTCATTCTAGACAACCAGTTCTTCAATCTGTCGAAACGCCAAGCCGATGTCGCCCTGCGCCCGACCAATGAGCCGCCCGACACCCTGGTCGGCCGCCGGGTCTCTGCCCTGGCCTTCGCCGTCTATGCGGCCCGGGGACAGGCGCCGAAGGGGCGCGGACAGAAAGCCCTGGCAGCCCGGCCCTGGATGGCCTTCGACGATTCACTGAGCCATCTGGCGGCGGCGCAATGGATGGCGCGGGAATACGGAGAAGCCCCGGTGGCGCTGCGTTCCAACAATTTTCTGACGCTGATGACCGGGGCAGTCCAAGGCATGGGGCTGGCCTTGCTGCCCTGCTTCATGGCCGATCCCGAGACCGCCCTGGAACGGGTCACGAAGCCGATCGACGACGCGCAATCCGCGCTATGGCTGTTAACCCACGCGGACCTGCGCAACACACAGCGAGTGCGCGCCTTCATGGAGCATATGGGCGACGCCTTGGCGGCCCAGCGGGCGTTGCTGGAAGGCCGGGGCTAAGGTCAGGCAGCGGCGGCGCAGGTCGGCGGTGGGGCCTCGGCCTTGCTGCCATGGGCCTGCAAGCGGACGTCGTTGATCAGGGTGCGGCCCAGGGCCCGGTTGAAACGCCCCGTCAGGCGCTGACCCAGGCTGCCGGTCAGGGCTTCCTTCCAGGTGTCCTGATACAGCACGTTGCGCGAAACCTCGCCGTTGACCGCCGAAACCAGCCTCGGCATGAGCCGGCAGACGGCGTCCCGCGCGTCGCCGTTCGGCACGTCGATGGCGATCGATACGATTACCACCTTGTCCTCGTTCTTTTTCTTTTTGAGCGTCCAGCCGCCGATATGGACCGCGATCGGCGCCATGCGGACCACGGACGGCCCCCGGTCGGAAGCACGTTCCCCGCCCCCCGGGAGAGAGACGTCGAACCCCGTCCCGATGGCGGCAACCGAGCCCACCGTGCCCGCCGCGACGGTGCTGGCGATCAGAACGCTTTTGATGAAACCGGGCATCCTTCCCTCTCCGAAATGCCTTCGGAAGTTCGGCCGCACCCTCGATATGGTTTTTTTGATGGACCGCGCGGGCCTTCATTTACCCAACGTGGTCTTGAGAATACTTCGCTCAGCCCTACTGACAAGCACGCCAAAGGTCTAGGTCCGGCAGGGAAAACCCGCCCACCCGGCATCGGCGGGCGACCGTCAGGTCGCGTCCGGACAGGTGGTCGGCGGGATGTCCTTCTTGTCCTGATAAGCGGTCAGGAACACGTCATCGACCACGCGCTCCCCCAGTGCCTTATTGAAGCGCTGCTGCAATTGGCTGGTCAGATTTTTGGGAATCGCATCCTGGGCGTTACCGGAATAGTTGACCAGATTGGCGAAGGTCGTGTTCAGGGAGGACACGAGGCGCGGCATCAACTGGCACACCTTGGCCGCGTTGTGCCCGCCGGTCACCCGCATCCCGACGGACACCAGCAGCAGCTTGGCCTTTTCTTTGCTTTTCAGGCTGTAGCCGCCGACCTGCACGGCCTGTGGGCGCATGCGCACCGTATGCAGCTTGTCGTCCTTGACCATGGCGGCGGCCGAGGACGCGGCGCTCGGCTCCGAGCTGACCCAGATACCGATCCCGGCGATGCCGCCGATCACCACGATCGACGCAGCAACGCCGATCAACAGGCTTTTCATGAACTTGTCCATCGGGCCCCCTTAGACGCGGCAAATCCAGCGCGGGAATGATACCAAAACGATAGTGAAATGGGCGGGCAAAAACGCCGGTTCCACCGCGATCGGAAGGATACGCGATAAAACTTTCAGGAAACTGACGTTTTCAGGATTCGTGAATCCGGGTTGTCCACAGCGCGCGCCGGGGCCTGTGGATAACCGAACCGGGGAAAAGGGGGCGAATCGGCCTTCCGCGCCGCGACAAACGGCCGCCGGCGGGGACATCCCCCCGCCGGCCGGCGTTTCGGTTCACGCAGCCCGCGGGACCAGCGTCCCGCGGGGCCTTATTTGCTCGGCGCCAGGAAGCCCAGGGCCTTCGCCACGCTGTCGCAGGCGACGTCGTTGATCTTCGTCTTGGCGGCCATCTTGGCTTTGTCGATGTTCTTGTTGAAGCCCCTCACCGCCGCCTTGTCGAGACCACCCTTGGCCTTCTTGAAGTCCGCTTCCGCGGTCTTGATGGCGGCCATGGGATCGGCCATGCAGTCATTGGCGCGGGCAGCCGTGGTGACGGCGGCAGACGACAGCATCACGGCAACCGCCGCGACCGGCAATGCGACACGCATCTCTTGAAAACTCCGATGGATCGTTGCGGCCCGTGTTGGCCCTGCCGTCCCGGCACCGGGCGCGCGGCCGCTTTCAGACGCGGATTTGGCGCCGGATCGGGCCTTTCGTCAATATGGATTTTTTGCGCTGGGCCGATGCAAAAAGCGCATGAAACCTAGGCCATATGCTCTTTCAGGCGCGGCATCAGTTCGACGAAATTGCAGGGCTTGTGGCGGATGTCCAACTGATGCACCAGGATCTCGTCCCAGCCGTCCTTGCAGGCCCCGGTCGAGCCCGGCAGCACGAAAATGTAGGTGCCGTTCGCCACGCCCGCGCAGGCCCGCGATTGGATGGTCGAGGACTTGATCTTCTGAAAGCTGATCCAGCGGAACATCTCGCCGAAGCCGGGGATGATCTTTTCCGCAACGGCCTCAAGGGCTTCCGGGGTGACGTCGCGGCCCGTGACCCCGGTGCCGCCGGTCGAGATGATGCAGTCGACGGCGGGATCGTTGATCCATTGGCGGAACTGGTCGGCGATCACGGCGGCATCGTCCTTGACGATGGCGCGGGCGGCCAAGTTGTGCCCGGCCCCGGTCAGCCGCTCGACCAGAGTGTCGCCCGATCGGTCGTCGGCCAGGGTGCGCGTGTCCGATACGGTCAGGACCGCAATGTTAACGGGCAGAAATTCCGTCTGTTGGCTCATCGAAAATCGCGACCTCCACCTTGCCGTGGCCTAGGGCTTTGTAGACCGGCCACTGGCCGGCGGCAAGGGCATCGAGGGACGGTTTGTCCTGGCCCAGGCGGTCGCGGTAGATCCACAGGTTGGCCAGCACCCGTTCGACGAAGTGGCGGGTTTCGAAGGCCGGAATGGTTTCGATGAACAGCAGCGGGTCGTTCGTATATTCGATGCGCCGCCGCCATTTGTTCAGGTTGCCGGGTCCGCCGTTCCAGGCCGCCGCCAGCAGCAGCAGGTCGCCCTGGATATGCGGTTCGGCAAGCAGCATGCCGATGTATTTCTGGCCGAGCCGCAGGTTGAGGTCAGGGTCATAGAGCTTGGGCAGGCGGTGGCGGTGGAGCGATGAATCCTGCGCCACGAAGCTGGCCGTGCGCGGCATCAACTGCATCAGGCCGCGGGCACCGGCCCAGCTTTTGGCCTTGGGGTTGAACTTGCTTTCCTGGCGGATGACCGCATAGACCAGCGCCCGGTCGACCGTGAAGCCGCCCGACGGCAGCCACGCGGGCACCGGATAGGCGGCGCCGTCGAACCCGCCGCCGTCCGGGAACAGGCGGTCGGACAGGCGCACGGCCAATCCGGCCATGCCGCCGGCGTCGGCCAGGGCCAGGATGGCGAGGGCCTGGTTCTTGTCGGAAATGCGGGCCAGGTTGCGCAGTTCTCGCTCCGCCCCCAAGTCCTGACCGGCCTGCACCAGGGCCATGGCCCGGCGGCCGCGCGGGGATTCGACGATGCGCCCGATGGCCTCTGCGACGACGGGCGGCGACGACCATTCGTAGGCGACCTCTTGGCCCAGGATACGGGCGGCAAGCAGGCCGTAGAACGTGCGCGCATGACGGGCGGCGCCGTTAAGATAGTGCGTAACCTGTTCCGGCTTGCGGGTGACCAGAAGCCCCCGCGCGGCCCAGAAGTTGGCCGCCCCGTCCATCCATTCATCGTCGAAGCCGATGTCGGCGGCGGCGCGGAAATGGGTCGTGGCCTTGACGTAATTGCCGGCCTGCCAGGCAATCAGCCCCAGGGTCCAATGGCCGTCGGGCAGATACTTGCCCGACCGCTGCAAGGCGCCGTCCAACCATCGGGCGGCCCAATCCGTGCGTCGATCGAAGAAGTAGCGCGTCCCCAACTGTACCTTGGCCTGGTCCATCTCGGCAGTGGAGAACAGGTGCCGGGCGTCCGGCGATTCGATCAGGCGCTTGGCGATCAGGGTGTGGCCGCGGCGCAGGGCCTTGGTGATGCGGTACTTCAGGGCCCGCGAGCGACGGGCGTCGGCGCGGCTCAGCCGCTTGGTCGGCAGCACCTTGGCCGCCTTTTCCTCGTCGTCCTGTTCGGACTGTTCGGCCTCGGCGGCGGCCACGGCCTCTTCCTCGAGGAACGTGGGCTGGCTCGGCAAGACGTCGGGCTTGTCCGGCAGGCGCCAGTTCTTCGGCCGGCGGCGCAGCGACAACTGATAGATGCGCCCGGCCTGGGGATGGTCGGCGTACTCGGCCATCCAGGCCTTCAATTCCTTGTAGCTGGAGCGGTACTTGCGCGGGTGCAGGTAGCGCTGGGCCAGGACATGCCCCATCAGCAGCTTGTCGGACAGCTTGGCGATCAGGCGGTCGGCCTCTTTCCAGTCGCCGCCTTCCTGAACCTCGAAGATGCGCTGATAAAGCTGCGTGTCGGCATCCGAAAGAACCCGGGGAACCGCCGCATTGGGCGTCGCGGGAACGGGCGCCATGGTCGCGGCGTCACCGCCGTCGATGGAAGCGAGGCTCCCGGCGACGGCAGGCATCGAGCAAGCCATGAATTGGATGGCGAGAGCGGCCAGAACGGACGCACCCACAGATTTAACCCCGGCCATGAAGTCCCTAACTTAATCGGCCCGCCTATGGTGGCGGTTTCGCGTTACTCCCCGATGAGCCGCGACGTTATAGCGTCCTGTCCCCGGCGCCTCAACCTTCCGGCGGCCCTACGCGGCCTCGTCATCCCGCGCAACGCCCCCGCCGGCATCCAAGTTCAGGCCTTGGCGCCGCCCTGTGACAATCTGCATTGTCCCACATTTTGTGGGGCCATGAAAGCATGACCACACATCTTGAAATTATGGTTAACGCAAGGACGTCATGCCGCCCGGTTCAACCGCCGCCGAGGTCCGCGATTTTTTGTTTCAGCATCAACAGATCGCGCCAGGCGTCCCGCTTCATGGCCGGCGAGCGCAGCAGATAGGCCGGATGGTACAGCGCCATGGCCGGGATCGGGCCCGCCATCTTGGGCGTGGCGTAGTCGAACCACTTGCCGCGCAGCCGCGTGATGCCCTGGGTCTGGGCCAACAGGGTCTTGGCCGAGGGGCCGCCGACGCAGACCACCACGCGGGGGCCGACGATCTCGATCAGGCGTTCGACGAAGGGCAGGCAGATCGCCGCTTCCGACGGCGTCGGCGTGCGGTTGCCGGGCGGCCGCCAGAACACGGTGTTGGAAATCAGCACCGCCCCCTCCTCGTCCGCGCCGTGGCGGTCGAGGCCGATGGAGGCCAGCATGGCATCGAGCAATTTGCCCGAGGGCCCCACGAAGGGCAGGCCCTGGCGGTCTTCCTCGGCCCCCGGGGCCTCGCCGACCAGGAGCACCCGGGCCTTGGGGTTGCCGTCGAAAAAGCACAGGTTGGACGCCGTGGTCTTGAGCGCGCAGCCATCGAACCCTTCGAGCGCCGCCCGCAATTCGTCCAGGGTCTCGGCCTTGGCCGCCTGGGCGACCGCGTCCTTGACCGCCGCCTGGTCGGACACCTGGGCCGGGGCCGACGGCCTGGTCAGCGGCCCGCGCGCCGGGGACGCCACGCCGCGTGCCGGGCCGGGCGACATGGGCCCGTCGCTCAACCCCGGCCGGACGGCCGCTGGCGCCGCGGCCTTGGCGGCCAGCATCCGCGCCTGCTCGGCGAAGCGGTCCTGGGGGGCGTCGGCGATGGCTTCGTCGACACCGGCCTCCAGATACCACTGCAACAGCGCCTTCAAGGCGACGGGATCGGTTGCGGTCTGGGTCATGGCGAAAGCCTACCACAAGCTTGCGGGCGCGTTATCCCCTTTGAATCCACAAGGCGAGTTGCAGCGGACGCCCAAGGAATGCCATAACCAGCGTTCGCAGACGCACATTGCGAGCAACATCAATTAAGACGCGAGGACGACGAGGATGGAACGGGAATCCATGGAATTCGATGTGGTGATCGTGGGCGCGGGGCCGTCGGGCCTGGCCGCCGCCATCCGCATCTGTCAGCTGGACCCGGAGGTTTCCGTCTGCGTCGTCGAGAAAGGCTCCGAGGTCGGCGCCCATATCCTGTCCGGCGCGGTGCTGGAGCCGCGGGCGCTGAACGAGCTGATCCCCGATTGGAAGGAAAAGGGCGCGCCGCTGAACACGCCGGCCGGCAAGGACAAGTTCCTGCTGCTCGGCCCGGCGGGGGCGCTGCGCCTGCCGACGCCGCCGCAGATGAAGAACCACGGCAATTACATCGTCTCCCTCGGCCTTGTCTGCCGCTGGCTGGGTGAACAGGCGGAAGCCCTGGGCGCCGAGGTTTATCCCGGCTTCGCCGCCGCCGAGGTGCTGTATCACGACGACGGCACGGTGAAGGGCATCGCCACGGGCGACATGGGCCTGATGCGGGACGGCACCCCCGGCCCCAACCACCAGCCGGGCATGGAATTGCATGCCAAGTACACCCTGTTCGCCGAGGGCTGCCGGGGGCATCTGACCAAGACCCTGGAACGGAAATTCGATCTGCGGTCCAAGGGCCCGGAAGGCACGCCCGCCGACCCGCAGACCTACGGCATCGGCCTGAAGGAGCTGTGGGAGGTCAAACCCGAGAACCACAGGCCCGGCGAGATCCTGCACACCATCGGCTGGCCGCTGGATTCCAAGACCTACGGCGGCTCGTTCCTCTATCACCTGGAAAACAACCAGGTGGCGCTCGGCTTCGTGGTCGGCCTGGACTACCAGAACCCCTACCTCTCGCCCTATGACGAATTGCAGCGCTACAAGACCCATCCGTCGATCGCGCCGATCCTGGAAGGCGGCCGGCGTATTTCCTACGGGGCCCGCGCGCTCAACGAAGGCGGCTATCAGTCCGTGCCGGGGCTGAGCTTTCCCGGCGGCTGCCTGATCGGCTGCACCGCGGGCTTCCTCAACACGCCCAAGATCAAGGGCAGCCACACGGCCATGAAGACGGGCATGCTGGCCGCCGAGGCGGTGGTCGCGGCGCTCAAGTCCGGCGCCAATCCGGCCGACGGCCTGCCGGCCTATACCCAGGCGGTGCGGGACAGCTGGGTGTGGAAGGAACTGTACAAGGCGCGCAACATGCGGCCCAACTTCCACTGGGGCATGTGGGCCGGCCTGATCCTGGGCGCCATCGACACCTTCCTGTTCTTCGGCCACGCGCCCTGGACCCTGAAGAACCGGGCGGATCATTCGGCGCTGAAGAAGGCGAAGGACTGCAAGCCCATCGACTATCCGAAGCCCGACGGCAAACTGACGTTCGACAAGCTGTCGTCCGTGCAGCTGGCCGGCACCTTCCACGAGGAAGAACAGCCCTGCCATCTGACGCTCAAGGACGACGCCGTGCCCATGGCCGTCAACTGGGCCGAATACGCCGGGCCCGAGGCCCGGTTCTGCCCCGCCGGGGTGTATGAGTATGTCGAGGTCGACGGCAAGACGCAGTTCCAGATCAACGGCCAGAACTGCATCCACTGCAAGACCTGCGACATCAAGGACCCGACCCAGAACATCAACTGGGTCACCCCCCAGGGCGGCGAGGGGCCGAACTACCCGAACATGTAGGCCGCAAAAGCCGCCGGTCCCGCACCACCACCGATCCGCGTTATGTGACCCGGGTCACTGCCGCCGCCGTCGCGGCGGCGTACATAGCTCTACAGAGCAAGCCCCTCCTAAAACCCGGCCCAGACCGGACCCGATATGGCGCTGATGCGCCGACTGGGAAGAAGGGCTGTCCACGAGATGGATGAGATCGGTACATGCCTATGTTTGAATTTGAAATCTATAACAGCGACGTTCTCGACGCCCTGAAAGCCGGCCGCCGCCATAAGGTATTCAAGGACGAATGGGCGGACACCCATTTCATCGAGTTCTCGGGCACTGACGAGACCGACGCCCGCCGCCGCGCGGAACGCCGCTATCCGGCCAGCCAGGGCTTCGTCATCGCCGGGGTCAAGGAAGTCTGAGCCGCCGCCCCCGGCCCAGCCCTGCCGGTTTGTTTTACGCAAATTTAGATTTGGAGCCCCGTGACGGGCTGCGGGCGCATGTCTGCTTCTAGCCAGAAGCGGACATTCAGGATGATTGTTTAAGAACCGGATAGCTTCGCCCGCTCAGCAACAGTAAGAGAATCGAACAACTCTCGCACCTTGCTCAGGTAGGATTCCCACTCGTATTTGTCTGGCTTCGGGAACAAAAAAGAAAAACCGACAGAATTTTCAGAGTACGTGGTGTAATCCGAATTAATTCTACATAAACTTTTTGGATGATCGGATATGCATTGCAATTTTACAGAAATATTTTTGTTTTTATATTTCTTATAGTAATAAGATCTGACTATTTTACTTTTGTTTTTAATGTCTGAGATATTTGAATACTTTTTCAACTTCATCTCAGGGTCATATGTTTCGACCATACCGAACAGTGAATGCGAGACCCACCTGTCGATGAAGCCTCCATCGGACTGTAAAATCGAAAATGTAATCGCTTTTTCATTCGGGAAAAAAGAAGCAGGACGCATGCTCGGATAAGCCGCGCGTAATGAAATCGCGTTTTGTTTTCCGGAGGATGAGATTGATCTGACAGCCCCCAAGATGCCTTGCCCAAAGTACGCTCTCGGGACCGACAATGTCGGTCCTTTGCTGCCGTCGTAAGTAGTGATCTCAACATCGACATTGCCGAAGATGAGGACATCTCCATTTGGGAATGCGCTCGCGTAGAATTCGTACAGGATGATCAATAAAAGAAACGCCGCGGTGCCTCTAAAAATGGCGCTCTTAATTCGGATAGGGCCTTCTCGGCCGAGGAAGAACGCAGCGACACCACGTCGCGGCATGTCAGCGCCGCTTGTCTGTACGTCGACCATTTTCTCAGCTCTTCCCCTACGCCCGCGCACTCAGCACGGGCACATGCGCAACTGAAAATAGCAGGGCTGGCCGAATACAGCCAGATGTCCGCCTAGGGTCAAAAGCGGACTTCACCCGATGCGGTTGATGCCGTCGAAGGCCGCCGTCTTGTAGCATTCGGCGAAGGTCGGGTAGTTGAACACCGTGTCGATCAGGTAGTCCATGGTGCCGCCCAGCGACATCACCGCCTGGCCGATGTGGATCATCTCGCAGGCCCCGTCGCCGATGATGTGCACCCCCAGAAGCTTCCGCGTCGCGGGATCGAACAAGAGTTTCAGCAAGCCCGCCTGGTCGCCGACGATCTGGCCGCGGGCGATTTCCTTGTAGGCGGCGCGGCCGACCTCGTAGGGGATTTCCGCCTCGGTCAGTTCCTGTTCGTTCTTCCCGACCACGGAAATTTCCGGGATCGTGTAGATGCCGTAGGGCAGCAGGTCGGGGAAGCTGCGCGCCTGGACGCCGAAGGCATGGCAGGCGGCGAGGCGGCCCTGCTCCATGGAGGTCGAGGCGAGGCTCGGAAAGCCGATGACGTCGCCGACCGCGTAGATGTGATCGACCCCGGTCTGGTAGTTGGCGTTGACGGCGATACGCCCGCGGCTGTCGGCGGCGACGCCGGCCGCGTCCAGGTTGAGGTTGTCCGTCGCGCCGGTGCGGCCGATGGAATAGAGCACGGTCTCGCAATTGATGTGCTTGCCGCTTTTCAGCGCGATATGAACCTTCTGGCCCTGGTCGCCGTCGACCAGGTCGATGCCCGAGACTTCCTCGCCCATGCGCAGGGTCACCCGTTCCTGGCGCATCAGGTGGACCAGGGTGTCGATGATTTCCTCGTCCACGAAGGGCAGGATGCGGAGCCGCTTGTCGATCACCGTGACGCGGACGCCGAGCGTCGCGAAGATGGTCGCGTATTCGATGCCGATGACCCCGGCGCCGATCACGGTCAGGCTTTTCGGCAGGGTCTCGAGCTCAAGAATATCGTCCGAGGTGAAGATGTGTTTGCCGTCGAAGGCGATGTTGTCATCGCGCGTGGTCGTCGTGCCGACGGCGATGGCGACCTTTTCCGCCGTGACCTGGGACGGCGGGCCACCGGCGCAGGGGGTCAGTTCGATGCGATGCGGGTCGAGGAACGCGGCCGTGGCCTCGATGATCTTGATGCCGTTGCGCTGCATCTGGTGACGGGTCACGTCGATGCCGATCTGGCGCACGTGGTCGGCGCGGCCCAGGAGATCGGCCATGGTGACTTCCTGCTTCACCTTGTAGGACGAGCCGTAGACGCTGCGTTCGTTGTAGCCGGAAAAATGCATGGTCGCGGCGCGCAGCGTCTTCGACGGGATCGTGCCGGTGTTGAGGCAGACCCCGCCGACCACGGTCTGACGTTCAGCCAGCGCCACCCGCTTGCCCAGCTTGGCCGCCTGCACCGCCGCGCGCTGGCCCGCCGGGCCGGAGCCGATGACGAACAGGTCGTAGTCGTAGCCGCTCATGAAATCCCCCGAGGCAGACATCCACGAAATGCAGGTTAAGTGGCGGGAACCCCTTGAGTCCATTGGATTTCGTGGCTTGCGCATCCTGAGATGCGCGGGATGCTATTTAATCGCCGTCCACAGCAGCGCCAGACCGGAGCAGAACAGCATGACATCCATCACGTATTCGAAGGTCTTCAGGCTGAGATGCGCCATCACCCGCTTGCCCAGATAGGCGCCGACCATCATCGATCCGCCGACGATCAGCCCCTGCACGATCATCGGCCCCGGCAGGGCCCCTGCCTGCTGGAACGTCGCGACCTTGGCGACCATCAATGCCAGGGACGCCGCCGCCTCCGTCGAAATCAGCGCCCCCTTGGTCAGGCCGACCGCGAGGAACGCCGGAATGCTGAGCGGCCCGGTCGACAGCACGATGCCGCTGAGATAGCCGATCACCCCGCCAACAACGGCCAACTGCCAATAGCGGATGCGGATATCGCGGGCCTGCATCCAGCGCCGCCCGGGGATCATCAACAGGAAGAACCCGCCCAGCACCACTTCGACCACCGCCGGCGGCAACACCAGCAGGGTCCGCGCCCCCAGGGCCGCCCCCGGCACGCCGAGCACGGCATAGGCCCAGAAGGCCCGCCAATCGACCTCGCGCCACCAGGCCACGGCCTTGCCGATGTTGCCCAGCACGGCGGCGATGGCCATGATCGGCACCGCCTGCTGCGGGCCGAACTGATAGACCAGGATCGGCATCAGCACGATGGAGCCGCCGGTGCCGACGACGCCGCTGAGCGTTCCCGCGGCGACACCCGCCAGCAGCAAGAAGATATAGCCGGTCAATCTATGGTCCCCCGCCGTCCCCTGAATTCGGGCCGGATGGTAACCGACGGACGGCTGTCACAAAAATGCAAAGAACGGGCGGCGCGCGGTTTCCGCGAAATCGGCCGCAAAAGGAAAGGGTCATCCCCCTTGCGGAGGATGACCCTGGAACCGTACTTCAACCCAGTTGAAGCTTGGATCTAGTCTGGATCCTTTCGGATCAAGCTTCCTGCAGGTTCACGGCCTTGGGGCCGCGGGCTTCGTTCTGGACTTCGAAGCTCACCTTCTGGCCTTCGGCCAGACCGGACATGCCGGACTGTTCGACAGCGGTGATGTGGACGAAAACGTCCTTCGAGCCATCTTCCGGCGTGATGAAGCCGTAGCCCTTCTGCTGGTTGAAGAATTTAACCGTTCCAGTGGTCATGTACTTACAGTCCTGTACTAGTTGCCGGGCGGATGGCGCCACGACATGGTGAGATACCGGAACAGCAACCGCGCTTTCCGGGTGATCGACGCTTCCTGGGGCTGGTGGGGTTTTTGGATCCGAAGGGTCCGGTCACCGCCTGCCAAAACCGGCTGGGGCATAATCACGTCAGGATTCGTACTTTCGAACGCTCTTAAACACAAGCGAATTTTAACCGTTAACCGCGGCGGACAGCCATTTAACGGCCAATTCGGCGGCACTTCGCGCGGTGCCTTCGTCGGCGAAAACGCGTTCCCCGAAACCGGCGGCGCCGGACCAGCCGCGGGGGTCTTCCGGGTCGCGGCGGTACTCCTCGAAGCCATGAGTGCCGTCGGCGCGGCGGAACAGATCGACGCAGCGCGTGCCGTCGCCGTTTTCCAGGGACGCAAGAACCAGGGGCCGGATGGATCGGGGATCGGTCATGGGCTTATTATGCGCGACTGCCCTTTTTTCGCCAAAGGATACAGCGACAAGGTATAAGGCCGCGAGATATGGCGGCCCGGACCGGTGTCGGCTAGACTGATTTCCGGTTACCGCCCGTCCCCATTTGATCCCGAGGTTCGAGACCGCCCGTGACCCCATCCCGCCGCCTTCGCCGTTCCCTTGCCGCCGGCGTGATCTGCGCCGCCGCCCTGGCCGTCTCAACCGGCGCCGCGAACGCCAAGCCGGACGCCAAGGAGGCCTTAAGCGCCAACACCTTCATCGGCAACTATCTCGCCGGCCGCCAGGCCCAGCGCGAGGGCGACCTGGGCGCCGCCGCCGAGTTCTACGGCGCCGCCCTGATCCAGCGCCCGGCCACCCCCGGCCTGCTGCGTCAGACCTTCATCGTCAACCTGATCGAAGGCCGCGTGGCGACGGCCGTCACCCTGGCCCGCGACTATCTGAAGGAAGACCCGGACCAGACCATCGCCCAGTTGGCCGTCGCCGTCGATCACATGAAGTACAAGCGCTTCAAGGACGCGCAAGCGTTGTTGAGCAAACTGCCGGATGAAGGGCTTTCCGTGTTCACCAAGCCGCTTCTCATCGCCTGGTGCCTGTACGGCCAAGGCAAGGCCGAGGACGCGCTGGCCGCCCTGAAGCCGCTGGAGGACAAGAAGGGGATCGAGAACCTGGTGGAAATCCACGAGGCGCTGATCCTGCAACTGACCGGCAAGACCGAGGACGCGGCCAAGCTTTTGACCGGCGTCATCGAGCGGCAATCGCCGCCGTCATCCCGCGTCACCCATCTTCTCGGCGCGCTTCTGGAACGCGCCGGCGACACCGAGCGGGCCAAGGCGATCTATAACCTCTATCTCGGCGAACATCCCGTTTCGCGGCTCATGGACACGGCCATGACACGCATGGAGGCGGGCAAGAAACCGCCGCTCGCCATCAAGAACGCCCGCGATGGTGCTGCCGAGGCGCTGTACGACATCGGCTCGTCCCTGCGCCGGCAGAATGCGCATGAAACCGCCATTGCTTTGATTCAGCTGTCGCTTTACCTGAAACCCGATTTCCCCGTGGCGCGCTTCATCCTGGCCGACATCCTGCAGTCGGACCAGCGCCTGGAACAGGCGGTGAAGGAATACGACGGCGTGGATGGGGCCTCGCCCTACGGCTGGAGCGCCCAACTCCAGGCCGCCGCCCTGCTGGGCGACCTGGGCCGCTCCGACGCGGCGGTCAAGCGCCTGGACAAACTGGCCAAGCTGCGCCCCGACCTGCCAGACCCGCATCTGCATTTGGGCGATGTCTACCGGCGCATGGAAAAGTATCCGCAGGCGGCCAAGGCCTATTCGGCGGCGATCGAGCGCGTGAAGACCCCGCAGGCCCATCACTGGAGCCTGTATTACGCGCGCGGCATCGCTTTCGAGCGGGCCAAGCGGTGGAAGGATTCGGAAAAGGACCTGCTGAAGGCGCTCGACCTGCGCCCGGACCAGCCTTATGTGCTGAACTATCTGGGCTATACCTGGATCGACCAGGGCGAACAACTCGACCGCGCCACGGACATGATCAAGAAGGCCGTGTCGCTGGCCCCCAACGACGGCTTCATCGCCGACAGTCTGGGCTGGGCCTATTACCGCCAGAACCAATACGACAAGGCGGTGGTCGAACTGGAACGCGCCGTGGAACTGCGGCCTCAGGACCCGGTGATCAACGACCACCTGGGCGACGCCTACTGGAAGGTGGGGCGCAAGCTGGAAGCGCAATTCCAATGGAAACGCTCGCTCTCCCTCGCCCCGGACAAGGACCTGATCCCCAAGATCCAGGCCAAGCTGGACAAAGGTCTGTAGGTGGCTGACGCCATCGTTACCGTTGCGGCGCCGGCCAAGCTGAACCTGTACCTGCATGTCACGGGAAAGCGGGACGACGGCTACCATCTGCTCGACAGCCTGATCGCCTTCGCCGACGTGGGCGACCAGATCAAGGCCCGGGCCGCCGCCGACGGCTCCCTCACCCTTACCGTGCGCGGCCCCTTCGCCAAGGACCTGGCCGACGAGGCCGACAACCTGGTGCTGCGCGCGGCCAGGCGCCTGCGCGACGCCGCCGGAATCAAGGCCGGCGCCCATCTGGTTCTGGAAAAGCGCCTGCCCGTGGCGTCGGGCATCGGCGGCGGATCGGCCGACGCGGCGGCGGCGCTGAAGGCGCTGTGCCGGCTCTGGGGCGTCGGGATGGCGGACGGCGACATGCGCGCCCTGGCGCTGGAGTTGGGCGCCGACGTGCCCGTGTGCTGGGTCGGAAGCCCCGCCTTCGTCGGCGGCATCGGCGACGAGATCGAGGCCGCCCCGCCCTTGCCCGCCGCCCCGCTGATTCTGGTCAACGCCAAGGTGCCCGTGTCGACCCCCGCCGTGTTCAAGGCGCGGACGGGCGGCTTCCAGGCCCCCGACCGGTTCCGGGAAACGCCCATCGACGCGGCCCATCTGGCCTATCTTCTGAAAGCCCGCGGCAACGGCCTGACCGATGCCGCCTGCACCTATTGCCCGGCCGTGGCCAAGGTGCTGGCCGCCCTCGACGCGACGGAGGCGCCGCTTTTGACCCGCATGTCCGGGTCGGGCGGGACCTGCTTCGCGCTGTATGAAACCCCGGACGCGGCCCTCGCCGCCGCCGCCAGGCTTTATGACGCGGAACCGGACTGGTGGGTCGCCGTCGGCCGCCTGGCGCCGCCCGCCGACGGGCTGAACTGAGCCGAACTCACCGTCGTTTCAGCCCCCCGCATCCCTTGCCCAGGGCCAACAGATGGTCTAAGAAGTCGGCCCGTCCCTGTAGGGACGGACACCCGGCGATTGGGGCGTGGTGAAGTGGCTTAACACACCGGTTTTTGGTACCGGCATTCCCAGGTTCGAATCCTGGCGCCCCAGCCATTTTTCTGACAAGCAATTCAATAGCTTATGTCGGAAACATCTTAGTTTGTCCAATCACAGCTTAGATTGTCCAAATGACAATTTAACTTGTCCGCTTCCGCACCAAAATTCCTTCATATAGAACACGATAGAAAGCGCCGGAGATGTCCGGATCTTCCGTCGAGGTTTTTTTGCCTTCCGACCGATGCCCGGAAATTTAGAAACCGAGCAATGCTAAATCCGCTCCGGATTTGTACGCGCTTGAAATCGGGCGCCGCATCCAGTATCTAAGGCACAAGCGACAACCATACCTCACATAGCCGCGGCCACCCGCGGACATCGAAGCGCGACAGCGAAGCTGGCCCGCGCTTTTTGTGTTTGTCGTTTGCTCTCAAAAACTCAAATCAATCGGGAGGCAGAAGTCATGCGCAATGACATTGCCAAAGTCATCGTCGAGCGCCCACGCCAAGGCGGTCACGGCGCGCGCAAGGGGCGCGCCTCGCGTGACCTTGAACTTGCGCGGTACGCGGTCGGCATGAAGCGTGCAGCGTCCGAGTCCGGCGACCGCAAGATGCTCAACGAGAACCTCGCGCCGCTCCGGCGCTACTTTGGCCGCCAGGTCGGGCGCCCTTGGAACAAGGTGTGGTCGGAGGTCTGCGCCAACCTTCGTGTCACCTCGACCGTGCAACAGCATGTCCGCGATCACATCAGCGACTTCGTCGCGTACGAAGGTGTTTCGCGGCGCAACGGCCAGGTGTACGTCCACTCGTACTGGGGCGGCGCAAGACCACTGGAAATCTCCTTGTTTGAGTTCTGGGTCGATCCGGCAACCGGGATCCTCCGCCGGAACAAGAGACAGCAAACCTACCGTATGAAGCAGAAGGCTCGCCAAGCAGCATGGATCTCGGAACTGGGCAAACGGATGGTCGAACGCGACGCCTGGCATCAGTTCCATCTTTTGGACGACGGAGCTTGGTGGGAAGTTGCGCTGGAACAGGAACCCCCGAAACCGCCGGTCGTCGACGTTGTCTTGAGCGCCGGGTTGTCCGCCCTCTCGCCGGGCCGACTGTACGGCCGTTCAGGCGTCTATGCGATCGGCAAACGGCAACTCTCTAAGAAAGAGATCAAACGCTTGAAGCTGTCCCGTTAACCAGCTAATGCGCCGCATGATCGAAGGGCGGGACAGAAACAGAACCATGGCAGCGCGAATTTCGGCGCCCCGACCTGTTGAATGATATTAGATCATTCGCTTAATCTCGACGTACTCGCCGCGAACGCGAAGCGTGACCGTAACGTCCTGGCGCCCGCGATTGCGCCAGAACCAGCCGTGGTTGCCGTCGAAAGCGGCCTCCAGGGTGCCGCTGTGGTTCTTAACCTTGCGGTCTTTCTTGTAGCTGATGTTCTTGCCGCCGCCGTCGCCGTGCAGGTCGTAGTTCACCGCGCCGTTTTTGACCGTCCACGAAAACTCCGCCTTTCCTCCCTTGGCCATGGTCAATTTGACCTCGGCCCCCTGGCCGGGCTTCAGCGTGATCGACACTTCATCCTTCCAGGCCGCTTCATTGCTTTGTGCCTGAGCCTGCCCGATTGCACCCGGGATACCGACATGGTGAGGCAGGGACAGGGCTGAGCCGATCAGCAGGGCCGCGGTCAGGCCGTGAAGAAGACGAGATTTCATGATTTAAGTTTCTCCGTTCGATAAAGGGCGCGGACAATGGATCCGCCAATCTAAGGACAGGGCCAACGCTGGGCATAGGCCCGCGCGAGGCTGACATGGGCTTCTTCTTCAGGGGGCGTCGGGTTCTTTTCAAGCCAGGCCATTCCAACGATCACCAAATAGACGGATGACGCATTCTCCGGAATACAGGCCCGCATGCCATGAATATCACCCGTTTTCAGTTTACCGCGAACATGGGCGATGAGCTTCTCGCATTTGTCGAACCGGCGGGACGCGTCATGATCTGCGCTCGTCACAAGGCATATCGATTCGAGTTGATCGACACCGATGCTTTCGGCTGCCTTCGCATCGGCGAAAGACACCATCATTGCGAAGACGATCCCGGCTCCGAGGTGTCGCAACATCGTCCTTTTCCCAGTCTGTTGGCCGCCGGGCGGCGCGGGCCGTGTAGTGGCCTGCATCGCCGTTAGATCAGTCGTTTGAGCTCCAAGTAGTCGCCCCGAACCCGGAGCGTGACCTTGATGGGCTGATTTTCCCGGTTGCGCCAGAACCAGCCGTGGTTGCCGGTAAAGGCCGCCTCCAGCCTCCCTTCATGGCCCGGCACGCCCCGGCCTTTCTGATAAGCAATGGACTTGCCGCCGCCGTCGCCGTGCAGGTCGTAATTGGCAACGCCGCCGTCGACACTCCAATGGAACTCCGCCACGGCCCCTTCGTCCATCACCAGTTTGACCTCGGCGCCCTGACCGGGCACCAGCGTGAAGGAGATTTCCTCCTTCCATGTCGGGGCCTGGGCCTCCGCCGTCTTTTGCGGCTCAGCCGGTTTCGCCGAATCGGCGGAAGGTGCTGCGACTTGCGCGGGCGCCGACGGTTTCGGCGGCTCCGCGGCCGGCGTCATGGGCTGCTGCTCCATGGCGGCGGTCTGCTCCTGATCCGCCTTGGCTTCCGCTTCCAGTTGCGTCTTGATTTCGCCCATCTCGGTCAGCCCCAGGACACGGCCGATGCCGGTGGGGTCGATGGCATATTCGGCGGGCAGGACGATCGTGACCAGAATGACGGCCGCCGAAACCAGGGCATAGAACGTCGAACGCAGAAGCCTGCCGGTCGTCGGCAATTCGCTCTGAGAAGGGATTTCGGAATTGAACATGGATTGACCTTTCGGGATTAGGAAACGAAGTAACCGGTGAGCTGGTAGCCGATGAGAATGAACCCGGCGCTCATCATCGCGACGTTCACCGTATAGGCGCGGCGGATGAAGCTGTCGGTGCGCCGCCACCAACCCATCAGCACGAGGATCGCAGCGAGCGCCGTCAGCTGGCCCAGTTCGACGCCGACGTTGAAGGCCAACAGATTGGGGATCAGGCCGTCTTCGGCAATGTCATAGTCGATGATCTTCGAAGCCAGACCGAAGCCATGGCAGAACCCGAAGATCAGGGTCGCCCATTTGGTGTTGGGCTGGAAGCCGAACCAGCGCTGATAGGCGCCCAAGTTGTCGAGCGCCTTGTAGACGATGGAAAAACCGATGATGGCGTCGATGATGTAGCTGTTGATGCCGAAGTCGAACAGCACGCCGAGCAGCATGGTCGTCGAATGGCCGAGCGCGAACAGGCTGACGTAGATGGCGATGTGCTTCATCCGGTAGAGGAAGAAGATCACCCCGAACAGGAACAGAATGTGGTCGTAGCCCGTCACCATGTGCTTGGCGCCCAGGTACGAAAACGGCAGGAGCAAAACACCCGAGACTTCGAGGATATAGCCCTTGTCGCCCTGGGCGACGGCGTGGGCCTGCGCGGCATCAATGCTTGCGAGGCAAAGGAAAAGGGCGCCCAAGGCCGCCCCGGCGAGTGTTCTGATCATTGTGGCCCTATCTGCGGTTTGCATCGTTAGCGGTACATCATTGGCTTGACCATAACCTATCCAGGGGGATAGGATCAAGCATGGACGGAACGCACAGACATCAAAGTCACCCGGTTGTGATCAACCGCCTGAAACGGGCGCACGGCCACCTTCGCAAGGTCATTGAAATGATCGAGGCCGGGCGGCCGTGCCTGGACGTTGCGCAACAACTTCATGCGGTCGAGAGCGCAGTGGCGAATGCAAAGACCACGCTGATCGAAGACCACCTGGACCACTGCCTGGACACCGTCGTCGGCCCCATGGACGCCGACCAGCGCCAGGAGATCGCCGATTTCAAGGCGATCGCCAAATACCTCTAGTTACGGATCGAACGGGCGCGGCCATGCTGGGCGTCCTTGCCAACAGAACCTATCGCAACCTTTTCCTCGCCCAGGTGATCTCGCTTGTTGGGACCGGGCTGGGCACGGTTGCGCTGGCCCTGCTGGCTTTCAATATCGCGGGCGACAAGGCGGGTGCAGTCCTGGGCACGGCGTTATTCATCAAGATGGCCGCCTATGTGGGGCTGTCGCCCATTGCGGGCGCGCTCGCGGGCCTGCTGCCCCGGCGGGCGTTCCTGGTGTCGCTCGATGCCGTGCGCACGGGCATCGCACTGATGCTGCCTTTCGTGACCCAGACCTGGCAGATCTACCTGTTGATCTTTTTCCTGCAGGCGGCCTCGGCGGCCTTCACCCCGACCTTCCAGGCCACCATTCCGGACGTCCTGCCGGACGAAGGCGAGTACACCAAGGCACTGTCCCTATCGCGTCTGGCTTATGATCTGGAAAACCTGCTCAGCCCGGCGATCGCGGGCGCGCTGCTTACCGTGATGACCTTCCACGATCTCTTCGTCGGGACGGCCTTGGGTTTCGTCGCTTCCGCGCTTTTCGTCCTGTCGGTTTCCCTGCCGTCGCCGAAGACGGCTCAACTCCGCAGCTTCCGCGACCGCCTGTTCCGGGGAACGCGGATTTTCTTCGCCACGCCCCGGCTGCGCGGGCTGATGGCGGTCAACCTCGCGGTTGCCGCGGGCGGTGCCTTCGTGATCGTCAACACTGTCGTTTTCGTGCAGTCCCGGTTCGGGCTGACGGAGCAGCAGACGGCCCTGGCCCTGGCGTCGTTCGGCGGCGGGTCCATGCTGGTCGCACTTGCCCTGCCGCGCCTGCTGGCCCGCGCGCCGGACCGATTGGCGATGCTGACCGGCGTTGCGGTCCTGGCCGCCGGCACTGGCTTGGCCTCGATGGCAGGAGACTTCGAACTTTTGCTCGGCCTGTGGTTTGTCCTCGGCGGCGGATACTCCCTGGCCCTCACGCCGTCCGGACGGTTGCTCCGGCGCTCCACGCATCCTGAGGACCGCCCGGCGGTGTTCGCAGCGCAGTTCGCCCTGTCCCATGCCTGCTGGCTGATCACCTATCCCCTGGCGGGATGGGTGGGTGCCGCGTTCGGCCTGCCGGTCAGCGCCTCGGTCTTGGCCGGTGTCGCCTTCGCCGGCGTCGTCGGGGCGGCCCTGTTGTGGCCCAGGACCGACCGGGAAGTCGTCGAGCACGACCATCCCGACCTGCCCGACGGCCATCCGCATCTGGCCGAGGGCGACCACCGAGGCGATCACCGCCACGCCCACGCCTACGTCATCGACGACCTGCACTACATGTGGCCCCATGGCCGGTGACCTTGCGGCCTACGGCGGGCTGTTCCTGGTCGCCTTCCTGGCGGCGACGATCCTGCCCGCCCAATCGGAGATCGGCCTCGCCGGCTTGATCCTGTCGGGCGATTACAGCATCGGCCTGCTGATTGCCGTGGCGAGTCTTGGCAACACCCTCGGCGCCGTCGTCAACTGGGCGCTCGGGCGCTGGGTCGAACACTTCCGGGACCGCAAATGGTTCCCGGCCAAGCCGCAGCAGTTGGACAAGGCCGTCGGCTGGTATCACCGATATGGACGGTGGAGCCTGCTCTTGAGCTGGATGCCGTTCATCGGCGATCCGCTGACCCTGGCGGCGGGCGTGCTGCGGGAGCCGTTCTGGAGTTTTCTCGCAATCGTCGCCTTCGCGAAAACGGCCCGCTATATCGTCGTCGCCGGAATCACGTTGGGCAGCGTATAATCAAGAGACTGATCTTGACGTCGATCAATGTGCCTTACGACCAATCGTGGAATATCTACGCGCGTAAATCGCGAAGGGCCAAGACCCGCAGCCATTCAGGAATCATCATGAAACGTGCTCTCAAATTAGGTTTGGTCGTTCTCGCGCTGGTCGCAATAGGTGCGGCAACGGCCGCCTATATCCGCTCCCGTCCATTCACCGTTGCCGTGGCCGCCATAGAGCAAGACGTCCCCGTTCAGGTCTTCGGCCTCGGGACCGTTGAAGCGCGGATCATCTCGCACATCGGTTTCGAAGCGGGCGGCGCTCTGGTTGAAATCAACGCAGATCACGGCGACCGGGTCGAACGCGGCACCATTCTTGCCCGGCTCGCCGATGCGGAAGCGAAGGCTCGTGTTGCGAAAGCAGAAGCCGCACTCGCCCAAGCCAAAGCCAATCTAGAGCGCGCCCTGGCTCGGGTACGAAGTGCTGAAGCCACCTTGGTACAGAAACGCAGCATAAAGGAACGGCGCCAGGCATTGGTCGGCAGCGGCACGACCTCGAAGGAGGCTGCCGAGGACGCTCGTGCCGCCGCGGATGTCGCCGCCGCCGAATTGGCCGTCGCCCAGAGCGACGCAACCGTTGCGGAAGCAGCCATCAAGGACGCGGAAGCGCAGGTTCAACTCGAGACCGCAGTGCTTGGCAACCACGTTCTGTCGGCACCCTACGACGCGCTGGTAATAGGCAGGCGCATGGAATTGGGCGCCGTTGTCGCGCCGGGTGAAGCCATCTTCTCGCTGATCGACCCAAATTCTGTTTGGACCCGAGCCTTCGTCGACGAATCCCAGGCTGGCGACCTGAAACTCGGGCAGCCTGCGGAAGTTCGCCTGCGGTCTCTGCCGCGCCAAGTATTCACAGCGCATGTCGACCGTATCGAAATCGAAAGCGATCGCGTCACCGAGGAACGCCGCGTCTACCTGAAGTGCGACCAGTGCCCCCCCAACGTCTTCCTGGGGGAACAAGCCGAGGTCTACATCACGGTGACACGGCTCGAGACCGCCATGCCGGTGCCGGAGACGGCCATCGACCGGTTCGATGGAGTACACGGGATCGTATGGACCGTGATTGACGGCGCACTGCGCCGCCAGCGGGTCACTTTTAGCCATCGCTTGCTCGATGGCCGGGTAGTGCTAACCGACGGCTTGCCAGCCGGCGCCGAAGTGGTGATCAATCCAAGAACGAAATTCCGCGAGGGACGTGCAGCCCAGATTTCCAAGGCGGCCACGCCATGAACCTAGCCGCCCGTGATCTATGGCACAATTTCAGCCGTTTTCTGCTGACCTGTATTGGGCTTGGACTGTTGTTGGGCGTTGTGCAGTCCATGGTCGGCATCTACCGCGGGATTGTGGTCGAAGGCGCGACCATGGCCAGAGCCGCGGGCGCTGACTTATGGGTCGTGGAAGCCGGATCTAGAGGACCGTTCGCAGCATCATCGCGGATTCCGGGTGACACGCGCGAGGCCGTGGCACGAATGCATGGCGTCGAGGCGGCCGGAAGTCTCACTTACCAATCGGTCGAGGGATTCCACGCAGGGAAAAAGGTTCGTTTGTACTTGGTCGGGTATGAGCTCGGCCGTCCCGGCGGACCGGCGGCGATTGCCGCTGGCCGGAACATAGCACGTAGTCACTACGAACTTGTCTTGGACCGCCGTGCAGGCATTGGTCTGGGCGAGCGCATACAACTCGGCCGCAACAGCTTCACCGTTGTCGGACTGACCGAAAACTTGGTCAGTTCAGGTGGCGATCCTGCCGCTTTCATTACCTTGCTGGACTCCCAGGAATTACAGTTCGAACTCGCCCCGCCGGCGGCACGCCGAGAAATTGCCCGCGGCACCGGAACGGGAAGCACAGACACGGTGAACGCCGTTGTGGCACGCGTTCACGCCAATGTCCCGGCGGATGAGGTCGCGACAACGGTAAAGCGTTGGAAGCACCTGGCGGCATTGACCGAGGCGGAACAGGAAGATGTCCTGACGCGCTCCGTGGTCGAGCGGGCCGCCCGCCAGATCGGCCTGTTCACAGTCATCCTGATGCTGGTGTCGACGGTGATCATTTCGCTCATCGTCTACACGATGACGCTGGACAAAAGGCGCGAGATCGCGACGCTTAAGCTGATCGGCGCCCCGGACCGGCGCATCGTCGGGATGATCATCCAGCAGGCTCTGGCGATGGGTTTGGTCGGCCTTCTGTTTGGCGCCACGATGGTCAATCTCATCGTCGATTTTTTCCCTCGGCGCGTCGTCCTGTTGCTGCCCGACGGGCTCGCCCTGGCAGGCATCGTCGTTTTGGTCTGCTTGCTGGCAAGCACGATCAGCGTGCGGTATGCCCTGAAGATCGACCCCGCGACGGCACTGGCGGGCTGACGATGGATCAAGCCGTCCCACCGCTTGTCGAGCTCCACCAAGTGTCGAAGCATTTCGGAGAAGGCGACACACGTGTAGACGCGCTCCGCGAGATCGATTTGAACGTCGCTCCCGGCGAACTGATCGGTCTCGTCGGACCGAGCGGATCAGGAAAAAGTACGCTGCTCAACGTGATCGGCTGTATTCTGGAACCAAGCAGCGGATCGATGCATCTCGACGGCGACTTGGTCTATGACGGCCGTTGGCTGCGCGGAGACCTGCGCCGCCTCCGCCTCGACAAGATCGGTTTCATTTTCCAGTGGCATAATCTGCTGCCCTTCCTCAATGCCGTAGACAACGTCGCGGTCGTTCTCGATCTTATCGGCGCAGAACGAGATACGGCCCGAGGGCGAGCAGAGGAATTGCTGGAATACCTGGATATCGGAAAGCGGCGCGACGCCATGCCCGCGAATCTCTCCGGCGGCGAGGCGCAGCGTGTGGCAATTGCCAGGGCCCTGGCCAACGAACCTCGCATTATCCTGGCCGACGAACCCACGGCGGCACTGGATTCCGAACGCGCCGCCATCGTCATGGACCTGTTGCACCGGGTCGCACGCGAGCGTCAGGCAGCGATCATCGTGGTGACGCACGACGAGAAGGTGTTCAATCGCTTCGACCGCATCGTCCGCCTACGCGACGGGCGATTGGAGAGTGAAGCCACTCCAGCTGCTTCTACAGCGGACGATTGACCTGGAACCCCCAAGACGAAGCCGAACGCCAACAACGAATAATGGGCACCAATCGAGTTGCGGAGGAAGTGTGTGAATACAGCGTCTATCAAATGCTTTGCGCTGGCGGTCCTTGCCATCCTAACGAGCGGCGCTGTATCGGCGCAGGCCGCTGACATCCTGCCGCCCCCGGAACGCGTTTCGGAAAACGTCTATGCCTGGATCGGCCCCCTCGACGGCCCCAACACGCAAAACCAAGGCTACCGCATGAACCTCGCCTTCGTCGTCGGCACGGATGCCGTCGCCGTGTTCGACACGGGCTACACGCGGGAAATGGGCGATGAGATGATCGCTCATATCAAACGCGTGACTGCGCTGCCGATCCGCTACGCGATCAATTCCAACTCGCAGCCGCATCGATATTTCGGCAACGATGCGTTCCATGCCATCGGCGCGGAGATCATGGCGACGCCAGAGGAACTGGCCCGCATGGAAGGCATGGGTGGCATGTTCGCCATGTTCAGCGCTCAGGCCCTGGGTCTCAAGGACGGTGCGGTCCCCGCACCAATAGCGCCTGTACAAAAAGTAACAAGCTCCCGGACGCTCGACCTCGGCGGTGGAATCACCTTGCGCATTCTGCCGGCAGGTGGGAACCACACGCCCAACTCGCTGATCGCCGATGTTCCCTCCGACAAGGTCCTTCTGGCCGGCGACGTTCTGTATGGAGAACGGTTGCTGGCAGTCCTGGATGTCAGTCAGCCGAAGGAATGGATCGATACCTTCGACGGCTTGCGTCGGTTCAAGGACTATCTGTTCGTCCCGGGCCATGGCCGGCCCGGACCACTCGCCATTTTCGAGGGGCCGACCTACCGCTATCTCTCCAACATATGGGACTACATGTGCAAAGCGGTGGGCGCCGGCGTCGACTTGGATTCGGCGGTCAAGTCCTACGACCAATCCGCCTATTCCGGACTTGTGAACTTCGATAATCTCAGTGGACGGAACGCCAGCTGGACCTATCAGAAGGCCGAGTTCGCCTGTTTCTGATGACCTGTTGCCGCGTACCTTTGAGGAAAGCCGAACATGCGGAAGCGCGTCGCCATCCTGTTTCCCGCCCCGGAGGGATCTCGGAACGTTGTCCTGGAAGATACGCGGTTCGCTGAAACTGCGGCGGCGTTACGTGCGACGGGTTTGGACGTTGAAGCGGCACCCTATGCGGATCAATTCATCGACGATGCCCGCGACCAACTTCTGGGCGTAGACGGCGTCTTGGTCTGGGTCAATCCGGTTGAAGGAGAGCAAAATCGAGCGCTGCTTAACGGATTATTGTCGGACATCGCCGAACGGGGGGTATTCGTCAGCGCCCATCCCGACGTCATTCGAAAGATGGGCACCAAGGCAATCCTCTATCAGACCCGCTCCATGCCCTGGGGCTGCGACACGCGCCATTACACTTCCCTTGAACAGATGCAGGCGGAACTGCCGGAGCGCCTGAGCCGGCACGGCGCGGTCGTCTTGAAACGAGTGCGCGGGAACGGCGGCAATGGCGTCTGGCGGGTGGCGCCCGCAGATCCCGCCGCCACCGTTACGCTAACCTCCCGGCTCCACGTGCGCCACGCCAAGCGGGGCAGCACCGAGGAGGAAATGGCGCCCGAGGAGCTATATGCCATCTGCGCGTCCTATTTCGAAGACGGAGACGGAATGATCGACCAGCCCTATCAGGCGCGCCTGGCCGACGGCATGGTGCGCTGTTACATGGTCCACGACCGTGTCGCGGGGTTCGGCGAACAACTGATCAACGCGCTGCATCCGGCGGTGCCGGACCCGGGCGAGCGCCTCTATTTCCCGCCGACGCGACCGGATTTTCAGCCGCTGAAGACGATGCTGGAAACGGACTGGCTGCCCGAACTGTGCCGCCGCCTTGACCTCCAACCGCATGATCTCCCGATCATCTGGGATGCCGATTTTCTTTACGGCCCGAAAGATGCGGCGGGCGCCGACACGTTCGTTCTATGTGAGATCAACGTCAGTTCCGTCTATCCGTTTCCCGACGACGCGCTGAAGCCGATCGCCGAAGCGGCATCCGCCAGATTGGCAGTTCCGCCGAAAACTTAATCCTCTTGCTGGTGATTTCATCCACTTCCGGCAAAAAGCGGACACCACACCAAAGTCGTCGCAATAACTCCTATTCGAGAAAGCAGACGTCTGATTCTTCAGATAAGCCCGTTCCAAATTTCCCTTGCACACGAACCTTCGCATCACTAAATACCCGCCGCTTTAAATTGTCCTGACTTGGGCAAAGGCTGCCGCCCATGTTTGCGGCTTAACCACATTGAACGGCCCCTGGCCATTCCGACCGCGACCGGTCGATGATGAGACGTTCTCGTCTTGGTTCTCGCGCCTGGCTTGGGCCAACGGGCTGGAACCTGGCGAGCTGTATCGCATCGCACTACCCGGCGGACGGATGCATCGAGCCGATCTGGACAGGCTCGCCTGCGAAGACCTGATCGCCGGTTTATCGGCCCACACGGGTATCGAGCGAGGTGACTTGCTCAAGCGGACGCTGAAAGCCTGGTCCGGCCGGTTGTATGGAGAAGACGACGGCCGCAACAAGCTGCTTTGGCTGCCCGCCGCCGGCGTGCATCAAAAGTCGAAGTCGTTCGGTCAACAGGCCTGCCCCGCATGCCTACAGGATGACGCTGTGTCACACCTCCGCTCGGTGCACCGATTGGCATTCGTCACCAGCTGCCCCCATCACAGCCGCCTGCTGATCGATAAATGCCCTGAATGCACCGCGCCAATTCAACCGCTCTACGGATCACCTCACCTAGGATCAGTTTGTCTTTGTTGGAATTGCGGTTTCGATCTTCGGCGCGCGGAGCCGCCGGAGGTCCATACGCATCGCGCCCAAGAAGAGCTGGTCCGCATTGCACAAGGCGATTGGGGCGAGCTGGGTGGGTTCGGCCGCGTCTATCCGCTCGCCTATTTCCGAATTCTCTGGATCGTTTATCGCCTACTGGCAACAGGCCGGTTTGCCTACCCGCTACGTGAGTGGACACGCCGAAACCTCGGCACGCCTGACGTACCACCATCTGCCATACCGCGCATCAAAGAGATAGAACGATTGCCGGCCCACAGCCGCCATGTCCTTACTCAGCAAGCCTACGCATTGCTCGGCGATTGGCCGTTCCGGTTCGTCGCCGCTTGCAAAGGTGTCGGCATCACGTCGCGTGTGCTCCTGAAAAACCCTGCGCAGGTACCCTTCGCATTATGGGCGCCAGCGTCGAGCGAGCTTCAAGACGGCAACTATCAACCGGCACCATCCGAAGTCGCGGCGGCGAGGGCATTCTTGCAAAGGCAAGACACGCTACCGACACGCGGCGCCTTGAGCCAAGTCCTCGGCTGCAAATCCAAGCACATCGATGAACTCGCCGTTCCCGCCGGCGACCACTGCGCCTACGGGACGAACCGCTATTGGAAACTGGACGGCGTCAGTCCCGAGGTTCGCGCGGCCGCACGCGCAGCCGCCATACATGAAGGACATAACGTCGGCCCCTGGGTCGATCAGATATTACGCGAGGCGCTCAAAAGGCGAGGCTTAGTATAAAAATACATGTTGGGGATTGCAGCCCGGAAAAATCACTACATATAGTATTTAGGAGGAGAGATGCCGGTTAGAAAAATTCCCATCAGCAGCCGGAGTCTGACGGGTCGCCACGCATACGGGCGCGGCAAAGATGCTGTTGGATTTGAATCGTCTCTCGAGCGGGATTTCATCTCGCTGATGCGTTTCGATATCAATGTCACGGACATCGAAGAGCAGCCCGTCCGGATTGCGTTCCAGGACAGTGCCGGCAATCATCGCCACTACACACCGGACTTCCTGGTTCATCGACGTTCCGGCACCTCGATGCTCGCCGAGATCAAACCTGCCAAGTTCGTGACGGCCGACCTCGACGACAAATTCAATGCCGCCAGGAATTTCGCCCGCAGGCGGGGTTGGATGTTCGAGGTATGGACGGAACAGCAGATCCGCATTCCCCGGTTGGAGAACGCCAAATTCCTCGTCCCCTACCAGCAAGCGGAGCCGCCGGCAGGGGCGCGCGACCGCTTACTGACCGCACTAGGTGAAACAGGTCGGACGACGGTTACCCGCCTTCTCGATGCGACATGCCGCCAAGAAGATGACCGTGCGGAGACGCTATTTGCTCTGTGGCATTTGGTCGCGACAGGAACGGTCGCCGCGGGCATGGACGATCCCCTAACTCCGGCAAGCGAAATTCATTTGAATGAAGGCAATCAACGATGAGCACGCCGCTGAGTTTCGACGTCGGCAGCGAAGTCCAGTTTCTTGGACGTGCCGCCGTTATCACTTCCCAGCCCAGCTTCGACGAGGTCATGGTGCAGTTCGTCGATACAGGCGAAATCAAATCAGCGAATGTCGGACAGCTCAAAAGCAAAGAAGCATCTGTGATCGACAAGCCCCGGGTCCTGGACGCCATACCGGAGAGCGACCTGGATACGGCGCGAGAACGATACGAGGCGATCAAACCGCTGCTCGATGTTACCCACGGAAAAGGCGAAGCCTTCAAGGCCCGCGCCGAGGAAATCGGCGTCAACGAGAAGACACTGCGCCGCTGGTGCGCTGACTATCAGGCGAGGGGTTTGCTATCCGATCTAGCACCCAACCGCCGGGGCAAACGGAAGCGGCGTTTGCCAAAAAAGGTCGAGACCATCATCCAGGACGTGATCGAGAACGTCTATCTCACCAAACAGAAGGTGACGGCGAAGAAAGCCATCGACGAGGTCGTTCGCCGATGCAAGGCGGCCCGATTGAAAGCACCGCACCCGAACACGATCCGCGCTCGCATAAAGGCGGTTAAAGAAAGCGAGCGGGTCAAACGCCGTCAAGGCGCCAAGGCCGCCCGCGACCAATTCGCCGCAGTAAAGGGTGAGTTTCCGGACGGGAACTTCCCGCTGGAAACCGTTCAGATCGACCACACGAAGCTGGACATCATCCTGGTCGATGACGATACCCGTTTGCCGATCGGCCGTCCGTGGCTCACCGTCGCCATCGACGTCTTCAGTCGAATGATCACCGGGTATTACATCTCTCTCGACGCGCCGAGTTCATTCTCCGTGGGAATGTGCATCCGTCATTCAGCGCTGCCCAAAGACGCCGAGATTGAAAAGCTGGGGATCGACGGCAAGTGGCCGGTATGGGGTCTGATGCGGACCCTCCATGCCGACAACGGCAAGGATTTTCACAGCAACCTGATCAAAAAATCCTGCGACGAATATGGGATCAACATCGCCTGGCGGCCGGTAAGGCAGCCGCACTTCGGCGGGCATGTCGAACGGTTGATGGGGACAATCGCCAAGGAAATCCACGCCCTGCCAGGTACGACCTTCTCCAACATCCAGGAGAAGGGTGAATACAACTCGGCGAAACAGGCATCAATGACGCTGGATGAACTGCACGCCTGGTTCGTCACCTATGTGGTCGGTGTCTATCACCAGCGCGTCCACAAAGGCATCGGCATGAGCCCGATTGAAAAGTGGCGAGAAGGCGTCCTAGGAACCGGCCGGCGGAAAGGCACCGGGCTCAACGCGCCAATCAGCGATCCGGAGCGGTTCGCCATCGACTTCCTCCCGCTCGAAACCCGCACGGTTCAACGCGAAGGAATTGCTTGGGACGGCGTCAAATACCGCGCCCCCAGCATCCTCGGTTGGATCGGGGAGAAACAAGGGGGACGGAGCGTGAAGTTCACCATCAGACGGGACCCCCGCGACATCAGCCGCATCTATTTCCTCGATCCCGAACTCAAGGAGTATCTCGAGGTTCCTTACCGGGACCAGACGCATCCCTCGATCTCCCTTTGGGAGCTTCGGGCCGCCAAGAAATACCTGAGAGACCGAAACGCGGAGGTCATCGACGAAGACGCCATCTTCGCCGCGATCGAGGAGATGGGACGCATCGCGGAGAGCGCCACGACCGAAACCAAGAAAGCCCGACGAGCTAAACAGAGGAAGAAAGTCCATGCACGAGAAACGTCAGATCAACGGCCGGGCCTTTCGCTCGTCGTCGATAACTCCGAGGCCATCGAAGAAGACGAAGGTAAATTCGACATCGGCGATGCCGACCTTGAAGGCCGTTGGGAGGATTGGTCATGACTGAGCCCGCAAGAAGCGAACTGACATCATTCGAGCTGTTCGGCCCGGAGCCGCGGGAGAGATTGCATCGGATCTGGTCGTCCTGCTGGATCGACTACCCGATTGCCCTGCAGGCATTGAAACGCCTTGAGTGGCTCCTCAACCACCCGCGCGTCACGCGGCCGCCCTGCTGTCTCATCGTCGGGGAAACCAATCACGGAAAGACGACGATCGCTCGGAAGTTCGAACGGATGCACCAACCAGACCCCGGCGCCTCCGACGAAGCGAAATCCATGCCCGTCGTCTACGTGCAAGCGCCGCCCATGGCAGATGTCGCGGGCTTCTACGGCAACATATTGAACGCCGTCGGCGCGCCTTTCATGCCGACCTGGTCTGCTTCCCGAAAGCAGGACCTGGTCCTGAAGACGCTGACCAATCTGGGAACCAAGATGCTGATCGTCGATGAGCTCCACAGCATCCTGCAGGGGAAGATAGATCAACGCGGTGTCTTCCTGAACGTCTTGAAGCACCTGACCAACGAACTGCAGATCCCGATCGTAGGCTTAGGCACCAGGGAAATTCTGCGTGTCGTGCAAACCGACCAGCAGTTTGGCAATCGCTTCGAGCCCTTCACCCTGCCGAAGTGGGAACTCGGCCCCGGATACGCCACGTTTCTGGCTCACATATGTCGCCGTACCGGCATGAAGGACGTGTCGTTCATGAAGGACAAAGCGTTGGTTCGCCGCATCCACACCATGAGCGAAGGCCTTACCGGAGAGTCCTGGAAAGTCGTGTGCTTCGCCCTCGAACGGATGGAGGAGACCGGCCGGTCAGCGTTGGAGCCAAAAATTCTAGACGAGATCGATTGGACAGCGCCGAAGGATCGGAGGCGCCAGGCCTGAAGCGCTGTACGCTGTCGGAATGCTTTTTCCAATCTTATCTAGGACGACGCTCATCGGATCGAAGCTGTGACGATCAGAGCTGCCCTGGCGGGATCTCAGCTGTAAGAAGCAAAGAACTTTATCGCAGGTCAACGGCCAACCACCTGCTCAATTGCTTTAAGCAATTCCATAATTTGCATACGTTTCGATGGTCGGTGCCTTCCCAACTTGCCAGCAAGTTCGAGTATCGCCAATTGAATCTCCCGGCTTTCCCCAGAGGCGCCTTCTTCAAGCCAAAGCATCAACCGATCTTTCGTCTTATTTCCTAATTTTACCTTATTATTCAATACATTACTGATATGCCCTTGTGACAATCCGCAAGCCACGGCCAGCTCGGATTGCGTGACTTTTTGCTCGGCCATTTTCTCTGCGACATCTGGAATTATCGCGCTCGAGTTCATTGACGCAGATTCCTAAATTATGTAATATATATTTATTACATAATGGATATTTTGAATGCAATGCGTGATTTCCCTGAATGACGGACAAGCTCGGCGTTTGGAGTTGCCGGACGCCAATTCGTCAGTCTGGCCAGGCCTGCTCTGGGGAAAATTCGACGAGCCGCTCACTCCGGCGTTTTGGGCAAGTCAGGCTTGGATGTGGCAGCCTGGAACGACCCAAAGCTATCGGCTGGGCGGAACATTTTCTGAGGAAATCGTGTATTGCCTTCTCGGGGGCCACGGGGCACCAGCCGAAGTCGGCCTAGCCGCGGCCCGTAGAGTCTGCAATAGACTAAGGGATCTCGATGCCAAAAATCCAACTCGGACTGAATTCGAGAAATGGCTACGAGAACCACTACCCATCGGCGACAGGACAGTCAGGTATCGTTTCGCTGCTCAACGAGCGCGTTACCTGGAAGGAATTTTTGAGAAGTTGGATGATGTCGACTACGTCAGCCTCGCTGACGGCGAGTTGCGAAACGTTCTTCTAGATTTGCCTGGCATCGGCCCGAAGACCGCGTCCTGGATTGTCCGCAATTGGCGAAGCAGTAATGACGTCGCAATTTTGGACGTCCACATTGTCAGGGCATGCTCAGCCATCGGCATTTTCCAAGAAACACAAAACTTGGCGCGCAACTACAGTGAATTAGAAGGTCAATTCCTAGCATTTTGCCAAGCAACCCGCAGCAAGGCGTCGGCGATGGATGCCGTTATGTGGTCGACAATGCGGGGCTTGAGTAAAAAGCTGCTGCACCATCTCGTTGATCAAGCTAAAGTTGCCATTCAACCAAAGCCTGTACACAGATCGCGGGTCGAACCATGTCGGGAAACGATGAACGTCGGGGGGACGAAGGCGACGGCGGCGCGCCAGTAGGCGGATCTGATCCTTGTCAAAAAAAGCGGCGAGGGCCAATTAATAGCCCAAAGGCTCCAATATTGTCGCAGCTCACCGTGGGATCAGTTCTAGACGTCGATGTACAAACGATAGGGGCCACTCCCATCCTCGTCGTTATGGATCAGCAAAGAGCGATCGCAGGGTCCTTAACCTTTCTTGGTTATCTTGAGATCATCGATTGCATTCTGAACCGTGGCGTGTCCTACGAAGCTACGATTATTAGCATCTCAGGCGGAGTCTACGAGATAAGCGTAGAGCCCAAATGACCGTTCCTTTCGCGATCGTTGGGGGCGTTTACCATGAACGCTGCGCACAACCGCTTTGGAATGCTGTGTATGGTTCTGCTGGTCGAGCTGCTCATTGCGTCAGCTCATTGGTCGAGAGGCCAATTCATCTCTACACATATGTCGCCGATACGCTCAAAGAAGAGGTCAAGCATTTAGCGGGCGAGACTGAAGCGAAGCTCCACGCTGCGCCGGCCGATTTTCAGATCAGCTTTGACTATTTGCATCCGCTCTCGGTTCCCGTCATTCAGCCATCACCCGCTGCAATAGCCAAACATCCATCAATCTCAGTGTCTGCCGAAGTCGCGTTGCGGTTTGGGATGTTGGAGGGTGACGCAGTCGTTAACGCTGAAATAGCCGTATACGACCCCCAATCAGCATTTGAGGTGGCAAAATTCGGCGACAACGGTTCCCGTGCTGACCGCTTGGCAGTCGTGATGAATCGTAAAGAAGCTCGCTCCATGACCGGGTTTGAAGATCCTATTTTCGCAGCGAAGCATCTGTTGGAAGAATGTGGCGCTGAAGTGGTGATCGTAAAGATGGGCGGGGATGGCGCCCTAGTTATGACAGTTGATCAAACTGAACGCGTTCCACTTTACCGCACTGATCGAGTTTGGAAGCTAGGTTCGGGTGACGTTTTCTCAGCCACGTTTGCAGCCCTGTGGGCGTGTAAAAAAATGGATGCCCTTGAGGCAGCCGATTTGTCATCCCGAGCAACGGCAGCTTATTGCGAAAGCCGAGCACTTCCTGTCCCATCCGTGGACGCGTTGCGTAAAATGGAATGCGCTCCGGCCCAACTTGGGCAGGGAACAATCTATTTGGCAGGCCCCTTTTTTGATATCGGTCAGCGGTGGCTTGTAGAGGAAGCTCGGAGTTTACTTTCGTTGTTCGGAGCGCGCGTATTCTCGCCTGTGCACGAAGTTGGACCAGGACCAGCGAACGTTGTAGCCCCAGAGGACATTGCGGGACTTGAAGGTGCCGATGCAGTGCTAGCGATCGCAAACGGCCTCGATGCCGGAACGCTTTTTGAGATTGGATACGCGGTAAAGATGAAAAAGCCGGTGGTCGTCCTAGCTCAGAACATAAAAAGCGAAGACCTAAAAATGATCGAGGGAAGTGGTTGCATCGTAGTTGATGACTTTGTGACAACAATTTACCGCGCAATCGGAGAGTTACCTGCAAAATGAATGCGCTTTTGCTCTCTGGAGGGATGGACTCAACCTGTATTGCCTGGTGGAAGCGCCCGAACCTTGCAATCTTTATAGACTATGGCCAGAAACCCGCCGAAGCAGAGGAACTGGCCGCCAAAACAGTCTGCGAGGAAATTGAAATAGAACTTGAAGTTGTTAGAGTGGACTGCTCGGCGTTAGGCTCGGGAGATATGGCAGGAACTCCGAGCTTGGATATAGCACCAGTGCCTGAATGGTGGCCCTATCGGAACCAACTGCTTTTGACAATTGCTGGTGCTTGCGCTCTACGTTTTGGCGTCTCAGAGCTTTTAATCGGTGCGCTGAAAACCGACTCACAACATGCGGACGGCACAATAGAGTTCGTGGATGCCATGTCAAAGGTGATGGCATTGCAGGAAGGATCTATAAGCATAACTGCGCCGGCAATTGGCCTTTCGGCCGAAGAACTCGTGAAGGTGTCGGAGATTCCTAAAAGCACTCTTGGGTGGGCGCATTCCTGCCATATCGGAAATCTGGCTTGTGGCCAGTGCAGAGGGTGCAAAAAACACTTCAGTACATGGAAAAATCTTGGTTGGACCGCTCATTAAAGAACCGATCCCGCGAAAAGCTCCGGGGGAATGGGAGCCATTCTTTCCCAAGGCCATAGCAACCCACGTGTTTGATCGGCCGACAGCAAGTTCAGAGGTTTCATTCTCTGAGGTACTTGAAAGCCGGAGATCTAAATTGGGCGGTCAGGTTTCTTTGTCGGAAATTGCCGATTTACTTTGGTTTTCCATTGGTGCGCGAGGTTTTCACGATACGGGGAGGGCAAGCGTCCCCATTCAATGGTCTCCGACCCCCAGCTCAGGCGGATTGGCTGGAATAAGTGTCGTCCTGGTATCAGAAGACAGTCCGATGCAGTGTCTGTACGACCCAATTGCACATCGCCTATTAGAACTTGAGGTCAATTCTGATGAAGTGGCTCGAACCAATGCAAAGGAAGTCCGAGCCGTGGTCGGAAGTTATTCAGGTTGCACACTTCGTATGCTGGCAGACGCTCAGAAATACTCCGTGGCATACGAAAACCCTGAGAGCTTAATCTACCGAGACGCAGGCGCTATCACTTCAACCCTTTGTCTTTGCGCCAACTGGTTGGGGTTGACTTCCTGTCCGTTGGGGTTCCTCGGAAACGATTTCATTCGACAACTTGGGATGCCGCCTGATCGGTTTCTGGCAGTAGGGGCGGTACAAATTGGCTCTTCTCATCTCCTCAACGAGCCGTGACGCCATCATGTCCGGCCACATTGGGGCCTGAGAACGGTTTCTTCAGGAGCATGATACTCGTCAGGAGCTTCGTGCCCACGGTGCAAACTGCCGGGTTTCCAGATCCTCTGCATACGATCGAGATTAACGCAAAGAGCCCTGCCCCTTCATCTGCTCCAGGCGGAACTTGGCCGCCTCGGATGGGGATGGTGGATCTATGGGAGAGTGGGTGTCCTCGTAGGCCTCGACCAACTTAGCCAATCGCGCCAGTTCATCCCCTTCCGGCGTGCCGAACTTCGGATTGGCCTTCATCAAATCCGAAATCCGCGCGATGGATGCTTCCAATTCTGCGTCATTCGAGATCGAGACTATTTCACCGGTATTCATCGATGGCTTCCAACTGCTTATGAATGGCCTCTGGCAGGCAATATTATCAGCAATGCCTTGTCCCCAAACAGCGTGCATTTCATTTGAGTCGCTTGACCCTAAACCAAGCACATCCCAATTACTCTCCACTGGCATCGACCTGTATAGGAGAGCGCTGTGAGCAATCCAAAACGCCCGAAAGGGTCCGGATTAACCTCTGAGGAGGCGAAGTACCTGGACCTCGTTGAGAAGGATATGAGGGACCATCCCGAACGGGTGCGGCCGGCAGATGACCTCCTTGCCGAAATGGAAGAAATCGTGGGTCATACCGAGGGCAAGCAATCCCAGGACAAGCGAAGCCCTGAGGCTTGAAAAGATTGAAAAATCAGCGCGGGAATAGTCAATTTAAGGTATGAGTTATCTAGCTTTGGACAAATTAAAGCATGTTTTTGGACAGCTTCAATTGGCGCAAATCAGGCTCATCACCCCCCATTTTGGACATTTAAAAAAGTTTCCGACAGCTTATGTCGGAAACATCTTAGTTTGTCCAATCACAGCTTAGATTGTCCAAATTACAATTTAACTTGTCCGCTTCCGCATCAAAATTCCTTCATATAGAACACGATAGAAATCGCCGGAGATGTCCGGATTTTCCGTCGAGTTTTTTTGTCTTCCGACCGATGCCCGGAAATTTAGAAACCGAGCAATGCTAAATCCGTTCCGGATTTGTACGCGCTTGAAATCGGGCGCCGCATCCAGTATCTAAGGCGCAAGCGACAACCATACCTCACATAGCCGCGGGCACCCGCGGACATCGAAGCGCGACAGCGAAGCTGGCCCGCGCTTTTCGTGTTTGTCGTTTGCTCTCAAAAACTCAAATCAATCGGGAGGCAGAAGTCATGCGTAATGACATTGCCAAAGTGATCGTCGAGCGCCCACGCCAGGGCGGTCACGGCGCGCGCAAAGGGCGCGCCTCGCGTGACCTTGAACTTGCGCGGCACGCGGTCGGCATGAAGCGTGCGGCGTCTGAGTCCGGCGACCGCAAGATGCTCAACGAAAATCTGGCACCGCTCCGGCGCTATTTCGGCCGCCAGATCGGGCGCCCCTGGAACAAGGTGTGGTCGGAGGTCTGCACTAACCTTCGTGTCACCTCGACCGTCCAGCAGCATGTCCGCGACCACATCGGCGACTTCGTCGCGTACGAAGGTGTCTCGCGGCGCGACGGCAAAGTGTACGTCCACTGGTACTGGGGCGGCACAAGACCACTGGAAAATTCCTTGTTTGAGTTCTGGGTCGACCCGGCAACCGGGATCCTTCGCCGTAACAAGAGACAGCAAACCTACCGCATGAAGCAGAAGGCGCGCCGAGCGGAATGGCTTGCGGAATTGCACAAACGAATGGTCGAACGCGACGCCTGGCATCAATTCCACCTTTTGGACGATGGAGCTTGGTGGGAAGTTTCACTGGAACAGGAACCGCCGAAACCGCCTATCGTCGACGTTGTCTTGAGCGCGGGATTGTCCGCCCTCTCGCCTGGGCGACTGTACGGCCGTTCAGGCGTCTACGCCGTCGGCAAACGGCAGCTTTCAAAGAAAGAGATCAAACGCCTGAAGCTACCTCGCTGGTCCAGAGCCTGAGGCGCGACAAGTCAGGCTTCAACAAGGTTCTGCATTTGGACGAATAGCGGACTAATGAACTTTGACCTGTCCCTGTCTGCAAATGACCCGTAGCGGACAAACTCAATCGCCGAAGCGTGCGGGTCATCACCAAGAGCGCCCGATCAAATTTGATTACCTTATGTACGTGGAAACGTGACACAAGCGCTCAAGCCACCTAGTGGAGACCGCGTAAGCAACAATGTACCACCAGTCACTTCCACCAGATCCGAGACGATGGAGAGACCGAGTCCCCATCCCGGCGCAATCTCATCGAAACGCTTGCCGCGTCTCGACGCTTCTGCCGCCTGCTCCTCAGACATGCCGGGACCATCGTCTTCGACCAGGAGTTTTACGTGTTCCGCTGTCTGCTCGGTTGAGAGCCGAACACGAGAAGATGCCCATTTGCAGGCGTTCTCCATCAGGTTTCCAAGAATCTCTTCCAGCTCCTCGCGGTGCCCCGGGAAAACGGCAGCGTCATCAATCTTGACTTCAATCGCTAGGTTCTTGTCCGCGAACACCTTAGCGAGAACGCCCGCGACATCACGCGCCGTCTCAGCGATCTTGGTCACAGCACCGATGCGTCCTCCAGCACTGGCAACCGCCGACGCCCGTCCAAGGTGATGTTCGATCAGACGCCGCATCACCTGAACCTGCTCGTGTAACACGCGCCTGTCCGGTTCTCCCTCCATCTCCGCTGAAATAACGGCGAGCGGCGTCTTCAGGCCGTGCGCCAGATTGCCGACATGCCTCCGAGCCCGCTCGATCAGTTCCGCGTCTTCATCGAGGACATCGTTCATCGCTTGCGCCAACGGCGCCACTTCTTTTGGATATTGATCGGCCAGTCGCGGATGTGCCCCCCGTCTGACCGCGTCGAGGTCTCCCACCAAGGCGCGTAACGGACGAAGGCCGAAACGGACCTGGATCATGACCGCCACAACGAGGCCAAGCCCCAACAAACCAAGGGCGATTGTGAGTAGTAGATTGAACCGGCGAACACCATCACTGACCTCGCGTAGGTCGCCGGCAACCATGACATGGACGAAACCATCGATGTCCGGAAATACTATGTCGCGCTCTGCGATTAAAAGCGGCTCGCCGTTCGGGCCTTGAGTCCTACTCAAATGCAGCTTTGTATCGCTGCCTGTGGCCTGAAGTGTGCTGTCCCACAACGAGCGAGAACGTAACAACCCGCCGGACGGTTCCGTGATCTGCCAATACCAGCCGGAATAGACCTGGTCGAAACGCGGGTCGCCGAGCGGGTGCGTCAATATTACGCCGCCCTCCGCGTTCGTCGCCATGGATGCGATCATGCCGTTCAGGACCGCATCGAGGCGACGGCCGAACTCGTTCTCGACCGTATCGCGGAAGGCCCAAGTCAGGACGCCGCCACCAAGGGCCAGGATCAGAACCAGCCAGACAGCTGCCCCCAATATCAATCGAGTTGAGAGAGCCGCCGCTGAACGCTTGCGGGTCTCGCGCACCGTCAAGCCTCCGGCTCCGTCAACTTGTATCCCTGACCACGAACCGTTTGTATATACGCAGCGCCAATCTTTTTGCGTATGCGGCCGACCAGGACCTCCAGCGAGTTGGAATCGAGATCGAAGTGACGGTCGTAGACATGCTCGGCGAGTTCCGTCCGACTGACGATCCGGTCCGCATGATGCATCAGGTACGACAGAATGCGGAACTCCTGCGCCGTTACCTGAACCGGTGCTCCGTCGACGCTGACCCGGCCTCCGTTGGTATCGAGCCTGAGCGCGCCGCAGGTCAGTTCCGGCTGCGCGTGACCGGATGCGCGCCGGATTAACGCCCGCAGCCGGTAGACGACTTCCTCCATCTCGAACGGTTTGACCAGATAGTCGTCGGCACCCGCGTTGAAGCCTGCCATCTTTTCGGACCAGCGGCTGCGCGCTGTCAGGATCAAAACCGGCATTGTGCGCCCAGCTTCGCGCCAACGGTTCAAAACCGTAACGCCGTCGATGCGAGGCAAGCCCAGATCAAGGACGACCGCGTCATACGGTTCAGTGTCGCCAAGGTGCCAGCCTTCTTCGCCGTCGTAAGCGACGTCGACGGTGAAACCGGCACCCTCCAACACTTGTTGCAGCCGAAAAGCCAGCGCAGGCTCGTCCTCGACGATCAGAACCCTCATTCGTGCCTGCCTCGCCCCTTCACCTTCAGTAACTCACCGGTGCGCGCATCGTAATACAGTTTATAGACGCGCCCCTCAGCCGAAATGATGACAAGTTCGTAGACCATGCCGCCGTGGTCGTCATCGAGTTCGGCCTCAATCAATTGCCCTGGGTATTCCTTGTTTGCCCGCTTGAGGATATCGGTCAGCGGAAGGATCTCTCCACGTTCCAGCGCGCGACGTGCGCGATCATGGTCATCGTCGCGTTTATAGCCGTCTCGATGTTCACCGCCTCCATCCGCCAGGGCGGGGACCGAAGCGGCACTCAGCAGAGCGGTCAGAACGAGAATCGTGAAGCGTCGCATGCGGCGAAAATAGCCGTTTTTGCATGAACCGTACATGAACGAGCCGCTCAGGCCTCGTTCAGATTGCTTCTGCTAGCGTCCCCTCAACGCAACACAGGAGCAATCACCATGCTTAAGAAAATGATCATTCACGGATTGATCGCCGCCGCCGTCATCGGTGGTGCTGCCGCAGTCTACGCCTCAGGCCCCGGCGACGGACACTCGGTTGATAACGCCGCCCAGGCCATGCGCGCCGAGGCTGGCAACGCTACCACTGGGAACAACGGTTATATCACCAACACATCGGGATACTCGGATCGTTACCGCAACTTCCGGCAAGAGCGAGAACATGAGCGCGATCATTACGGCGAAAGTTCTGAACACCGCCGCAAACACAGTAAGCGCGACGACGACTGACTCACTGACGGCGGATCAAGGAGCGGACGATGAAACCCAAGCACCAGCAGGCGCTTCTCCTCTTCTGGCACGCATGGCTCGGCGGCGCATATCTGGTTGCCTACCTGACGGCCGACGAGGATACCTACGGCATGCATTTGTTCGCAGGATACGCCGTACTCGCGGCCATCGTCGCCCGCCTCCTGGTCGGCCTGATGGCGCCGAACAGCAAACTTTTCAAGTTGCCTCGCCCTAAATTCGGCGACCTGCGAGATTGGTTTCGCAGCGGCAAAGGTCGCCACCCTTTCTTTGCCTGGTTTGCCTCGGTCCTTTTGATTGTCGTTGGCGCTTCTGCTGCGACTGGCGCCCTTTCGGACTCGCTGATGACCTGGCTGGAAGATCCGCACGAGGCGATCTCCGAAGCCTCCCTTTGGGTCATCTTTGGGCATATCGCGTTCGTCACGTTCATGTATGGCGGCAAAAAATTCATCAGAAGCGCCATCGTGAAACTCAACGAACGGTTGCCGTTCACTCACGCCTAGGAGTCAAACACATGCTACGCGCCTTCGTTCTGGCGTCGATGATCGCCGCCCCAACACTGGCCATGGCCGGTGACCCGGACCGCGATGCCATTGTCACCGAATATGCTGTACAGACCCGCGCTACCGATCCCGGATTTACCGCATTCTCCGCGAAGCGAGGCGAACAACTATTCCGTACTGTGTGGGCAGGCGGCGATCCGCGGACACCGTCTTGTACGGCCTGCCATACGGGCAACCCAAGGAATCCAGGCCGCAACGCTAAGACCGGGCGCCCAATTGATCCGGTTGCCGTCTCCGTGAATCCGAGCCGTTTCACCAATGCCGCCGACGTTGAAAAACAGTTCACGCGCGACTGCAAAAGCGTTCTCGGCCGCCTCTGTACGCCGCTCGAGAAGGGCGACTACATCACCTTCATGACGGGACAGTAGGTTATGCGCTATTCTCTGATTCTCGCGGCTCTATTGGCCTCGACAGCACAAGCCTCGGCCGACGATTGGGTCCCCCC
>SWBZ01005718.1_pt1 | contig 50250 bp, 43 predicted proteins | sample 4693031 | NCBI WGS metagenome assembly SWBZ01 (sample SAMN10267274, study PRJNA491770) | bioreactor metagenome | isolation source: DHS bioreactor inoculated with | place: Japan: off Shimokita Peninsula
GGGGGGCTCTCGGCGACGTGGTGCAGATCGTCAACAAACGCTCCAAGTCCGTGTTCGAAGGTGAAATCACGGGGCCCAGCCGAGCCAAGGTGACGATGACCAGCATTCGCGAATTGGCGCAGAACGGCCAGTAACGGCACGAAAGGAATTCGCCCCTTTCCTTAAGGGGCAGTTAGGAGAAAACCCATGAACGGCTCGATCATCTCCCTCTCGCGTCAGCTGCTTCGGACTACGGCTTTGGTCACGTTGCTGGCCGGTACGGTCTCCGGGTGCAACACCCTCACCCGCCTGTCACAAGTCGGCGACGAACCCAAGATCACGCCGATCCAGAACCCGACGGGACGGCCCGACTACAAGCCGGTGTCGATGCCCATGCCGGCGCCGAAGATCGCCGAACGCAACCCCAATTCGTTGTGGCGGGCGGGGGCGCGGGCCTTCTTCAAGGATCTGCGCGCCAAGCAGGTCGGCGACATCATGACCGTGCAGATGACCCTGAGCGACAGCGCGACCTTGGAAAACAAGACGGAGCGCGACCGCATCGACAGCGAAGCGGCACGGGTCACCAATTTGCTGGGCTTCGAGGGCGAGATCACCCGCTACCTGCCCGACGGCGTCAACCCGGCATCCATCGCCAACTTCGGCAACACTCACGGCACGGAAGGCGACGGCTCCATCGAACGGTCGGAAGAAATCAGCCTGACCTTCGCCGCCGTCGTCACCCAGGTTCTGCCCAACGGCAACCTGGTCATCATGGGCCGCCAGGAACTCCGGGTGAACTCGGAACTGCGCGAACTGATGGTCACCGGCGTGGTGCGGCCGTCCGACATCGATTCCGACAACAAGATTTCCCACGAAAAGATCGCAGAAATGCGGGTCGCCTACGGCGGGCGCGGAACGCTGAGCGAACTTCAGCAGCCCCGCTGGGGAATGCAACTTTGGGACATCCTCTTCCCGTTCTAGAAGGAGCGGCATCTCCACCGAACGGACAAAAGTTTCCCGTTCTAGGTTCGTATGAAGAACCTGGATCAACTCAAAGGCCGGCGCCCAGCGCCGGCCTCTTTTTTTGTCGCGGCTGATCGGTCGGCGCCACACCGCCCATCCACCTTGACTTCCCCACGCCGTTTTCCTATGGCCTTTACCATGAACACGGTCATGCACTTCTGCGTCATTCTTCGCCGGCAGCATCCCCTCGCGGGAGGCTAGCCCCCGGCTCGGCGACGTCGCGTCCCCAGCCGTGGGGACCTGACCATTTGCCCCGGCGGAAGGGGCAGACACAATCCAGACGCGACACCCGCCATTTTCAGAAATCACACGCAATGCGCTCGGCGCGCCCATCCGCGCGCCGGCTTCCTTTTCAGAGGATCCTGCAATGACCTTCGAAAACGCGACACAGTCCAAGCCCCCGATTACCATCGCCCGCAGCGACCATGACCGATTGTGGGGACTTGCCGAGGGGGTGAGCGACAGAAACCCCGACGTTTCCAGCCAGCTTCTTGCCGAACTCGACCGGGCGGAAATCGTGCCCGACGAACAAATTCAGGCAAATGTCGTCAGAATGGGCTCGACCCTGCGCTTCACCACCGACACGGGTGAAGACCGAACCATCACCCTGGTATTCCCCAACGAGGCGGATATTTCGGCAGGCAAGGTGTCGATCCTCACGCCCATCGGCGCGGCGCTGATCGGTCTGTCCGCCGGCCAGTCGATCGACTGGACCGGACGCAACGGGCATCCCCACAGGCTGGCGGTCGAAAGCGTGAACGGGATCGACAATCCCGCCTGACGACGGACCTGCGACCCGGGGCAGTGGGCGAACTCAGGACACGAAAAAGCCGCGCGAACCCGGCCATATCGGCCTTTCGCGCGGCTCTTTAACCTTTGCCGAGGACTTAGTCGTCCCGGTGCGTGCGCTCCATGCGCTCGTGGCGTTCCTGGGCTTCGATGCTCAGGGTCGCGATCGGCCGGGCTTCCAGGCGCTGGACGCTGATCGGCTCTTCCGTTTCCTCGCAATAACCGTAGCTGCCGTCTTCGATGCGCTTCAGCGCCTCGTCGATCTTGGAGATCAGCTTGCGGGCGCGGTCACGGGTGCGCAGTTCCAGCGCGCGTTCCGTTTCAATGGACGCACGGTCGGCGATATCGGGCTCGATGATGCCGCCCTCTTGAAGGGACTGCAGGGTTTCGTTGGATTCCTCGAGCAATTCGGCCCGCCATTTCAGGAGCTTCCGGCGGAAGTACTCCAGCATGACAGGATTCATGAAATCCTTGTCTTTCTTGGGATTATAATCTGGCGGAACAGTAATCGTCATTTCTTAGTCGTCTCCCCCGGTTAACTGCCAGGTTGCCGTTTGTCGACGGGCGCGGAATATACGGACCGGAGCGCCCAAGGGCAAGCCATCATTTATTCCGGCCTGGGAACAGGAAACCCATTGATTTCAGGGAAATAAAAGACCGTGCCCGGACGGGCCGGTTTATCGGGTCAGCTTGGCCAGTTCAACCTCGGCGCGGAGCTCGATCTCATCGATCAGGGCGTTCAGCCCCGCATCGTCGGTCGCCGGGCGTTTTTCGCGCAAGGCCTGGGCCAATTCGATAACCTTCTCCTTGGGCAGATTGCCCGTCAAAAGCGCCATCTGAAGGTCTTCGAGGCGGTCAAGCAGCCGGTCGCCGCGCGCCATCAACAGGCCTTTGGAGCGGCCTTGGGTCGCGTCATCGGCCGCCTGCATGGCCAACACCGCGTCAACGCCGGCGACGGCCGAGCCCGATATGGTGCCCGTCGCCTGCTCCGCCGTGTCGGCGGTGGCCGCGCGCAGATCATCGGCAAAGGCATCCGACGACGACGCGCCGGATTTGCGCTTCGTCTTGTCGACGCCCTTGGCGGGACCGATATTGGAAACCTTCATTGCCTGACCTTTCCCCGCGACACCGACCGCGGCCCCGCAGTATGGCGCGCCCTTTATTGCCGGGCGGTTAATTTTTCGGAATTTCCGGAATACCCGCACCAGCCATCCGCCCGCGCGTCACACAGTCTGGCCCATGAAACGGCAAAATGCCAGCCCATAGCCCGTACCGGCGGCCCGCCATGGCGGCCTTCACAGCCCTGTTTGGACATTCTCACATCCGGCCGACGCGAGAACGAGAATGACTTGCAAACTCATAATCAGACCGTTATAACTGGCGCACGTATTGATAATCATTCGCAATCTCAGTTTTTGCCGAGACTTGGCCAGGGATTGCGGGCAGCTGTTCGACACTTGCGAGCCTCTGGGATTTCACAACCGAACCAACGAAGGACTCTGACCCGTGGAAACCAAAATGCCACATATGAAACGCCTGTTTGCGGCCGGTCTTGCCGCCGCCGCGACTGTCTTCGGCGCCACCACCTGGGCCCAGGCCGCCGACCAGGAAGTGAACCTCTATTCCTATCGCCAGCCGTTCCTGATCAAACCGCTCCTCGACGCCTTCACCAAGGAAACGGGGATCAAGGTGAACGTCGTGTTCGCCAAAAAGGGCATGCTGGAAAAGATCAAGGCCGCCGGGGACAACAGCCCCGCCGACGCGGTGCTGACCGTCGACATCGGCCGCCTGTACGCCCTGAAGGAAGGTGGCGTGCTGCAAGCCGTGAAGTCGGATACCCTTGAAAAGAACATTCCCGCCCACTTCCGTGATCCGGAAGGCATGTGGTTTGGCCTGACGTCCCGTGCCCGCGTGGCGCTGGTGTCCAAGGAACGGGTCAAACCGGGCGAACTGACATCCTACGAGGATCTGGCCGACCCCAAATTCAAGGGCCGCATTTGCGTGCGCTCCGGCAAGAACGCCTACAACGTGGCGCTGATCGCCTCGATGATCGCCCACCACGGCGAAGAAGGTGCCGAAAAATGGCTTCAGGGCGTGAAGGCCAATCTGGCCCGCAAGCCCCAGGGCAACGACCGCGCCCAGGCCAAGGCCGTGTTCGAAGGCGTGTGCGACATCGCCATCTCGAACAACTATTACATGGGCAAGATGATGACCAACGACGAGAAGCCCGAGCAGAAGAAGTGGGCCGCCGCCGTTCGTCTGACCTATCTGAACCAGGGTGACCGCGGCAACCACATGAACGTCTCGGGCGCCGCCGTGACCAAAAGCGCCAAGCACAAGGACGCCGCGGTCAAGTTGATCGAGTTCCTGTCCGACGACGCGGCGCAGAAGATCTACGCCGAAGACAATCAGGAATATCCGGTGAAACCCGGCGTTCCCTATTCGAAGCTCGTCCAGTCCTGGGGCGAGTTCAAGGGCGATACGCTCTCTCTCGAGAAAATCGCCAAGCTGCGGCCCGCCGCCTCCCGACTGGTGGACAAGGTTGGATTTGACGACGGACCCGGCAGCTGATTCGTTCCTGAACGAACCAGTTGGCAGTAACGCTGCGGGGTTCCCCCCCGCGGCGTTTTCTGCTTTTGTGCACCCAAACCTGGGAGTCCACGCACCTTGCCGCACCCCGCCGTCGCTGACCGGCCAACCGCCCGATATCTGCCCGCCCGCCTGATCCCCGACCGATGGGGTGTGCTGACCCTGTCCGTCGCCCTGTTCGTGGCCACCCCCCTGATCGCCGTCGCCACCATCGCCCTGACCCCGGCGCCGGAGATCTGGCGCCATCTCTACAACACGGTGCTGTTCGGCTATGTCGAACGAACGGTGATGCTGATCGGCGGGATCGGCCTGGGCACCTTCGTCATCGGCACGGGCACGGCCTGGCTGGTGACCATGTGCCGGTTTCCCGGACGCGGCCTGTTCAACTGGGCCTTGGTGCTGCCGTTGGCGGTGCCGACCTATATCCTCGCCTTCGTGTTCACGGACCAGCTGGAGTACGCCGGCGCGGTGCAGGGCACGCTGCGCGAGGTGTTCGGCTGGCGCGACCGGCAGGACTACTGGTTCCCGGAGATCCGCTCCATGGGCGGCGCCGTCACCGTCATGACCCTGGTGCTCTATCCCTATGTCTATCTGCTGGCCCGCGCGGCCTTCCTTGAACAGTCGGTCTGCGTGCTCGAAGTCAGCCGCACGCTCGGCAAGACAGCCTGGCAGAGCTTCTGGAACGTCGCCCTGCCGCTGGCCCGCCCGGCTATCGTGGTCGGCATGACCCTGGCCATGATGGAGGCGCTCAACGACTTCGGAACCGTCGATTTCTTTGGGGTCAAGACCTTCACGGCGGGCATCTACGACGTCTGGCTGAACATGGACAACATCTCGGGCGCGGCGCAGTTGGCATCGGTCCTGATGATCTTCGTCGTCGTCCTGGTCGTGATGGAGCGCATGGCCCGGCGGGGACAACGCTACCACCATACGTCGAGCAAGATTCAGGCTTTGCCCAGCTACCGCCTGAGCGGCATCAAGGCCGCGCTGGCCGCCGTTTTCTGCGCCTTGCCGATCCTGCTCGGCTTCGTTCTACCAGCCTCGGTCCTGCTGTCCTACGCCGTGGTGTTCTTCGACGTCACGCTGAAGGCCAATTACCTGACGATCACCCTGAACAGCATTTCCCTGTCCCTGGGGGCCGCCGTCATTGCCGTCGCCATCGGATTGGTTCTTGCCTACGGGCTGCGCATGGGCTCGGGCCCCCTGCCCCGCGCCGCCGTGCGCTTCGCGTCGATCGGATACGCCGTGCCGGGCGCCGTGCTCGCGATCGGCGTGATCGTGCCCATGGCGGGTCTGGACAATGCGATCGACGCTTTCTCGGAACGGACATTCGGTGTATCCACGGGGCTGCTGTTCAGCGGCACCGTGATCGCCATCCTCTATGGCTATCTGGCGCGTTTCCTCGCGCTGTCCTTCGGCACGGTCGAGGCCGGCCTGGGCAAGGTTTCGCGCAACATGGACGGCGCCGCGCGGACGCTTGGGGCAAGCCCGTTCCAGACCATGTCCCGCGTCCATTTCCCGCTGCTCCGCACCAGCCTGTTGACGGCGGGTCTGCTGGTTTTCGTCGATTGCATGAAGGAGCTTCCCATTACCATCATCCTGCGCCCCTTCGGCTATGACACGCTCGCGACCTTCGTGTTTCAGTACGCGTCGGACGAACTGTTCGAGGAATCGGCCCTGGGTGCGCTGACAATCGTCGCCGCCGGTCTGATCCCCGTGGTCATCCTGGCCCTGACAACCCTGCGCAGCCGCCCCGGCCACGCCGGTGGAGGCCACCCATGACCTCGCCCATGACCCCGCCCGCCGCCGCGCCGACGACCATGTCCAAGGCAGACGGCCTGCACATGCTGAACGTCTCGCATGCGTTCGGCGATCATACCGTGGTGTCGGGGGTCTCCGTCTTCGTCAATCCGGGCGAACTGGTCTGCCTGCTGGGGCCTTCGGGATGCGGCAAGACGACCCTGCTGCGCCTTGCGGCGGGGCTTGAGGACCTACAGGTCGGGCGCATCACCATCGGCGAGGATACGGTCGCCGACGGCCAGGGCGGCTCCCAAATGCCGCCGGAAAAGCGCAATGTCGGCCTGATGTTTCAGGACTTCGCCCTGTTCCCTCATCTGACCGTGTACGAAAACATCGTGTTCGGCCTGGCGGAAAAGGACCGGGCACGCCGGCAATGGGCCCGCGACACCCTCACGACCATGGGCCTCGGCGATTATGCCGATGCCTTTCCCCATACCCTGTCCGGCGGCCAACAGCAGCGCGTCGCCCTGCTGCGGGCCCTGGCGCCGGCTCCTCGGGTGCTGTTGCTGGACGAACCGTTTTCCGGCCTCGACGTCAACCGCCGCGCCCAGATCCGCCAGGATACGTTCCAGATCCTCTCGCGGTCGGGCATCGCCACCCTGATGGTCACCCATGATCCGGAAGAAGCCATGTTCATGGCCGACCGCATCATGGTCATGCAGGACGGACGCATCGTCCAGTCGGGCACGCCGGTCGAGATCTATTTCCACCCGAAGACGGCGTTCGTCGCCGAACTGTTCGGCCCCGTCAACCGCCTCGACTGCCGGGCGGAGAACGGCGCCCTGGTCTCCGCCCTGGGCCGGTTCCCCGCGAACGGCCTTGCCGAAGGCGCCGAAGCCCAGGTGCTGGTTCGCCCCGAAGCCCTGACCCTGTCCCAACCGGCCGCGGCGGACACCGGCACCCTGCTGACAGTCGTCTCGGCACGCTCGCTCGGACGCTCCAGCCACCTGACCCTGTCCTTGGAGGGCGGCGATGCCGGGCCCCTTTTCAATGCCCGCATGCCGGGGGTGTTCCTGCCGGAAATCGGGTCGCGCGTCAGCGCCCGGGTGGCGCCGGAACATCTTCTGATTTTCCCCAAACCGGCCCCCTGAACGCCCCTGTGGCGGCGGCGCCCGGGACGCCGGTCCACACCCCAAGGCGGCAAGAATTTCCCTCCGCATGGTCCATGGGGCTTCCACAGGGCAGACTTTGCCCAGGCCTCTTTATAAATATCCTTTGTTTTCAAATAAATATCTCAACTCCCTCTTGGCATCGACCTTGCACTGATTAATGCGGGAAAAACCGAAGAGGGTCCCTGGACGCGGGGACATCGAGACATGAGTTTGGGCATTTTTCAGCAAGCGACCTCGGCCATGATGGGTCAGTCCCACAAGCTGAACACCATTTCGCAAAACGTCGCCAACCTGAACACCGACGGTTACAAGCGCACGGACACCGAGTTCCGAACCCTGATGAACAAAGGGTTCACGTCGATCGGCGCGACCACGGCGGAAGGTGCCTCCGGGACCACTCATTCCGATCTTGGCGGGACCGCACCCGTTGATTTCCAACGCATCTCGAATCAGGGCCAAGTCCGCACCACCGACCGCAACCTGGACGTGGCGATCATCGGCAGCGGCTTTTTCATGGTCTCGCCCGACATCAATGTGAACGGCAACATCCAGTACACGCGGCGCGGCGCCTTCGACATCAACGTCACCGACCTGACGGATTCCGTCACGCTTTCCGACGGAACGGCGGCGACTGTGAACCAGGGCTATCTCGCGGACCAGTTCGGGAATTTCCTGTTGGGCTATGCTGTCAATTCGGACGGCAGCTTCACGCTGGGCACGCCGGCGCCCATGCGCGTCGACCAGTTCGCCTTTGAAGATACCGGGGAACTGACAACGACCGCGTCCGTCGATGTCAACCTGCCGGCCGACGCCGCCTCGGGCACGACGTTTAACGGCAGCATCAAGGTCGTTGACTCAAGCTTTGACGCCCAAAGCATCCGCGTCGATTTCACCAAGGCTTTCGATGCGACGAACCTGTGGGATTTCCGCCTGATCGGCGACAATATTGCTAGCGTGACCACATCGCCCGGCGGTGTCCACACGCCGGTCTCGACGACGCTGGGCGATCATGCCGTGCGGTTTTCGACCGTCGCCGGCGGCGGTGGCGTCATTACCGCATTCACCAACAACAATCCGGGCGGGGGTGCGCAACTGGGCAGCCAGCTGGCCGGCACGTTCGCCGGGTTGAAGCCGGGTGACACGATCACCGTGGCGGGAAGCGGCGGCAACGACCAGACCTATACGATCGCCAGCATTTCGGAAAACCAGGCGGAGATCACCCTGGATGGGGCCGTGCCTCTCAACACCGATGAAGTGACGACAAACGCCATCACGTTCTCCTCGACCGCATCGATCCCGCAGCGCCTTGAATTCGGCAACACCGGCGCATTGACATCGGATTCCGAATATACGTTCGACGTCACCTTCGATAACGGCGAAACCGCAAGTTTCACGTTTGATGCCAGTACCTTCACCCAATTCGCCGGCGATTTTTCCTTCGCCAACTACGAACACAACGGCGCCGAGTCCGCGGCCGTCTCGAGCCTGAGCTTCGGGCCCGGCGGCGAGATCTACGGCGAGTTCACGGACAACACGCGCCGCGTTCTCTACAAGGTTCCGTTGGCGATCTTCCCCAACCCGAACGGCCTGGAAATATCCACCGGCCAGAATTTCCAGGAAACGGAAGCCTCCGGCGAGCCGAACCAGGTCTTCGCCGACGAGTCCGGCTTCGCGACCCTGCTCGGAAACGCATTGGAGGGCTCCAACGTGGATCTCGGCACGGAAATGAGCCGCCTGATCGCCGCCCAGGCCGCCTATAACGTCGCCGCGACCAGTTTCAAGACCGCCGATGAAATGTTGCAGGAAGCGGCGAACCTCAAACGCTAGCGGCGCTCCCCCTGCCGGATTTATCCGGTCATGCGGATGCTTGTCAGGGCGGCCTTCGGGCCGCCCTTTTCGCTTTCAGGGGCCCGGCAATTGTTGCCCATGATGGGGTGTCTCTTGCCGGGAAAGACCGATCAAAGACGGCGTCTTTGGAAAATTAATCATTATATTTCAATTAGTTAACCCATCCCCTTGGGTGGCACGCTTTTCGCTTAAAAACAGGTGGGAACAACCATGGCCCACAAAGGGCCGGCATCTGTCGATCGAGACATTGAAATGATGACGAGAACGGGAAAAATGAACAGCGACAACACCTTGGGCCGCAGCCGTCTTGCCCTGACGCTGCGTCTGGCCGCCGCCGCCACGGCGCTTTTCGTGGCCTTGAGCTTCGGCCTGCCCAGCAGCGCCGGCGCCGCGTCGCGCATCAAGGACATCGTGGACTTCGAAGGCATTCGTGAGAACCAGCTGGTCGGCTACGGCTTGGTCGTCGGCCTCGATAAAACGGGCGACAAGCTCCTAAACAACCATTTCACTATGGAAAGTCTTCGGTCCATGCTCAACCGTCTGGGCGTGCAGACCAACGATGCCATCCTTAAGTCCACAAATGTCGCCGCCGTCATGGTGACCGCCAACATGCCCGCGTTCGCCCGCCAGGGTTCGCGCATCGACGTGACGGTGAGCTCCCTCGGTGATGCCAAAAACCTGTTGGGTGGCACGCTTCTGGTCACGCCGATGCTCGGCGCCGACGGCGAAGTCTACGCCGTGGCCCAGGGGCAGCTTGCAGTCGGCGGCTTCACCGCCCAGGGCAACGCGGAAACCGTGACCAAGGGGGTTCCGACCTCGGGCCGTATCGCCAACGGCGCCATCGTCGAACGCGAGGTCGCGTTCGAAATCGGCGACATGGACGTGGTCAAGCTGAGCCTCAAGAACCCGGATTTCACCACCGCGCGCCGCATCTCCCAGGCCGTCAACGCCTTCCTGGGCACCACCGCGGCCCGGCCGTCCGATCCCAAGACCGTGCAACTGCACGTTCCCGATACCTACCGCAACAACGTGGTCAACCTGCTGACCGACATCGAACAGCTGCGTATCGAGCCGGACCAGATGGCCCGGGTGCTGATCGACGAACAGTCGGGCACCATCGTGATGGGCGAAAACGTGCGCATTTCCACCGTCGCCATCGCCCAGGGCAGCCTGACCATCCGCATCACGGAAACCCCGCAGGTGTCCCAGCCCGGCCCGTTCGCCGAGGTCGGCACGACGACCACCGTCGACCGCACGGACGTGCAGATCGACGAAGGCCAGGACAAGCGCCTGACCGTGTTCAACGAAGGCGTCACGCTACAGGATCTGGTCAACGGCCTGAACGCCCTGGGCATCGGCCCGCGCGACCTGATCACCATCCTACAGGCCATCAAGGCGGCCGGCGCCCTCCAGGCCGAAATTCAGGTGATGTGATGAGCGGCGCCATCGATACCACGCTCGTCGGCTTGCAGACCGCGCCTTCGGCCAAGGCCAGTGCCCTGACCGGCAAGGCGCACAGCGCCATGTCCATGCAGCGCATGCGCGCCGTCGCCCAGGATTTCGAATCAGTCTTCATTTCCGAAATGATCCGCCCGATGTTCGAAAACATCGAAGCCGAAAAACCCTTCGGCGGCGGCCCGGCCGAGGACATCTGGCGCAATCTGCAGATCGACGAATACGGCAAGGCCATTTCCAAGGCCGGCGGCGTCGGTATCGCCGATACCGTTCTGGACCAGCTTATCCGCATGCAGGAGGCGCGCTAACACGCGCCCGACAGGAGGACCTACACTCATGGAACCGATGGAACGCCTTGAAAGAATGGTCGAATTGACCGACCAGATGAGCGACTTGATCGAATCGGAGAATCTGGCGCTCATCGAACGCCGGTTCCTCGACGTGGAAGCCATGCTGGAAGACAAGGCGACGCTTGCGCGCCTGTACGAAAACAGCATGAAGGATCTGGATGAAGCCAACCTGGACTGGAAGGCCATTCCGCCCGACCTGCACGAGAAGCTGACCGTCGCGGGCACCCGCCTGGCCAACGCCGTCGGCGAGAACGCCATGCGTCTCGAGGTCGGCATGACCGCCAACAAGCAGGTCATCGATCTGTTCGCCGAAGCCGTGCAGCAGGCCGTTCCCCATTCCGGCACCTATTCGAAGAACGGCCGCACGGGCAAGGAAGGTACGCGCGCGGCGGCCAATTCCGTCGCCGTCTCTCTTGACCAAAACCTTTAACCGCCACTCGACCGAATACACGGGAACCGAACGACCATGGGCGATATCACACAAGCACTGAGATCAGCGCAAAGCGGCCTGCTGGCGAATCAGACGGCGCTCAATATCGTTTCCCAGAACGTCGCCAACGTGAACACCCCGGGGTATTCACGCAAGATCATCCAACAGCAATCCGTGGTGCTGGCCGGCCAGGGCGCCGGGGTCTCGATCGCCAGCTATAGCCGCGTCGTCGATGGCGGCCTGATTAAAACCATCCGCACGGAACTGGGCGAACTCAACCACGTGACGGTCAAGGAAAGCTACTACCAGCGCCTACAGGAAACGTTCGGCGCGCCGGGGGACAACACCTCCATCGCGCATATTCTGGAAGAGTTCAAGGAGGCCGCGGAACTTCTCTCGGTTTCGCCGGACCGCATCCTTGAGCAGAGCGAACTGGTCCGCCAAGCCCAGTCAGCGGTCGAGAAATTCGCCGCCATGAGCCGCACGATTCAGGATCTGCGGCTGCAGGCCGATCAGCAGATCACCGCCGTCGTCTCCGAGATGAATCAATTGACGGCCGACATCGACCAGCTCAACGACGACATTATCCGCTTCGGTTCGACCGGCAACGACACCACGGACCTTGAAGATCAGCGTGACAACAAGATCGACCGCCTGTCCGAACTGGTCGATATCCGCTTCTTCTCGCGCAACGACGGCGACGTCGTCGTGTTCACGTCCTCGGGCCTGACACTGGTCGACACCATTCCGCCGACCATCACTCACGAATCCGCGGCCGCCATGAGTTCGACCTCGACGGTCGCCAGCGGCCAGATCGACGGCATCTATGTGGGCGAACGGCTTGCCATCAACGACCTGACGACCCAGGCCCGCGGCGGCCAACTGGCCGGCCTGCTCGACATGCGCGACGATGTCCTGCCGAATCTTCAGGCGCAACTTGACGAACTGGCGGCGCAGTTGCGCGACCAAATCAACCTGGTTCACAACCGCGGCACGCCGTTCCCCGGCCATCAGGAACTGACCGGCCAGCGCATTTTCACCCTGCCCCAGGAACAGACGATTTCCTTCGCCAACTCTTCCGATTCCGTGTTGGTCCTGACCGACAGTGATGGGAACGAGACATTGTCTATTCGGATGTCACAACTCCTTGACGATGACGATAACACCGGCGCCGGCGACACAACCGATCCGGTATACGGTCAAGTCTATGGCGACGGTGAAGACTATAGGGGTGGAATCACCATCACTGAACTGGCCGCCCGACTTGAAGATTTTTTCCAGCTCAACGGCGCGCCCTCGGCATCGGTGACGCTGAATGATCAAAGCCAGCTGTCCATCAACCTCAACAACACCTCGCTCGGATTCGGTTTCCGCGACGAAAGCGGCACGGCCGACGGCAGCGACTTTGGAGACGCCTCCATCGAATTCGACAAGGACGGTGACGGAACCGTCGATGAAACGATTGCCGGGTTTTCGAGCTTCTTCGGCCTGAACAACCTGTTCGTCGACGGTTTGGCGGAAAACATCTACGATTCGAACGTTCTCAGTTCCAACTTCGTGAGCACCTCCGCCGTCCTCAGCTTCCGCGACGCCAACACGCCGGATACGGGGTCGGGTCCGGAATATCTTGGCCATGTCGTCATCCCGGCAGGGGCGACGCTGCAGCAGATCGCCGATCTCATCAACAACGGCGGCACGGACACGTCGGGGATGTTCTATCCCGTCGGCGCCCCCGCCACCGGGACCAGTTTCCCACCGATCGAGAACATCACCGCTTCCGTGGTGCCCGACGGCTCGGGCTTCCGGTTGCGGATTGCCCATGACGACGGCCGGTCCTTCACCGTCACGCACTCCGCCTCGCCCGGCGTCGCCCCGGCGACCGCCGGCACGACGCTGATCAGCGAACTGGGCTTGAAGGAATCCGATGTCCGCGCATCGACCGCGGTTTCCGTGCGGTCGGACATTGTCGCGGCCCCCAGTCTGGTTTCGTCCGGGCGTTTGGAATTCGACGCATCGAAAGGCCAGGCCGGTGAATACCTGACATCGCCCGGCAGCAACGGCGTTGCCAGTGAACTGTCCGCAATGCTGTCCAATTCCAACTCATTCGCGGTTTCCGGCGGCCTGCCGTCGTTGAATGTCAGCTTCTCCGAATACGCCTCGTCGATCATCGCGCGCAGTTCGTCGCTTTCCGACACCAACGACCGGCAAATCGATAGCCAGCGCACCTTGACCGAAAGTCTTCAGTTCAAGTCCGACAGCATCCGGGGTGTCAACCTGGACGAAGAATTGGCGGATCTGATCGTGTTTGAACAGGCGTTCTCCGCCGCCGCGCGGGTAATTTCCGTCATCCAGGAAATGATTGACCGCCTGGAACAGGCCGTGGCCTAGGGGATTATACGATGACCAGAATCAGCAGTTCCGCCTCCAACACCATTCTGATCAGCCGTTTCCTGCAAACGCAGAGGACGCTACACGACCTGGAAACCCAGATCGGCACGGAAAAGAAATCGCAGACCTACAGCGGTCTGGCCTTGTCCTCGCAACGTCTGGTCAACATTGAGAACGCCAAGTCCAGTCTGGAACGATTCAACGCGAACAACGTCCAGGCCCAACTGCGCCTGGACGTCCAAACGACGGCGGTCACTGGGATCAAGGGGGCCATCAGCAACTTCCGCGAACTGCTGTTCCAGTTTTCCAACGGCGATCACACAGACCCGGAACGGGTCGAACAAATCCAGGCCGACGCCTTCCGCGCATTGAAGGAAATCCAGAACCTGCTGAACACGGAAGCGGATGGCCGCTACATCTTCGGCGGCGGCACCGTGCGCACGGAACCCGTCAGCTTCGGCCTGTCGACGGTCGAGGCGTTCCAGTCCGTGTTCGACGGCGCCCGGGTGTCTGTCCCCACCACCCGGGACGCAAATCTTGAGAATTTTTCGATCAACCGCAGCAGCGTCGACCTGAATCCGGCCCATCTGACGTTCGAGCAGGCCGATGCAGGCACCGGGAAAAGCCGCATCAACACGACCGCGTCCAGCGGCCAGTTCCAAAACATCGCCGCTGGCACGACGATCACGATTTCCGGGACCGTCGATGGCCTGAACGACGGCATCTATACGGTGGATTCCGTCGATCCCAACGGTCTTTGGATCGATGTCCGCACGGAACAGCTCACCGACGAAGCGACGCCCGTCGGCGCCACATTCACCTACCCCAATCCTGAAGATCCGCGTCAGTCGGTGACAACCCCGGCTCTCGTCACCTTCGATCGCCGCACCAATACCATCACGGCCGTGAACGCCGACGCCCTGGAGGCCATTCCAGAAGGATCGGTAATCACCATCGCAGGAACCGTCGACAACAACGGAACATTCACGGTCGCCAGCAACGACGGCACCAATCTGGTCGTGGAAAGCAAACGCCTGGTATCATCTGGCGGCAGCGGCGCGACCGTCCACACGCCGGGTGGCGGCAACCCTCTCACGTTCTCCGTCGGAACAGGTGCCGACGGCGAGGATCAGCTGATCGCCGGTACCGCAGGCACCTATTCTGCCCTGGAAAACGGCCAGAAAATCAAAATCAACAATACGAATACGGAAAACGACGGCAAGATTTTCACCGTCAAGTCCGTCTCGGCGGATGGCACAACCATCACGCTTGAAGACGACGAAAGTGTCGATGCCACGGTTGCCACGGTCACCACGGGGGTTGTGTCTTCCCGCCCCGAACTTTTCTCGTTCAACGCGGCGGAACGTAACTTCTATTTCGATGCCGACGCGATCGGCGCCAGTGCTGACACCGTATCGTTCACCGACAACGGCGCCAACGCCGATACGATCACCCTAAACGGCGCGACGTTCACCGACGCCAAGGGCAACCTGCTGCCGGCCGGGGCACGGATCACGGTTTCGAACGGCGGCGCCAACGACGGCACCTACACCATCGCTTCGATCTCCGCCGACGGAACGACGGCAACGTTGATCGCCACCGACACCCTGACCACCGTGGCCGGCGATACGGACGCGGTTCTGGCCGGCACCGGATCCATCACCTTCGCCGATAACGCCCCCGCGGCCGACAGCATCACCCTGGGTGGCGGTTTCTTCCGCGATGCCGCCGGTAACAATCTGCCAGCCGGAACGGTCTTCGCGCTGGCCGGCACCGGCACCGCCAACGACGGCACCAACTTCACCATCGCCTCCGTCTCATCGGACGGCCGGACGGCGACCTTGATCCCGACCAATACCGTCGATGACACCACGCCGACGGTCACCGCCGGCACTCTGAACGCGGTCAACACCATCGGAACGATCTCGGCTACCAGCTACTACCAGGGCGACACGATGTCACTGACCCATCGGGCCAGCGACTCCCGGACCTTCGAACTCGACATCACCGGGGTAGATCCGGCCTTCGAAAAAGCGATCCGTGGCATGTTCCTGGTACTGCAGGGAGAGTACGGAACGGAAGGCGGCCTCGATCAGAACGTGAACCGAGTCAGCGAGGCCATCTTCCTGATGGACGACGCGCTGGACCGCACCAATTCGACGCCGCCGCCGTTCGGCGCGGAATTGAACAGCAATATCGAGGAAATGGAGATCATCCTGGGCTACCGGGCCGTTCTCCTGAACGACATCAAAACATCCAACAACCAAATTATATCGTACTTCGAAAGCAGCGTTGCCGAGATCGAGAACATCGACCCCCTAGATGCGATCACGCGGTTGCTGGATAGCCAGCGGGTTCTGGAGGCCTCATACCAGACCTTCTCGCGGGTCAGGCAGTTGAGCCTATCAAACTTCCTTTAGGCCTTGACGTTCATCACAGTGCCGTTGCTTATGATCCTGTAAATTCTACAGGTTCTTAGGCGATTCCGCTGCGGTCGGCCCGCTGCCGTTAATCTTATGACAACTTAATTTTCCGAAGATCACGTGGTAAGTTGTGTCTTATTATAATTCTGGGTGTGCAACGAACAAATGCCTCCATACAAGAACCAAGTTCAAAAATACGAGCGTCGGCCAGTGGGCGGAAACCCGGCGCAGACCGAGGCTTGGGCGCTGATCGAAGCCGCTAAGCGGATGGCTGCCTCGATCACTGATGACAACCTCGACCCGAAGACGATGAAGGACGCTCGAAAAGCGGCGCTTCGCTTGAACTGGCGCCTGTGGACGATCTTTCAGTCTGAACTGACCTTGGAACATTCTGAGGTTCCCAGCGACCTCCGTATCAACATGCTGACCTTATGCAAGTTCGTCGACAAACACACCGTCGGCGCCCTGGCCAAACCCACGCCGGAGGCCCTTGCCGTTCTTATCGACATCAACCGGAACATCGCCGCGGGTCTAGCCCAGGTCCCTGAAAATGCGGGCAAAGAGAGCGAAGCGGCCCCGGCTGAGCAACTTGGAAATGCCCAAGCGCCAGATGAGCCGTCCGCTAGCCCCCCTCAGTCCGGATCGAAACCGATCGATCTGGATGTCTAGCGAACCGCATACGGCAATCACATCCGTGGATAGCAGTCGATTAGAGGTTAGGAAGAATGACAGGACCTGATGATCAGGCTGCCCTGAAATACGATGACATTGCACGCGAAGTTCTTGAACTGATCGGCAATGCACATTCTGAAAGTGCTCTGGCCGGCATCGACCGCCTAGTCATGATCGACGACACTCGGCCGGAAAGTTTCTATTTTCTCGGCTTGGTCGCCCTTGAAATGAATGAGCTGGGCCGCGCCCTTGAACTGTTCGAGAAGGCGGCCAGCCTGGCCCCGGAATGCTTTGAGTACGCAGAGGCATTGGCCAATCTCTATACGCAGGTCGGACGGCTCAACGAAGGCCTGTTTTACGCGAAATTGTCGATGACCTTGATGCCGCACCCGACCATCGAAGGTCTATTGCCGGTTCGATTCTCGAACTATTTCACGTCGTTGAAGACGGCAAGCCCCTCCGTCAATTACCTGCATGGCATGTCGCAGTATAACGCCCGCAGATTTTTCGACAGCATTCGGCATTTCGAGCGCGAACTCAAAATCAACCCGAACAATCCCGAATGCCACCGTGATTACGGTGACGCGCTTTGCGAATTGGGCCGTTATACCGAGGCCTTGCAGCACTTGTCGAAGGCCATCGAACTTCAGCCGAACGACGCAGGCACCCGCTTCAAATTAGGCAATCTTTGCTATCGGCTCGGCGAATTCGAGGAAGCCCCCCTGCAACACAAAGCCGCTTTGGAACTGGACAAGGAATCGATCGAGCTGGCCGCCGCGGTTTTCGCGCGGTCCTCGGCGCTGCCACCGGGGCATGCCAAGATGATCGATGAGTTGCACCAGCAACTCGAGCGCCGATTGAAAGATGCACCCGGCCTGCCACCAGAAGCCATCGTTGATGATGACACCGGAACCGGATCGGACGAAGAGAAGATCAGGTTAGGCTACATTTCGAATAGGTTCATGTTCGGCGACCAGACTCGGATGGTCGAGCCTTTTTTACAGTTGCACGACCGGCGGCGTTTCCACGTGACCGTCTACCAGCAATCCCATGGCAGCGATTCGACAACTCAGCGGCTTCGCGCAAGCGCGGATAACGTGCGCTATGTGGGCAATCTGGATGATGAACTTCTGGCTGTAATCATCACCGGCGACCAGATCGACATTCTCATCGACCTTTGCACCGATGACGTAAACAATCGCGCGACAGTTATGCAAATGCACCCAGCCAAGATTCAGGTTGGCGCCTGGGGTGCGGGGATGGGCTTAGGCATGCCTGGCATCGACTATGTCCTGACGGACGATATCACCGACGCAGCGGCCAAGGAGGAATTACGTCAAGACCAGAAGACCCACAAGGTAGACTTCGGCCTGTTGTCATATCGGCCTCGAAAAACTTTGCCTGCCATCGGTGAGCTGCCTGTCGAGAAATCCGGCGCCCCCGCCATCGGCATATCCTGCGACGCAGGGGCGATCATGCGGGACGAAGCCGAGATGCTCGCCGAAATTCTCAATAAAATCCCACAGGCACGACTTATCGCCGGCGCCACCCCGGTCGTCGATCCGGAAGCCTTCAATCGTATCAAATTCCAACTTAAGGCATTCGGCCTTGCCGACCGCATTGAAATGTCTTCCGAGCAAAAATACGCGGACCAGATGATCGTCGACCCCGACTACTGGAACAGCATCGATGTATTCGTCGATGTCGGCCGCCGGGCAAACCCGAGCGTCATTGCGGATTCTCTATGGATGGGTGTCCCCGTCCTCTCGCTAAAGGGGGAAAGGCCTTTTGACCGGCTGGGGGCAAGCGTGGTGTACACGGGAGCCCGCCCAGGCTGGATCGCTGAAACACGGGCGGATCTGATCAAATTGACGGTTGATATCCTGAGCGACGTCGGCACTCTGTCTGAAACTCGGAGAACCCTTCGTAAGGAAATGCGTCAAGCCCTACTGTTCAACCCGGAACCGCATGTGCGCTCCATCGAGCGGGCCTATTTGCGCCTGCTTGGGCGCGAAGTCCCCACGTCGTAGCGTTTGTTTGTTAATAAGAACGGCGAAGGGCTGAGGATCAGACCTTCGCGACGGATGCTGCTCAAGAGAACAGATTCAAAACCGAACCCGGCTGCGGCAGAGCTTTCGTCAGGCGCGCCTGCAAGGATTCAGCGAAGGCGGCATTCAATTCGAAACTAATGGAAATCGCCCGCAACTGATTCCCAAGATCGATCTGCATGTTCTCAATCTGTTTGTTGCGCCGCGCCTGTTCTTCAGTCGTCAACTCCAACAATTCCGCATCCGCGGACGAGAACTTGGATTCGATCCGCTGTTCCAGATCCAAAGTCGTCGAGATCGTGTTCTGCGTCACGGTTATACCGATGCTGGTCTCGGTCTGGAACCGCGTCAACGTGTCGGAGACGGCTTGGTTTTGAGGATCCGACAGCGGCCCGGCCACGACCTCGAGACCGCGCAGAGTATCCAGGTTATCCTTCAAGCGCTGGATGGTATTGGCGTCGTTGATATCCGGATGGGAAAACACAAAAATATTATTAAGCCGATTGACGACCACATCCCGCTGCGCGTTGAAGGCGGCAACCTCATCGGCGTCAACGGTGGCGTCCTGGTTGAATGTCGAAAACAGGGCCGTGGTTTCCTCGAACAACGCCTCGAGCTGGCCTTTGTTGTTCGTGTTGCCCTGACGGTATTCCTGAAGGACCGGCAGCGCGGCCACTAAATCCTGTGACTTTTTCTGAAGTGTGTTGATCTTGCGCTGGGTATTAAGCGGTGTATCGTTGGCCTTATCGACCTCCTCGTTGAAGCGACCGATTAAGGTGTTCTGCAGTTGGTTGAAGCGCAATTCAAAACCGATGCGCTGGCTCGCGAGCGAGCGTTGCGCAAACGCCGCTGCAAAATTCCCAAGACCTGTCGGCGAAAACTTCACCCGCCTTGCACTCCCTGCCTCTATATAAAAACTTACTTTTTATTATACTGCACTTTCCCTTTGTCCGCTATCAATTTGTCGCCCAAAAAGCGAGGGGATGGAAACGGCTTCCACATCGCCCCGAGAAAAAAATATTATACATATCAGTGAGATAGATTCCTGTTTCGGAAACGGAAATGAACTCGTGCCGTTCTACCGAAGGAAGCCCGCCGACGTGTTCCCAATGTCTTTGTTCAAGATCGACACCAAGACAAGAAGATAAAAAAAATCAGGTAATGAGCCTAATCTCCGGCCGTCAAATATTCGTCCACAGAACACTGGGGGATATACTTCTCGAACAGCCGGCGGTTTGATGCTGCATATCGATCCAACAAGAGCTGCCGGTCTTCGGGAGAAAACAGTCCCTGGGCGGCGCCCGGCACTTTCAAGACCTTCATTGTGAGAATGTCGGCAACCTTTCCTGCCGTCACGCGGTCCATCGTCGCATTGATTTCGCGCTGCGCGTTAAGCAGTTCAGGGCGCAGACTCGGGTTGACGATCGGTAGGTTGTCCGTGCGGATATCCACATTGATGCCCATAACCCGGCAGACCGCAGAGAGAATATTCTTGGGTCCGCCCTCGGCGGATTCCAAAACCGAACTCTCGAATGGAATGATTGTGATGTTGTCTTTTCCGAACCCCTCGGCCCACGCGTCGGCGATGACGTCCCAGCAATAGTTGTCGAGGGTTAGGTTCTCCAGGACTTCTTCAAAGGCCCGGGTTTCTCCTCGTTTCACCTGCTGATTGTAATGAGATTCGATGAACTTGTCCTGGCGGCGCACGATCAAGATGATCTTTATTTGCTCAAACCCCTGCAATAACCGTTTTGAAAACGAGACCCGAAGATCCAGCGGATTGGGTTTTTCTTTTTCATGCGTAAGGTTGAGCAGCAGTTCTTCCGAAATAAAAACATTCTTCCCGGACATACGAAGCGGCGTGAGCAGTTGCGCCTTGAGGCGGCCGTGAATGCCCTCGTCCCATTGTGTCCCCACCACAACTTTTCGCAGGGCGACATGAAACTGCGTGGCACTGATGATCCCCTGGCTTTCCAACAAGTCACGCATCGACTGGTTGTTCAGAAGCATCAACTCAATCAAACTCGAACCGCATTTCTCCGATCCGATGTGGGCATAAACCGTGGCCATGGAAAGGTCTCTTCAATATCCTGAGGTCTGAGCTTCGCGGTTGACCCACCATATGCTCATAAGCTGGCACGATAGAGCACGGGCGGTTAATCGGGAATTAATCTTGACCCTCTAATACTCATGCCGTCTACGATGCCGGCATTGGGAACACACTGCTTTACATGCACGTTTCCGCAATCTGGCCCCTTTATTAAGCACGAGAGTTTTTGCCTATGGATTTAGAAGCTGTCAGTTCCCCGCCAAGCCTGGAAGAACGACAGGCTCTTCGCGCCCGGAACATGGAGGCGTTCAGACGCTACTACCCCTCAACGGCAGACACCATCGAAGCCCACAAGCCCCTGGCTACCTTGGTATTCAATGACGATGGAACACCCGACCTTGAATTCATGGGGCAACGCTTTTATGACGGCGATATCACCGGCTTCACTGAGAAACAACTCAAGAAATTCTGGGACAAACCCAGCAGGCTTACCTTGCCGGAACTTCAAGCCGGAGCGCTGGATACCTACGGCAACGTCTTGGTGGAACGCTTTCTCGACAAGGCAAGAGCGGACCTCGGAGCAGAATTCAGAATTGAGCGTCAGTCTGAACCCTCCTTCTACCTGATCGTGCAGGGCATCGGGCTCGCACCTCACCTGGACGCGCTCGTCGAACGCACCCAGTGCCGAAACATAATCATCATGGATGCCAACTACGAGGGGCTGTACCAATCCCTGGAAGTCTATGATTGGGCCAAATTGATATCGACGATGGAGGAAAGGAACGGGGATACCTTCTTCTTCATTTCCGACGATGTCCGTGCCTTGATCGACGGCCTGCGCCATCGTGTGCGCGGCACTGCCGTTACGGCCGTCGATGGCACCTATGTGTACCAACACTTCATTTCGAGCACCTTCGACGAATTCACGAAGCAATTCAATCAGGAGGCCTCGCTGCTGCTGGCCGGTCTCGGCTTCTTTTACGACGAACAACTGATGATCCGGAACGCCCGTACCAACTTGGCCGACGGAACCTCGCGATTCTATTTCCGCCCGGACTCCACCCCGCGCCGCGACTGCCCCGCATTCGTCGTCGGCTGCGGCCCATCCCTGGATGAGTCCATCGAACACCTAAAGCGAAACGCCGACCGCGGGGTCGTAATTTCCTGCGGCTCCGCGCTCGGCCCGCTCATGGCCGCCGGCATCAAGCCGGATTTCCAGGTAGAAATGGAAAACCTGGAGGTCGCAACGGTCCTGGAATTCGTTGCCGAGGAACACGACATAGACGACATCTGTCTCGTCGCGGCTTCGACCGTGGACATCGAGGCCGCAACGATGTTCAAGGAACGGGTGTTCTATCACCGGGTTGCGCTTTGCCCCTTTCCCGTATTTTCCGACGACGTGCGAAACTTCATTCACAACCTCGACCCGACGGTCGTGAACGCAGGTCTAGGCTTCGTGCTGGAACTCGGGTTTTCCGAAATTTACCTGTTCGGCGTCGACATGGGACAGCGTGGAACGGACAAGCACCACGCCGCCGTTTCCTACCACTACACCGAAGGCGCAATCATTCCCCAGTCACCGTTCAACGTAGAGGTCCCCGCCAACTTCGGCGGCAAAGCAAGAACGACGACCGGCCTGTTCTGGGCGCTCGATTCCATCCAAAGGATGGTTCACATGGCGCCGCGGCACATCAAGTTCTTCAATTGCAGCAACGGCGCGATGATCAAGGGTGCGCCGCCGAAACTGGCGCGAACGGTAGACCTGCCCGAACCGCCGACCGAAAAACCCAAGATCGTTCACTCGATGATCGAGGCCTTCCCCCGCTTCAGCAAGGAAGACTTCGATACCGCCTGGAATATCGACCTGCTCATCGGGGCGATCAACCGCACATCCGACGACGTCCACGAAGTCGCAAAAAATTGGGTCGACTTCAAGGATACGGAGCCATTCATTCAGTTTAATTCGATTTTTTATCATCCGCCGGCGGATGATCGGTACCTGAAGTTTTCCACGCTGATGCTGCGCGGAACCTTCAACATGGTTCTGATCTTAGGCGACTACTACTCCCATCGGGCGCAGAACGATGAAATCCGTCAAAAAGTCCACGACATGTTCATCAAGGAATTCATCGACCTCGTGGAACTCTGCCGGGAACGCGCGATCAAGCACCTTACGGTTCTCGACCAGGGCGAGTTCATGGAGTTGGAGGCGCTCGCCAATCCCTAATCGGATCCGGCGGCCCCCATCGCCAATGCCGTCCCCACGTCCGTCACGACGGCATCCCAATCACCCACGGCGGATTGGCGAAAGAGACGCATGGTCGGATACCAGGGCGTATCCGCACGTCCCATCATCCAGCGCCAATCGGGTACATATGTGATCAGGTTCCAAACCGGACGGCCGATGGCCCCGGCGAGATGCGCCAATCCCGTGTCGACGGAAATCAGCAGGTCCACCGCGCTCAGTGCCGCGGCGACCTCGGTCAGGGGTTGCGGCTCGGGAAACAAAACATTGATGTCGAGACCGAATTCTCCCGCGGCGGCGTGGACCTGCGCCAGCGGCTCGCCGATCTGAAAAGCATGGAACACGGCCCCGTCCGCCATCTTCAAGGCCGGCGCAAGGGTACGCAGCGGCAAGGAACGTTCCCGATCGCGCCGATGCCCGGCGTTCCCCGCCCAGACCAGCCCGACATGTAAGTGGCCGTCGCCAACTCCCAATCTTTCCCGCCATGTCGCGACGGCGTCGGAAACGACCGGAAGATAGGGAATATCGGCGGGGATTGTCTCCTCAACCGTACCTGAAAGCGCCGGAAGGCTCATGATCGACGCATGCAGGGTGCAGTCGGGCAACGCCTCGCCCATGACAACGATCTCATCAACGCCCGGAAGGTTCGCGAACAAATCAACCAGCGCCTTCGGCGCCTCCAGAACGACATGCCCGACGCGCCGAGAAATCTGTGGCAGATAACGCACGAACTGGATGTTGTCGCCCAGCCCCTGTTCCGCATGAATCAGCAGGCTTTCCCCGGGGAATTCCCTACCGTCCCATCGCTGACCGGGGAATGTTCGCTCGGCCAATCCCGTGTTTGCCGCCTGCCCGCGGAGTTCAAACCCAGGCCAGGCTTTCGCGAACTGTCCGCACAACAACTGCACCAGAGAATGGTTGAATTTGGAGGTCTCTGTCGCCCGCCCTTCGGCTTCCAGGCGTTGGTAGATTGCCTCGGCCCGGTCGAGATCGCCGCCCCCGCAAACCGCGGTCGCCAGGTTCAGGAGTATCCCCGGCTCATCCGGGCAGAGCGCCAGCGCCGCCTCGAAGTGCCGGATCGCCTCCTTTATCTCGCCTAAGGCCAACTTCACATTTCCGGCGGTATTCAGAACGTCCGTATCCTGCGCCGCCGCCGCAAGAACGGTCTGCAACATCTGCCAGGCCGTGGTTGGGTCGTTAAGCTGCAGCGTCGCTTTCGCCAAGCCGGTCATAGCCCCGACATGCCGCGGGTCGCTCTGCAAAATCTGCATGAAACACGGGATCGCCGACCGAGGCTCCTGGCGCTCGATCCATTGATTGCCCTGAAGTAATAACTGCTCGAAAGCCATTCGCCATCCCTTGGCCGGTCAGGTCACATCCGACCATCTGCGCTGGACGTGGGTTACAAGCCGAAAGCGGGACAGAGCGCCCAGGCGCCCGGGACGGTGGGGACAATGAAAATTGCCCTCACCGTCCCGGTTCAGCATGGGAAACCCAGATTAGTTGAACAGCGCCAGGATGCCCTGTTCCGACTGGCCGGCGAAGGCCAGAGCGGAAATACCCAGCTGCTGCCGGGTCTGCAAGGCCAACAGGTTGGCCCCTTCAGCGTTGAGGTCGGCCAGCGTCAGCTTGCCCGCCCCTTCATCCAGGGTGTTGATATAGGATTCGGTGAAGTCCAAACGGGTCTGCAGCAGGGCCACGTTCGAACCCAGCTTCTGAGATTCCGTGCGCAGGGTAGCCAATGCCGCATCGAGATCCACGACAATGTTGTCGAGATCCGCGATCGCGCCTTCGGCCAAAAAGTCGGTTTCCTGGAACGCCCCCGAAGAGTCAAGCAGGGTGATCCCACCGGTTGACGCCGCGGCGGTACCGAGAACGATGCCCTGCGTGCCCCCGTAAACGGCGAGTAGCGACGTCGCGTCCAGGTTGATCGAGATGGCCGTCGTGGAGTTGGTGGCGGCCAGGAAGTCGGAAGCGTTGACCGTCGTCGTAACCTGCAGGGTGATGACGGCGCCCTGAGTGATGGTCACGTCAGCGTTCGTCGCCGCCCGGATCGTGAAGGTCGCGGTCCCGAAGGAAATGGTCAGGCTGTTGCCGCCGGTCGTGGTGAACACACGCTCACCGGTGCCGTTAAACGTCACCGTGAAGCTGCCGCCCGCGTCGGAGAACGATGTGATGGCCGAGAAGTTGGTCGCCGTGTTGGTGATCGTCGTGCCCGTCGTGGCCGCGTATGACACCTTGGAGTCGGTGCGGAGTTCGGCCACGTCAATGCCGAGGCCAGATTGACGCAGGTTGGCCGCATTGATGGTCAAGAGGCTCGAGGTATTGTCGGCGAAGTTCACCGCCAATGACTGCGACGTGTTGTCGATGAGGTTTAGGCCCTGATAATCGGCGTCACTGGCCAAGTCGCCGATCTGGCCGCGAATTTCGTTAAACTGCGTAACCAAGTCGGTGAACTGAACGCCGCTCGCCGATTTCAGGGAGTTCGCAATCCCCTTGAGTTGGCGGACCAAACTGTCGATACCCTCGACACCGTCCAAGGCCGCCGTGACCGTGGAAATCCCCTGATCGATGCCTTCCTTTCGCTCGGTAAAGGTGAACGAACGGTCGTTCAGAGCTTTCGCGGAGAAGAAGGCCACCGGGTCGTCGACCGGGCCGGAAACACGCAACCCGGAAGACAGGCGGTTATTGGTTCGATTAATCAGATCAGTCGTATTCTGCAGCGACAGCAGCGTATTCCGCACAGCCGCCGACAATGTTACATCCGACATGGTATGCGCCTTTCTGGAGCGGTGGCGTGTTCTACGTACCCACCTAAAAAAAATGAAAGTTCGTGCGCATTCTGCAGACGAGGTTGATATTAGGCTAAACGCCAGTAGTTAACAAAATCTTGATTTAAAGCACCTTAAAAAGAATAAATTTCCAAGCCTTATCCCTTCCCACGTGAAAACGGCGGAACGCACGGTTATCGGCGCAACGGTACAGAATCCAGGCCCATACGCGCACCAAAAACGAAACCGCCGCCACCCGAAGGTGGCGGCGGTCCGCATTCGTATCCGAACTCCGCGGCCGATGCCGCGGGAGCGGGTTATGCTTAGTTGAACAACGCCAGGATGCCCTGTTCCGACTGGCCGGCGAAGGCCAGAGCGGAAATACCCAGCTGCTGCCGGGTTTGCAGAGCCAACAGGTTGGCGCCTTCGGAGTTCAGGTCGGCCAGCGTCAGCTTGCCCGCACCTTCTTCCAGGGTGTTGATGTGCGCCTCAGTGAAATCCAGACGAGTCTGCAGCAGAGCCACGTTCGAGCCCAGCTTCTGGGATTCCGACCGGAGCGTCGTCAACGCACTGTCCAGACCGGTGATGACGGCATCAAGGTCGGCAGTCCGGCCTTCACCGACGAAGTCGACTTCCTGGAACGTTCCCGAGGAGTCGGTCAGGGTGATCGCCCCGGTTGACGCCGCGGCGGTGCCGAGAACGATACCCCCGCCCGTGAACACGGCGAGCAAGGAAGTCTGATCCAGGTTGATTTCGACGGCCGTCGTGGAGTTGGTGGCGGCCAGGAAGTCGGAAGCGTTGACCGTCGTCGTAACCTGCAGGGTGATGACGGCGCCCTGAGTGATGGTCACGTCGGCGTTCGTCGCCGCCCGGATCGTGAAGGAGGCAGTCCCGAAGGAAATGGTCAGGCTGTTGCCGCCGGTCGTGGTGAACACACGCTCACCGGTGCCGTTAAACGTCACCGTGAAGGTGCCGCCCGCGTCGGAGAACGACGTGATGGCCGAGAAGTTGGTCGCCGTGTTGGTGATCGTCGTGCCCGTCGTGGCCGCGTATGACACCTTGGAGTCGGTGCGGAGTTCGGCCACGTCAATGCCGAGACCCGATTGACGCAGGTTGGTGGAGTTGACGGTCAGGATCGACGAGGTGTTGTTGGCGAAGTTCACCGTCAAGGTTGCGGACGTGCCGTCAACCAGATTGACGCCCTGATATTCAGCGTCGCTGGCCAAGTCACCGATCTGGCCACGGATGTCGTTGAACTGGGTGACCAAGTCGGTAAATTGGCTACCCGTCGCCGATTTCAGGGAGTTCGCAATACCTTTAAGCTGACGGACCAGGCTGTCGATGCCGTCCACGCCGTCCAGCGCCGCCGTCACCGTCGAAACACCCTGGTCGATGCCGTCTTTGCGTTCGCCGAAGTCGAACGCACGGTCGTTCAGGGTTTTCGCCGAGAAGAAGGACACCGGATCGTCGATCGGGCTGGCAACGCGAAGACCGGAAGACAAACGGCCGTTTGTCCGGTCAATCAGGTCAGTGGTGCTTTGAAGGGAAAGCAGCGATCCGCGCACGGCGGACGAAAGAGTAACGTCAGACATTTTTCACTCCATTCTGAAGCTGGGGACTGGCCCCGTAGATTTTCACAGACTCATTCTTGAGCCCCGCATCAGACCCTTTCTAGGTCTTCCACGTGGAACGGAGCATACGCGGACACCTCCCCGCCTGTCAAAACAAAAACCGCAAGGAACAAAAACCCATCGAATGCGCGCGCACCTCGCACGCCGGTTTTCACGGCCCGCCGCCGCCCGGAACGGCCCTGCGGAGCGGCCACAGCATCTCTCGCCAGGGGCGAATCGACCGGCCGATTCTGTCCCATTTTCAGCAATTCCGACCAGCCCGGCGGCCGTTCCCACCGCCACCGCCCCGCAGGCGCACCACCGCCCCGCGCGAGGCGAGACCGCCCGCAAACCTAGAAAAACCGTAAGATTTTAAGGATTTCAGCGCTTCGCCCAAATCGCGGCGAACGCGCACGCGCCGTCGCCCCAGCAAGACGGCTGGATGGTGTAAGTCGACAACGACTATACTGTGCAAGGCTAAATTCAAGTTAACCAAGCCCGGGAACTTCCTCACTATCGTCCACGCGAGTTACCCGGTCGGGAGGCGATGTCAACGGATGCCCCTGAAACTAGATTTCAAGTCCGGCGATAAGATGATCATCAATGGAACAGTCATCGAAAACGTCGGCGCAAACGCAAAGCTACTGGTTCACAACGAAGCCTCGATCCTCCGGGAACAGGACATTATTTCCGGAACGGAGAAGCTGACACCGGCGTCGCGCGTCTATTATGCGCTGCAATGCGCATATATCTTCCCGCTTCAATCGGAACAGTATCTGGCTGAATGCCGGGATTTACTGAACCAGTACATCGCGGCCGCGCCCAGCGCGCAATCGATCGCCGATGAAATACTGGCGCAGATGGAAACAGGCACCCAGTACCGCACCCTGAAAGCGGCCCAGAAATTAATCCGGCACGAGTCGGATACGGTGGCCCGGTTCGAGCAACGGATGCAGGAAATCGACGAGGCCACGAGCGCCGCGGAACAGGAAGCCGTCGCCGGCAAGGCGGAGTAACCCCGTCTTCTTTCCGATCGACGCCCTGCCCTACGCAGGGGTATCGGCTACCAGGAAGCACCAGGGCTGATAAATCGCCCCCCGGAACTGCAAGCGCTTGCCTTCCGTGGTCGTGACCGTTCGCGTGTAAATCTGCGACGGATCCGGATGCTCCGGCATGTCGATGGGGATTTCGAAAGGCATGAAGGCGGGCTCCTTGAACCCGGCCTCCTGGAGGCTGCCGCGGAAGGTCTTGTAACTGCGCATATGCAGCCTATTGCCCTCCGGATACCAGACCGACACGTCGTCGATGGTCAGTTCCTGTTCAAAGGGATTCATGTAGTCCAACATGATCCAACGCCCGCCCGGACGCAGGGCCTTGGCGATGTTCTTGACCACCGTGTGGAATACCGGCGTGTCGAAGAACATCATGGATCGGTTGCAGACGATGATGTCGAAGGGCTCATCGAACTGCATGACTGTCATATCGACTTCGGAAAACTCGATGCCCGTCAGCCGGGGGTTCTTGCGGTTGCTTTCGATCACGCTGGGGGCAATGTCGATGCCTGAAAGACTGAGGCCTGGAAAGGCGGCCTTCACATGGCCGAGGAAGCTGCTGGTCGAACAGCCCGCGTCGAGCAGCCGGGCCCCCTCCGCGTCGGGCCCCATTTCAACCAGGGCCTTTCCGATCAGGGACAGGAGAACCTTGTCGGACTCCCGCGGCTCTTCTACGAACTTTTCCTGGTTTTGCAGGTAAAGCGCCATTCCTTCGGCATCCGACGTGTAGTCGAGGTAAGTCTTATCGTCGCTCATGCTGCTTCCTATCGAATATTGGGGCTCGTCCCGACGGAGTGCCCGGCCCTCAGACATCGTCGAGAATTTACGGCGTTTAGGATTAACGCGATATTAAACCGGAACGCCTAATTCAATACGACCCTCGCGTTGGCTTCAGACCCCGCGCGAGGACGCGATTGATCTTTAAAAGGCAGAGACCGAAATGCGTGGATCCGAGGATTGGCGACAGACGTTTTCCGGACTGATTCCACCCGGCCCAGAAAACCGGGAGTCCATGTGGGCGCAGATGGAGGAACTGTTCCCGGTCTATCGTTCTCTCTGCGGCCCGGGCTTCCTGCAATCCCTTGAGATCATGCGAAAATACCTGCCGCTCGAGATTGTCGAATTCCCGACGGGCGCAGAGGTTCTCGATTGGACCATCCCCCCGGAATTCAAGGTCAACGAGGCTTGGGTCGAAGACCCGGACGGCAACCGGATCTTGGATTTCGCCAAGGAGCCCTATAGCGTTTGGATCTATTCGCAGCCGTTCGAGGGGGAGGTCGACAAGGACGAACTTCTCGAGCATGTGGTGACCATGCCCTACCTGCCGGATGCCGTCCCCCTGCGCCAGGCCTACTTTCGAAAAGCCTGGGGCCTTTGCATGCCGGACAACATGCTGCAGCGCCTGAAACCCGGAAAATACAAGGTCAAGATCGACACCGAACACAACCAAGGTTTCCTCCGCATGGGTGAATACTACCTGCCCGGCGAGGTCGAGACCGAAATTCTGATTTCCAGCTATCTCTGCCACCCCAGGGGCGCCAACGACAACCTCAGCGGCTGTGTCGTCGCGGCCGAACTGTTTCGGCTGCTGGCTCAGGTGCCGGATCGGTACTATTCGTACCGGCTGGTGATCTGGCCGGAAACGATCGGGCCGATCACTTATATCGACAAATATCCAGATCGCCTGGCCAAGACCATCGGCGGATACCAGTTCGGAATTTGCGGCGACGACCGGCCGGTCCGCATTGACCGCACAAAACGGAACAATTCGGTCTTCGACCGGGCCGCCCACCACGCCATGCTGCTGTGCGGCCAGGAAATCAATTCCCGGAAATTCAATATTTTCGGCGGCTCCGACCCCATGCATTTCAACTCGATCGGCGTCGACCTGCCAATCGCCAACATCACCCGCGCCGGGTCGAGCACGGAAGGGGGATACCCCGAATATCATTCTTCAGCGGACAATCTCGACCTCGTGTCAGCCGACAATCTGCTTGGCACCTTGGAAATCGGCTGGGCCGCCTGCATGGCCGTCGATCGCGCGCGCCGCTACAAGGGCACCTATACCGCGACCCCCTTCCTGTCCCGTTACGGTGTCTTCCCCTATCAGCACGGCGCCGGTGTCGGCGGCAACGCGACCATCATCGGCGAGGCCTATTACGCGCTGATGCCGTCGGTCGACGGCGAACAGGATCTGTTGGAAATTGCCGACTGGTTCGATTTGCCGATCTTCGCGTTCGACGAATGCGTCTCGGCCTTCAAGAAGGCCGGCCTGATCGTGGACGCCGACGCCGTCTGAGGCCACCGGCGGCTCGATACCGTATAAAATTCAGAGAATACGATCGGCCCCGGACGGACGCGGGGGCGAAATCACCCCATGGTGACTCCGCCTGATACGTGGATTGTCTCGCCGGTAATATGCCGCCCGCCGTCCCCGATCAGGAAGGCAATAACCCTGGCGATGTCCTCTGGCTCCGCCAGACGGCGCAAGGGCGTGTTCATTTTCGCCAGCATCTTGGCCTTGTCCGGCAGGTTGGCGATCATCTGCGTGTTGGTCATACCCGGCGCCACCAGATTCACACGCACGCCCTGGGGGCCGAATTCAGACGCCAGCGAGCGGGTCAGCCCAGCCAGCCCGGCCTTCGCCGCCACGTAGGCCGATTGTTGCGGCGGCGGTGCACTGTCGCCGTAGATCGATCCCAGAAACACCAGTGCCCCGCCCTGCCCCGAGGCCGCCATGCCCGGAATGGCCCGTTTGGCGCAATGGTGAGCACCGCCGACCTGGACCCGGAATTGTTTCTCGAAATCGTCCCATCCGACGTCGCCGAACGGCTGCGGCACCGGTTCCGGTGCCGCGCAATGGACAATGCCGGTCACGGCACCCAACGTCGCCTCGATTTCCGTGAACAGGGCATCGACCGCAGCCATGTTGGAAACATCCGCCCCAACGGTCACGGCCCGGCCACCCGCCGCCGTGATCTGGCGTGCCACCCCATCGGCGGCTTCGGCATCCCGCAGGAAGTTGACGGCCACCGCATGACCGTCCGCCGCCAGGGCCAATGCCGTCGCCGCGCCAATTCCCCGGCTGCCCCCGGTCACCAGCACGACGGAACCCACCGTTTCTTTCGCCTTACCCGCAAGTTCAGGCCGGGGCGCTATCGCGGAAGCCGGTTTCCCGGCCGCCGATTTGGATGGCGCCGTTTCACCCTCGGCCTCACCGAGGAGACGAACCGTCGAGTCGCCGGTCACCACGATGGCGCCGTTCTGATTGGTGATCGTCACCTTGGCGACCAGCGTCCGCGTCGCGGGTGAAACCTGCGTGACCTCCGAGCGCACGGTGATCGTGTCCCCAACAAAGGCCGGGCGCACGAAATTGAGGGTTTGGGACGTCCACAACGCCCCCTTCCCCGGCAACAACATGCCCACCATGGTGGAGATGAAGGCCGAGGTCAGCATACCATGCACGATCGGTTTGCCGAACGAGGTGGCGCGGGCGAACTCCGGATCCAGGTGGATCGGGTTGAAATCGCCGGTCAAGGCGGCGAAGGCATCGACATCCGCCTGCGTTACCTGATGGTTCAACTCGGCCGTGTAGCCCGGCGCCAGGTCGCCCAGGTGCAGTTCCTTCGCTTCGCTGTCTTCGCGCTTGTAGCTCATCCCTGCCACCGCATGACGGTTGTGCCGAAAATGAAGCCGGCGCCGACGCCGGAAACGATCACGATGTCGTCGTGCTTCAGCCGTCCCTGACTGACCGCATCACACAGGGCGATGGCCTGCGAAGCGTCCGCCGTGTTGCCGTATTCGTCCACGTTGATCACCGTCTTTTCCATGGGCAGGCGCAATTTCCCCATGAGGAATTCGATCAGCCGCAGATTGGCCTGATGGAAGACGAAGAAATCCACGTCCTCCACGGTCATATCCACCTTGGCCAACGCCCGGCGCATGGAGACCGGCTGATTCTGAACGACCTGCTTCCAGACTTCCAGACCCTGGATTTCATAGTACTGCAGGCCCTGGTCGACATTGTCGGCGCGCATGGGAAATGACGATCCGCCGCCGCGCAGGCGCACGGCATCGAACACCCGGCCGTTGGCCGTGACGTCGTTGGCAATGATGCCGTAGCCGGCATCGACGCGGCCGAGCACGGCGGCCCCGGCGCCGTCGCCAAAATACATCGCCGAGGCGGCGTCGGTGCGGTCGATGAAGCGCGACTGCAGGGCCGTGCCCATGACCAGGACGTAGTCGATGGTCGGGTCGGCCAGCATGCGGTCGGCCGCGACGCCGAGCCCGACCTGGAAGCCGGTGCAGTTCGCCATGATGTCGAAGGCGCCCGCGTTGTAGGCCCCCAGGATGTCCTGGATGCGGCAGGACACGGCCGGATAGACGTAGTCGCCGGTGAAGGTGCAGGTGATGATCAGGCCCAGATCCTCCGGGCCAATGCCCGCCATGGCCAAGGCGTCGCGGGCGGCGGCGGCGGACATTTCCGAGGCCGTTTCGTCGTCGCCGACGATCCGGCGGGTGCGGATGCCGGTCTTGGCCTCGATATCGGCCGCCGACATGCCGCTGGATTTTTCCAGGTCCGCGTTGCTCAGGACGCCGTCGGGCAGATACTTCCCGACACCGACGACACCGACGCCGTAGTCCCGGTCACGCGTCATCGCCCAAACCCCTCCATCAAGTATTCCGGCGGATCGGCCTGGTTTACCGCCCACCATTCCCGGGCTTCCGCCACGGTCCAGGTGCCGCCGTGTCCCGGGAACATCAGCGTTTCCGGGGCCAAGGTTTCGAGCAAACGGGTGATCGATTCAGACAAACCCACGCCGCTCGACCCCGGTAAATCCGTGCGGCCGATCAAGCGTTTCATCAGCGTGTCCCCGGTAAAACATAAGCCGTTCCAATGGTAACACACGCCGCCGTCCGTATGGCCCGGCGTATGGACATAGGAAATCGGAGCCCCTTTCCAATCAAGCCGCGCCCCTTCCAGCGGCACATGCGCGTCGGGCACGGTGATGACCCGGCGCTCGAAGCTCATGGCATAGAGGGATGCACGACGCAGCAGGGGCAGGTCGCGGCCATGCATGTGGAACGGCAGACCGTATTCACGACACAAGGCATCCAAGGCGCCGATGTGGTCAAAATGGGCATGGGTCAGCAGGATCACGCGGGGCGACGCGTCAAACGCCGCGATGACGCCCATGATGCGTTCCGCATCGTCGCCGGGATCGACCAGGACGGCCTCGCCGCTCGGCACATGCTGAACGACATAGGCGTTTTCCTTCCAACGGCCGGTTTTCACCGTAGCGATCCGGTAGTCCCCGACCTGGCATTCTCGATCCGGCCCCATGGAGTTCAATCAACCAACCCGATATAGATGACTTGGCCGGTAATCGCGGCGCTTTGGGGCGAAACGAAAAAGTCCGCGACGTGGCAGACTTCCTCCATGGCGATCACCCGGGGGATGGTCTGTAGCCGCAGCATCCGCTCCTTCCAATCGTTATCCTTGGCCAGTTCCTGTGACGCCTCCGTATCCATCATCGCCGGCGCAATGACGTTGCAGGTGATGCCTTGCGGCGCCAATTCCTTGGCCAGAACCTTGGTCATTTCCTGGACCGCGGCCTTGGTCGCGGAATAGCAGGCCGTGCCTTCCTGATGCAGGGGCACCATGGTCGAAGAAATCGTCAATACCCGTGCATTCTCCCGCCGCAGCATCAGTTTGCTGATCTCCCGCAGGCTGTAGAACACGCCCGCGAAATTGACGCGCAAAAAGTCGTCAAAGACGTCTCCCGGGGTCAGCGACAGGTACAGAGCCGAACGGGCCAGACCGGCATTGGCGATAAGGATGTCGACACCGCCAAGTTCGCGGCGCAGCGCCCGCGCCCAGGCCTGGACGTCGCCTTCGTTACGGATGTCGACGGTCGAGTGATGGTAGGCGGGATCGGAGATCGTCGCCTCCCCGCGGCTACAGCCGGCGACCACATAACCCCTTGCCAAAAAGTGTTCGGCCAATGCCCGACCGAGCCCCCGGCTGGCACCGGTGACGACCACCACCTTTTTGCCTTGGTCTGTGTCAGCCATATGGCCCCCAACCTCTACGCCACGCCGCCGTCACGCCATGCGGATCAGGCGCCTGCGGAAAGCCCCACGACATGGTCCGCAAGAATGCCCGCCGTCAGTGTCGGGCTGTTGATGTCAAACCCCTGGATATCGGTCAGAACGATGGCGCAATCGGCCCCGATCGCCGTCATCAGCCGGTCTTCCAGATCCATGATGAAGGTGACGAAGCCAAGGGAATCAAGGCCACTGTCTGCGCCGCTTCCCATCAGGACCGTCTCGCCATCGACGGCGATGGCGTTTTTGATTGTGCCGGAGCGGTTCAAACTGTCCAGGCTGTCCTGAATAAGGGCCATCGCCTTCTGCTTGTCGATCATCTCGGAGTCGCTCCTTCCGGTTCTCACGGGTGCTTGCTAGTATCCTGTAGGGTAAGACTTTAGCAACTAACATTTGGTTTAATTGCCACGCGATATCGGAGGGGAGAAAGGTGAACATTTCGTTAGAATCGGATTGTGGTTCTATCTTCGTAACGCTCGGCTTCATAACGCCCGGTCGGGCGCAATGATTTCAGGCCATATCCCATCCACCATGGCATGATAGCCGAAACCTCAATTCGGCCTTTGCAGGAATTTTAGGGCTCAGACATGACATCCATGGCCGCCGACAAAGCGCCGCAAGGCAGAGACGATTGCCCCGAATTGACACGGATTATCAATCTGATCGCCAGTGAAAACCCGCTTCAAAAGAAGCGAATCGAAGGTTTCCTGGCGACCCGCGGGCCGGAATACTGGGCCTTCGCCGAAGGCCTGAGCCGAATTCTCAACCACAGTTTCATGACCGACGACACCGCCCGGGCAGAGGCCGCCCGGGCATACAACAAGATGTGCATGGACTTCCTGTCGGAACAGATCCGCTTCAAGAAATCAGGGAAGTACCGGATCGACAATTCCTGCTTGGCACAGACCCACGTCTACAATGACCTGAGTGTCATGCGCTATTACATGATCGGCCTCTTGGTTTCGTACATGTTCTGGCCGAACCATTACGCATTGTTCCGTTTTTTCCTGGAACACCTGCCCCCCGCCAATACTGGCCGCTATCTGGAAATCGGCCTCGGCCACGGCCTGTTCTCCTCGACCATGCTGTCGCGCTATCCCAACATCCATGGAACCGCCGTTGACATCAGCGAAACCTCGATCCGCATCGCGAAGGAAACTCTTCGGACCTTCCAGGCCGACCTCGACCGGCTGAAGATCGTGCACGGCGACTACCTGACCACCGACGTCGGCGGCCAAGATTTCGACTTCATCGTCATGGGCGAGGTTCTCGAACACGTGAACGATGCACGAGCCTTCATGGACCGGACCAAAGAACTTCTGGCCCCAGGCGGCACCGTCTACATGTCGACCTGTGCGAACTGCCCCGCGCTGGATCATGTCTACCATTTCCATTCCGCTGCCGAGATCCGGCAATTGATGGCCGAGTCCGGGTTCCGCATCCGCCACGATTTGGCTCTCGCGGCAGAGAACATTCCCGAGGAAAAGTGGGAAGAGGAATTGGTGACCGTCAATTATTGCGCGCTGCTGGAGCACGCATGATGCCGGACGACGTCGCCGCGAAGCCGCCGTCGCCGTTTGAGGCCGCCCTCGACCGCGCGCGCCGGGACCCCGGATATGTTGCCTATTCGGCCCTGGCGAACGCCAAGGAGGCCGCGCCCGAGGATCGATTCCCGCCCTATCGTCTGGCGGTTTTGCGGAATTTCACAATCGAGCCGGTTTTGCCGGCAATCGAGGCCCAGGTCCTGTTATGCGGCAGACGTCCGGAAACCTATGTCGCCGATTTCGATGCCTCCGCGGCCGAGGTCCATAATCCCGATGCCGGACTTTACCGGCACAACCCCGATGCGATCATCATCGCCAATTGGTTGGAAACCCTTTCCCCGCAACTGGCGACGGCGTTTCCCGAACTGACCGCGCAGGACGTCGCCACGGAAATTGACCGGCTGTGCCAGGATACGGTGATGTTGCTCTCCGCCATCCGTCGTCAAAGCAACGCCCCGATCCTGATCAACAATTTCCCGCTTCCCGCCGCGCCCGCCATGGGCATTCTCGATGCACAGGACACCTGCTATCAAACCCATGCGCTGATCCGCCTGAACCAGGCGCTGATCGCCGCGGCAAAGCAGATCACCGATGTCTATTGGGTCGATTACTTCAGCCTGTTCGCGGCCCATGGGTACCGGCATGCCGTTAACGACCGCCATTGGAACGCCGCCCGGGCCCCGCTTTCGGCGGAAATTCTTGCCCCCCTCGGCGACCATTACGGGGCGTTGTTGCGGGTGTTGTTCGGGCAGGTCCGCAAATGCTTGGTTCTCGATTGCGACGGAACGCTATGGGGTGGAATTGTCGGCGAGGACGGCCTTGACGGCATCAAGGTTAGTGCTGCCTACCAAGCTTTTCAGCGCGAGGCCCTGAACCTGCGCCGGCGCGGCGTCATGCTGGCGATCTGTTCGAAGAACAATGAACCGGACGTTCTCGAGGTCCTGCGCGAACACCCGGACATGCTCCTGCGCGAGGAGCATTTCGTCGCCACGCAGATCAACTGGGACGACAAGGCGACGAACCTGCGGCGCATCGCCGAGGAATTGAACATCGGCATCGACGCCCTCGTGTTTGCGGATGACAACGCCTTCGAATGCGACTTCATCCGTCAGGCCGTTCCGGAAGTCGCCGTCCTGCATGTGTCGGGTGATCCCTCGGGTTTCCGCACCCTTCTGACGGACCGCGCCTTCTTCGACACGCCAACCCTGTCGGCGGAGGATGCCAAGCGCAGCGAGATGATGGCCGCCGAACGCACCCGCAAGCGGATGGTGAGCACCGCGGAATCGTTGGAGGACTACCTACGCAGCCTGGAAATCGTCGCCACGATCGGCGTGCCGGGCCCGCGCGAGATCGGGCGGGTCGCGCAGTTGACCCAGAAAACCAATCAATTCAACCTGACCACCCGCCGCTATACGGAAGGCGATATCGAACGCTTCCTCGCGGCGCCGGACACGGGCGTCTATTACCTGAAACTTCGTGACAAGGTCTCTGACATCGGCCTGATCGGCGTCGCCATAACCAAGCCGCAAGAGAACGGAGAACGCCTGGAGATTGACACCTTCCTGATGTCTTGCCGGGCGCTGGGGCGCGGTGCCGAGGATACCCTGATGGCGCGCATCGCCAAAGATGCCGCGATGAACGGTTATCAGGAAATTGTCGGCACCTATCTTCCCACCAAGAAGAATGAGCAGGTCGCGGACTTCTACGCCAAGCGGGGATTTGCGCAATTTCCCGAACAGGGCGAAGGAACATCGTGGCGCCTAGACCTGGGTGGCCAGGATATAAAAATCCCGGATTGGATTCACCTCGCCGACGGAAACGACGGCGGGGACGAGCAGTAAGGAACGACAAATGACCGGCAATGAAACTCGGCTCAAGGGCGTGATCGCGGACATCCTCAAGATCGATGCGGCGATAATCGGCGAAGACACCTCCGTCGACACGGTGGAACAGTGGGATTCTCTGCGCCATCTCAATCTGGTTTTGGCCCTGGAGGCTGAATTCGACATCTCCTTTACCGAGGAGCAGACGGTCGAAATTCTCAACTACCCGCTTATCAGGATCGTCTTGGAAGAACACGGCATCGCATTCACATGATCTCAGGCGACAAGGACATTCCGGCCCACGACATCATCCTGTCGCGCATCCAGGGCGGCGGGGATGCCCCCGCATTGTTCTGGAACGGCATGGAAACGACCTATGCCGACCTTTGGCGCCGCATAGAGGCCTGGGACAAGCGCCTCGCCGACGATGGCATCAATGCAGGGGACGTGGCCGCCCTGTACGGCGACTTCAGCCCCGAGACGAGCGCCATGATGCTCGCCGCCATTCGGCGTCGCGCCATCATCGTGCCCCTGACCGGCGACGTCGATGCGGAACTCGGCGGTCTTCTGGACATGGCGGGCGCGGTTGTACTCTACCGATTCAACGCCGACGATCAGGTGACTTGCGAACATCGCCCCTCACCGCAAACGCCAGACCTGATCGCCAAATTCCGCGAACGCGGGCATCCGGGGCTGGTCGTCTTTACCTCCGGATCCACCGGCAAGCCCAAGGGCATCCTTCAGGACGTAACCCAGGTGTCGCGCAAGTTCATCACACCGCGCAAGGGGTGGCGGACGGTTCTGTTCTTGCTGATGGATCACTTCGGGGGCTTCAACACCTTCCTGTCGACCTTTGCCTACGGCGGTGCCGGTGTCTGCCTGGGAGGGGTCAGGGATCCCGCTGTCGTGGCCAGGGCGATCGAAACCGCCCGCGCCACCCTGCTGCCGACGACGCCCACGTTCCTCAACTTCCTGATCGCCAGCCGCATCTACGCGGCCCATGACCTGTCTTCGGTCGAACTGATCACCTACGGCACCGAACTGATGCCCGAGGCAACCCTGCAACAGGTCTCGGAAATCTTCCCCAACGCCAAACTGAAGCAGACCTACGGGTTGTCGGAACTGGGCGTTCTACGGTCCGAATCCCGCGACAACGGCTCCCTTTGGCTCAAGGTCGGTGGCAGCGGTTTCGAAACAAAGGTGGTCGACGGCATTCTGTGGATCCGGTCCGAAGCCAACATGGTGGGCTACCTGAATGCGCCCGACCCGTTCGACGCGGAAGGCTGGATGTGCACCGGCGACGAGGTTGAAATCAAGGACGGTTACATGCGGTTCCTGGGCCGCAAGACCGAGGTCATCAACACCGGCGGCAAGAAAGTCTATCCTATCGAGGTCGAGAACGTGCTGATGTCCCTGTCCAACATCCGCAACGCGACGGTAGAGGCCCGTCCCCACCCGATCATGGGCCAGGTTGTCCAGGCCAAGGTCTCCCTGTTCGAACCGGAAGACCCGTTCGAACTGTCGGAACGCCTGCGCCAGCAGTGCAACGAACGCCTGGCGAAATACAAGGTGCCGGTACGGTTCGTCGTGGTCGATGCCGAAGGGCATCACAACGTCCGGTTCAAGAAAGTCCGAGCCAACCTGTCATAGGATCCCCGATCAATCGACGGCGGCGGGCTGCGGCCAGCGCTCCTCGGGCTTGAGCCCGGCGACCTCGGCCTCCTTGCCGTTGGCGATCCAGCTTTCGAGAACATCCTTGTTGGTGATGTAGCAGTAGGGATCGGCGGCAAACAAGTCGCTGTTGACGCGGTGCACCTCCCGCGCCGGGCCGGACTCCATGGGGATGCGCCGGTTATCGCTGACCTCGACGGCCCCTTGGGCCCGCAGTTCCGCGCCGAACCCGGTGATGTCCCATTCCGGCACGGCATGGAGGGAACGCGAATACATGACCTCGACGCAGGGACCGATTTCCTGGCCGTCCTTGAACAGCGTTCCGGCGAACCGTTTGAAGTACCGATAAGGCACCATCTGAAGTTCCTCGGCGTGGTGCATCATGCTGCAAGAAACCCAGGGCACGCCGAGAACGCAGACCCGAGCATTGACGTCACACAGCCACCCCAGGACACCATCCGCCCCCCAGGCTGTCGTGCAGGGCCGGGCGAGCAGGTCGGCGGACCGCGGCCCTCGAACCAAATAACTGTTCATGGCCGATCGGCTGCGCATCCAGCCGCGATCCCCGGCGGCGTAACAAGCCAAGGCAGCGTCAGGCAAGGCACCGGTTTCCGTCATGGTCCGGACCAAGTCGAACCGCCGGAACCGGGCGAAATCTAGAAAGCTGTATGCTGGCAGCACGAAGGTTCGGTCAGGACCGAGGAAGTCCTCGATCAGGCGCAGGACGCGTTCTCCCATCTGGTCCGGCGGCCAGCCGAACCCCCCGGCAAAGGTCCAAAGTCCGGAATAAATCGCGACAACCTCATCATCCTCGGGAAGCAGCGCCTCCAGAACCTCGAAAAAGTCGTTCTCTGTCAGCTTGGCCATGTTGCGGATCCGTATCGATGAAACCAGCGGCGCCCGGGCGCGCCGCTTATTCGTGCCCGGGTCGGGGATGGGCGTCAACCGCCCCTTAAGGAATTAAAGCTAGCGTGCAACGATATATGATCCCCATCTCATTAGGGATTACAAGTTCACCCAGAACCTGCAACAAACTGCGGTAGCTCCATGCGCATCGCCATTCTGACAACGCAATCGCCTCATCATGCCCGCTTCGTCGCAGCCATGGCCGAACGGCATAAGGTGGCCGGCGTTCTGGTGGAAACGGACCTCCCCGCAGCCCCCTTCGACACCTCGCATCCGATAGACGACGAACGCGACGCCTTCGAACGCCATACTTGGTTCTCCGGGTCCGAGCCCGCGCTCGGCGACCTTGCGCCGGCAGCCGAGTTTCCGTCCCTATCCACGTCTTCGGCGGCGGAGAAGCTGGCTGACTTCAAGGTCGAGGCGGCGATCGTGTTCGGTACGCGAAAGCTATCCGGCCCGATCCTTGCCGTTCTCGGGCAGCGTCTTGTCACACTTCATTGCGGGGCGCCGCAGGAATACCGGGGCCTCGACACGGACCTTTGGGCGGTCTATCACGGAGACTTCGAGGGGTTGATCACGACAGTTCAGTATGTTGCACCGGAATTGAATACCGGCGCTGTTCTGGAACAGAAGCCCATCCGCCTTCACCACGGCATGAAGCTGCACCAATTGCGCCACGCCAGCACCGAAACCTTCATCGACATCAGCGACGCTGCGGTCGCGTCGTTCTCCGCGGGCCGCATGCGGATCATCACGCCGTTGCAGCAACGCGGCCGGAAATATTCGTTCATGCCCCGGGTTCTCAAGGAAATCTGCGCCGAAAAATTCCGCCGCCATACGGAGGCACTCAATTGACCCGCCCGCATCTCATTTCCTCCCCTTCGTAATCCGGCAGTCGACGAGATGTGCGGTATCGCGGGAACCATCGGAAGCAGGGTGCCGTCGCCCGAACGCGCGGCGGCGGCATTGCGTTCCATGGCGCGTCGGGGTCCCGACGCGCAGGGCTCCGTCGACCTGCCCTTGGGAGAGACCCGCGCATCCCTCTTCCACACCCGCCTTTCGATCATCGATCTGGACCCCCGCGCCAACCAGCCGTTCGAACAGGGCGATCTCGTGATTTCCTACAACGGGGAGATCTACAACTACCTGGAGCTGAAATCCGAACTGGAAGCCCTGGGCGAGCGTTTTCTGACCTCCTCCGACACGGAAGTGCTGCTTACCGCCTGGCGGCGGTGGGGCCCCGCCTGCCTGGACAAGCTGGAGGGCATGTGGGCCTTCGCGTTGGTCGACCGCCGGGCCGGCACCCTGACGCTGTGCCGTGACCGATTCGGCGAAAAGCCCCTGTATCTTTGGCCGCAAGACGGGACGTTGTATTTCGCCTCTGAGGTCAAGACCTTGATCGCCCTGGCAGGGCGTCGGCCGCCGGTCAACCAATCCCAGATCCTACGCTATTTGACCAATGGCTTTCGCACCCTCTACAGCCAAGGCGATACCTTCTTCGACGGCGTGTTCGAATTGCCGCCCTCGACCTACCTGACGCTCGATTCCGCCACCCTGAAAGTGCCTGAGTTTTATTGGCAGTTGCGCCACATCCCCCGCCCCATGTCGGCGGAAGAGGCAGTGGAAGGCGCCCGGGCCCGACTGTTCGATTCCGTCCGCCTGCGCCTCCGCGCCGATGTCCCGCTCGCCTTTTGTCTTTCCGGCGGGGTCGATTCCTCGACCCTAGCCGCCATCGCGACGAAACAGCTGGGCCATGACATCCACTGCTTCTCGATCATCGACCGGGACGAGCGCTATGACGAAAGCCGCAACATCCAGCTGATGGTCGAGGCCTTGGGCTGCCGCCACACAGCCATCCATACTTCGACCGAAGGTTTCTTCGCGCGCATGAACGATCTGGTCGCCTATCACGACGCTCCGATCGCGACAATCAGCTACTACGTCCATTCTTTTCTGTCCGAGGCCATCCACGAGGCCGGGTACAAGGTGTCGATTTCAGGGACGGCGGCCGACGAACTGTACACCGGATACTACGATCACTATTCCATGTGGCTTGCCCAGATGTGGAAACGCGCCCAGATCGATCCGACGGTCGACTTCGACGCCCTGTTGTCGGACTGGAACGGTAGTTTCGGACAATACGTTCAAAATCCCCTTCTCCAGGATCCCATGACCTTCGTGAAGTCTCCGGATTGCCGCGAACACATCCTATTGGACCAGGATGTCTTCGAAAGCCTTCTCGCCGTCGACTTCCACGAGGCTTTTGCCGAGACCGAATTCACCTCCGAACTGCTCCGCAACCGGATGATGAACGAGCTGTTCGCCGAGGTCGTGCCCGTCATCCTTCATGAGGATGACGGCAATTCGATGCAGTACTCCGTGGAGAACAGATCCCCCTACCTGGACCGGCACCTCGCGGAATTCCTTTACAGCGTCCCGTCCGAATATCTCATTGGCGACGGCTTCGCGAAGCTTCTGCTGCGCCGGTCCGGCGAAGGGCTCGTGCCCGATGCCGTACGCTTGGACAAACGGAAACGGGGGTTCAACGCCTCCATCAATTCATTGGTCGACCGGCGCGATCCAGCGACGCGGGAACGTCTTCTGGCCGACGGCCCAATCTTCGACCTGGTCGACCGCGACAAGTTCACCCGCTTCCTCGATCAAGACATGACCTCCAACAGCTTCTCCAAGTTCTTGTTCAGCTTCATCTCCGCCCGTATCTTCCTGGATCATCAACATGACGTGGTCTGACATCTCCATTCGGGCCGGAGCGCCGCGAGGAACCGATGACTAAGGCCGTTGGCGTCATTCAGGCGCGTCTTACTTCGATCCGGCTTGCCCGGAAGGCCCTGCTGCCGCTATGTGGCCGGCCGGTCATCCATCATCTTTTCGATCGGGCCCTGCGCATCAAGGGGCTTGACGATTTCGTACTCGCCATCCCCGAGGGCGAGGCCCACGACCCCATCGCCGAGGCGGCGGCGGATTATCCTGAGATCAAGGTTGTCCGTGGGCCGGACGACGATTTGGTATCCAGGTTCCTGATGGCGGCAGATCTGACGGGGGCGGACATCCTGGTGCGGATGTGGGGGGATTGCCCTGTGACCGACCCCGACCTCGCGGCCGGTCTGCTCCAGGCTGCAACCAGCACCGGCGCCGCCTGGGCCTGTTACCCTGGCAATTCAGGCTTTCCGGAAGGCACCGAGACCCACGTCCTGAAGACGGAGGCGCTGCGCGCCTTGGAACGGGAGACCCGGGACATGTACGAACGGGAAACCATGATCCCGTTCTTTGAACGGCTTCCGGAGCGCTTTCCAAAAATCGAAATCCACCGCAAACCGGATCGCAGCCATTTGAAATGCCTTCTCGACACGGTTCACGATTACCATCGGATTTCCAAGATTTTTGACGCCCTCTATCCGCAAAACCCGCTATTCGGCGTGACCGAGATCGAGGCCCTGGCGGAACGGGAGCCGAAGCTGTTCGATCCCACCTACCGGGTGCCGCAGAAAACCCAGGGGGATTCATGATCGGCATCATCGATTACGGGCTCGGGAACCTGACCTCTGTCGCGGGGGCCATCGCCAAGGTCGGGTTTACCGGCACGATCACCACCGCCCCCGATGATCTGGCAAAATGCGAGAAGCTGATCCTGCCGGGCGTCGGCGCCTATCCGGAAGGCATGGCCAACCTGAACGCGCGTGGCCTCGTCGATGTGCTGAACCGCCTGGTGATCGGGGAACGCATCCCGATTTTGGGGATCTGTCTCGGGTTTCAGCTTCTGGGGAGTGAAAGCAGCGAATTCACCCGCACCGAAGGGCTCGGCTGGATCGACGCGCCGGTGACGCGCCTGACCCCCGACGACGATGCTCTGCGGCTTCCGCATGTGGGCTGGAACGATGTCCGGCAGCACGGCGACTGTGTTCTATTCGACGGAATTCCCGACGAGGCCTTGTTCTACTTCGTCCATGAATTCAGGCTCGACTCGCCGCCCGCCGATACGGTCGCCGGGACCTGCGACTACGGCGGCAGGTTTGTCGCCGCCATCCAGAGGGGCAACGTGTTCGGAACGCAATTCCATCCGGAAAAGAGCCAACAACACGGCCTGGCCCTACTTCGCAACTTCCTGGAAAAAGCATAAGCCCGTGTTGCGCAACCGCCTCATCACTGTTCTGACCTTCAATGAAGGCACTTTGTTCAGGACCAAGCTGTTCGAACCGGATTATCGGTACACGCACAATTTCGTGGACAGCTGGTCCGTGGACGAGATTGTGATCCTTGACGTGACCCGCGATCCCACCGCCGACAAGTCGGCCTTCTATGAAGTCGTCAGCCAGTTTGCCAAGGAATGTTTTGTGCCGCTCAGCGTCGGCGGCGGCATCCGGACCCTCGACGACGCCCGACAGATGATGGCCGTGGGCGGCGACAAGGTTATCGTCAATACCGGCGCCCTGGTCCGCCCACAGTTAATCACCCAGATCGCCGAGGCCTACGGGTCGCAATGTGTCGTCCTGTCCGTCGACGCGCGCAAGACCGGGGATGGCTACGAGGTTTATTCCCATTTCGCGACGACCCCAACCGGCAAGTCCCCAGCGGACTGGGCCAGGGAGGGTGAGGATCTGGGCGCGGGCGAAGTCCTGGTGACCTCGGTCGAACGCGATGGCTCCCTACAGGGATACGACCTGGATCTCTGCCGACAGGTCTCGGCGGCGGTCACCGTGCCGGTCCTGGGCCTGGCCGGGGCCGGAAACTGGAAGCATTTCGTCGAAGGGATCGAACAGGGCGGTCTGTCCGCCGTCTGTACCCAGAACATCTACCATTTTACGGAAATCAGCATCGCCAGCGCCAAAAAATTTATGAAACAGAAAGGTATTCCGGTCAGATTGTAGGCGGGATTCCCTCACAAAAGAGCTTTCGATGGTAAGATACTGCAAGACCTGTCTCATGCCGGATACCCGGCCACGCATCGTTTTCGACGAGGATGGCGTCTGCAACGCGTGCCACACGGCCAAGGCCAAGGAAAGCATCGACTGGACGGCCCGGCGCCGCGAGTTCGAGGAATACGTCGATCGTTACCGCGCCAAGGACGGCGCCTATGACTGCGTCGTGCCCTGGTCAGGCGGCAAGGATTCAAGCGCCATCGCCTGGAAGCTGAAGTTCGAGTTCGGCCTCAATCCGCTGCTCGTCACCTATTCGCCGATGATGCCCAACGATATTGCCGTCCATAACCGGGAAGAAATGATCCGCCTCGGCTACGACCACCTGATGGTGCGTTCAAATCAGAAAGTCTGCCGCCGCCTGGCCCGCCGTTTCTTCATCGAACGGGGCGATCCGAAGATTCATTGGCACGCCGGCATCAACGCCGTCCCCCTACAAGTCGCCGTCAACTACCGCATTCCCCTGGTTTTCTATGCCGAGCACGGTGAAAGCGAATATGGCGGCCGGTTGCTCTCGGAAGAGCATCGGAAGATGCGCGATTTCGCGGAAGTCCTGGAGCACCAGATCGGTGACGATCCCTACAACTGGATGGACGAAGAGATCGAAGAAAAGGACTTGGCACCCTATCTCTACCCGGACCTGGGCGCGGTCGAGGAGATTGGCGTGAAGGCCCTGTATTTCGGGTATTTCTTCCGGTGGTCCATGAAAGAAAATTACGACTTCATCAAGGACAAGGTTGATTTCCAGTTGGCGGACAACGGCCGCACAGACGGCACTTTCACCAACTTCGACAGCCTCGATGACAAGATCGACAACCTCTACTACTACATGCAGTTCGTCAAATTCGGGTTCGGCCGCGCGGTGCGCGACGCTTGCCGGATGATCCAGAATGGCCAGATGTCCCGCGAAGAGGGCCTGGAACTGGCACGCAAATACGATTCCGAATTTCCTGTAACTTATCATGACGAGCATCTTGAGTATCTCGGCATGACGGAGGCCGAATTCACGGAGGCCGTCGACAAGCACCGCGACCCCCAAATTTGGGAACACCGCGGCAATGAATGGCGTCTCCGTCACCCGCTTCCATAAGCCTTACGAAGGCGTATGACAGAGTTGATGACATGACACGAACGGGAGTCGTTATTTTCGCGCGAATGGGATCTTCGCGCCTACCCGGCAAGTCCCTGACGGATTTGTGCGGACGCCCCGTTTTAGGTGAAATGATCGACCGCATGACCCACCTGTCATCCCCGGCCCGGATCATCGTCGCCACATCGGACCTGCCCGGCGACGACGCCATTTCCGAATTTTGCCGCACGGACGCCACCTGCCGCGACCTGGGTGTCGAGGTCTTTCGCGGCCCGCACCTGGACGTTCTGGGCCGGGCTGCGGCCTGCGCGGCGCATTTCGGATTGGACCCCCTGGTCCGCGTCTCCGGCGACAGCCCCTTCATGGACCCAGCGGTTATCGACCGTGTCCTGTCGCGCCACGCAGAGACCTCCCCGGATATCACCACCAACCGGTTTCCCCCGACCTTTCCGCCCGGCATTACGGTCGAGGCGCTGTCCGGGAACTGTCTGGCGCGGCTCGACGAAACGGCGACCGATCCCGAAGACCGGGAACACGTCACGACGTTCATCTACAAGAACCCGGAGGCGTTCTCCATCGTCAACGTTTCCGCATCCCGGCCGGGCCTGCGGACGACGCCCTTGACCCTCGACACGCCCGAAGACCTCGCGCTTGCCCGTGCGCTGAAGGTCCGGCTTGTGGAGCGTGGCAATCCACTCGACCACCTGTCCACCGTCGACTTGCGCAATGAACTAACAGCATCGACGGCGGAATGAAGGAACATAGGCGACGATAATGAGCCAGCTTGCACTCCTCGGCGGAACGCCCGTAATCGCCAATGAACCCCCCTCCTATTCTTCCATGGGAGAAGCGGAAAAAGCCGCCGTCGGCAAGGTCATCGATTCAGGATGCCTGTCCGGCTTCTTCGGCTCGCCGGGGCCGGAATTCCTGGGCGGACCCAGGGTCCGCGAATTCGAGGCCGCCTGGGCCGCGCGCTTCGGCGTGAAACATGCCGTCAGCGTCAATTCCAATACGTCCGGCCTGATCGCCGCCATGGGCGCCATCGGCCTGAGCCCCGGCGACGAGGTCATCGTGCCGCCTTGGACCATGTCGGCGACGGCGGTGTCGCCCTTGATTTACGGCGGCATTCCCGTGTTCGCCGATATCGAGGACGAAACCTTCTGCATCGATCCGGAAAAGGTCGCGGCGCAGATCACGCCGAAGACCCGCGCCATCGTGGCCGTCAATTTGTTCGGCCATCCGGCGCGGCTCCGTGAACTGCGCGACCTCGCCGACCGGCACGGCATCTATCTGATCGAGGACAACGCCCAGGCGCCCCTGGGTTCCGAAGAGGGCGTGGCGACCGGAAAGATCGGCCATATCGGCATCGCCAGCCTGAACTATCACAAGCACATCCATACGGGAGAAGGCGGGGTCTGCGTCACCGACGATGACGATCTCGCCGGTCGCATCCAGCTAATCCGCAACCACGGCGAAAACCTGGTTGGACATGACGGCATCTCTGACGCGGTCAACATGGTCGGTTTCAATTTCCGCATGACCGAACTGTCCGCCGCCGTCGGTCTGGTGCAATTGGCGGATGTCGAACGCCATGTCTCGATCCGCGAACGTCTGGCCGAAACCCTGTCCGACGGCACCCGCGATCTGGAAGGCTGGACGGTGCCCAAGGTCCGCACCGGCTGCCGTCACAACTATTACATCTGGCTCGTCAAGTTCGACGCAAAGGCCATCGGCGTCAGCCGCGAGTTGTTCTCGAAGGCCTTGGCGGCAGAGGGTTTCCCCCATTACCTCGCCTACGTGCCACCGCTTTACCGCCTGCCGTTGTTCCAACGGCGCGTGGCGATCGGGCGCGAAGGCTGGCCGTTCACCCTGACGGATCGGCGTTATGACGATGGTCTCTGCCCTGTCACCGAAAGACTGCACGAGAATGAAGCGATCTGCTTCGAACCGTGCGCCTATGACGTCGATGATGCGCTGGCCGAAAAAATGGTCGAAGCGATCCGTAAGGTACACGCCCATCGCCGTGACCTGAACGCCCTTGCCGAAACCGGCTGACCTGACATGCAAACCGCGCCCCGTATCGTCGCCAGCATCGAGGCCCGCATGTCGGCATCACGCCTACCCGGCAAGGTCCTTATGGACGTCGCCGGGGAGCCGGCGTTGGAGCGCCTGGTTCGGCGGCTTGAACAGGCCCGGACCTTGGACGCGATCGTCCTCGCGACGACCGTCAATCCGGCCGACGATCCCATTGCCGCCTGGGCCGCGGAACGCCGCCTGCCCTGTTATCGCGGCAGCGAGGAAGACGTACTTGACCGCGTCGTCAACGCCCACCGCATGATGGCCGGCGACATCGTCGTCGAAATCTGCGGTGACGCTCCCCTCCTGGATCCTCGCGTCATCGACCTGGCGGTGACCAAGTTCAACGAAGGTGAATTTGATGTCGTCAGCACCACCCAACGCCTGACTTGGCCCCAGGGCATCGATGCCCAGGTGTTTCGGCTCGACGATCTGGCGTCTGTCGCGGAAACCCAGAGCGATCCGGCAATTCGCGAGCATGTCTCCCTGTATTTCTACGAAAACCCAGAGACCTACCGTATCCATCATCTGACCGCTCCGCCGTCGGAAACCTCGCCGGAGCTGCGCCTGCAGATGGATTATCCGGAAGACCTTGCCCTGATCCGGGAAATTTATCAGCGCCTTGCCCCGCAATACGGCGACGCCTTCGGTGTCCCTGAAATCCTGGGCCTTCTCGCCGCAGAACCGGCACTTCGCGAGATCAACCGCCATTGCGAGGAGAAACCCGTTCGATGACGGCGTTCCGGACCTTAATGGTTGGCTTCGGGGACATAGCGTCCGGCCTGGGTCAGGATCTGAAAATGGCCCGCTATTTCGAATACGCGAGCCATGCCTCCGTTCTGTCGGCGCACCCCGCGTTCGATTGGTTAGGCACGGTCGATCTGCGTGAAGCCGCCCTTATCGGTGCCCGCGACAAATGGCAAATTCCGGTCGTCGAAACGGACCTTGCAGCCGCCATTGAAAAAGTACGGCCCGAGATCGCCGTCCTGGCGACACCGCCCGGACAGCGGGCAGAGGCTGTCGCCGCGATGCCGGACCTGAAGGCCGTGCTTGTGGAAAAACCGTTGAGCGGCCCCAACGACAATGACGGGAAAGCCCTCGCCACGATCTGCGCCGAACGCGGCATTCCGGTTTTGGTCAACTATTGGCGGCGGGCTGACCGAAACTTCCGCGACCTCGCGGCCGGCGGCCTGAAGGCGCGGATCGGCGCACCACAGGCGGTATTTGGCATCTACGGCAAGGGTCTCGCCAACAATTGCAGCCATATGATCGACTTTCTCCGAATGCTGCTGGGCGATGTAACGACGGTGCAGGCTCTCGGCCCCGCCGTGCCGAGCCCCGACTCCACGGTTCCGGGCGACCTTCAACTGCCCTTTGCACTGACCTTGGAAGACAGCACGGTCGCTTCCTTCGGCACGGTCGATTTCCATCATTACCGCGAAGTGGGTCTCGACATCTGGGGGG
>SWBZ01006448.1_pt1 | contig 49121 bp, 37 predicted proteins | sample 4693031 | NCBI WGS metagenome assembly SWBZ01 (sample SAMN10267274, study PRJNA491770) | bioreactor metagenome | isolation source: DHS bioreactor inoculated with | place: Japan: off Shimokita Peninsula
CCCCCCCTGCCAACGCAGGCACTCCCCGGGCTGCAGGCGTCGTACCCCTTGATACACCGTTTCCGGGCCGGGTACCACGTGGAAATATAGATAGTCATAAAGGGCCTGTGGGTGCAGTTCGGCATTGACACCCGGTTGCGCCGCCACCTGATCGGCTCGGCTTCCGAAGACCAGACCGCTGTCCGTGTCCGCATGGAACAGGGGCACGCCGCCCACGCGGTCGGTGGCCAGCAGAACGAGCTCGGCGCCCGCGTCCTGGAGGGCCAGGGCGAAACTTCCGTGCAGGTACTGCAAGATGCCCTCGCCATGGCGATGATAGCCTTCCAGCAGGGCACGCGCATCGCCCAGTTCCCGTGCCAGCCGCGCCAGATCTCCATCACGCCACACCGGCAGACCTTCCAGTGCCACGGCCAGCCGGCGCTCCGCGCAGTGCGCCACGGCAGTAGCGGCACGCCAGCTGGCGGCGGTCTCGCCAGCCGCCTCCGTCAGCCGTCCGAACAAATGGTTCATGGGCGCGCGCCTCCCGCCACCACGCCGCGCACGGCAGCTTCCTCGAGCGCAGGAGCCTCGGCCACGTCCAGGCGCTGTTGCACTACCACCCTGGTCATGACCACGATGGCGATCAAATGGTAGAACAGATCGAAATACTGCAGCCCCAGGAAGGCACCGGCGGACATATAGCCGACGAGGCTCACCTGGATCATGGCCGCCAGATCACGCGCCCAATAGAGTTCCTTGTGTCGCTTGGTCTTGGCAATGATCCAGCTGGCTGATCGCCAGGTGAAGAACAGCAGCACCAGGAACAAGCCAAGGCCGACCCAGCCGTGTTCTCCCAGCATGCCGAAATAGATGCTGTGGGAATCCCGGCCACCCCAATACACCAGTGCACGCATGCCACCGCCGATAAAGCGGGCATTGGCGAGATCGAAGGCATTGTTCCAGGCACGTACCCGTTCCGTGGCTGAGCCGTCCTCCTGCCAGGTTTCGATGGTCTCCATGCGCTGGAACCAGTGATCGGGCATGACGGTGTAGAGCACCAGCGCCAGCGGGATCAGGGATAACAAGGCCACGAACTTGCGCCGGGTCTTCAGCAGATAGAACATCAGCATCACGGCGATGCCCAGCAGGGCGCCGCGCGAATGAGTGCCGACGATGGCCACCAGGGTCAGGGCGACCCCTCCCATCAGGGCATAACGGAAATACCAGCGGGTCATTTGCATCTGCATGTAGTGCAGCAGTGGCACCACCATGATGAGCGCCAGACCTATGGAATTGCGATCGCCGATGAAGGTGCGGGCCGGCCCCATCACCGAGTGATTACCGCCAGTCTGGATGACAAAAATCCCGCCCTTGAAACCATAAAACCCCAGTGACAGGGCGATGACGAACACCAGCATCTTGAGACGGTGTTCGTCGGTTATCAGCATCATGGTAACGAAGGTCATCAGCACGATGCGCCAGACCTTGTCCCACTGTTCCCAGGCGACCCATGGGTAGAGGGAAAAGACCGTCGTCATGAACATCCAGGCGGTCAGGACCAGCAACAGGATGGTTTCCCGGGTCCAGGGGATGCGCTTGGGTTCCTTGCTCGCCAGCAGGGCCACGAGCGTGGTCACAGCCACCATCATGGCGAATGGCATGGTATAGGCGAAGCCCCAGGTCAGCCGGTGCGGATTCATGTAGCCCAGCCAAGACCACACCAGCACCCCCACGTAGGGTCGGTACAGAATGAACGGCAGCAACCCGAAGATGACCAGCGTTACCGCGATATCTCTCATGAATTCTTCTCCACTGGCACCACGACCGTTGCCGGAACCACCCGGCTCACCACATAGCGAAACTTTCCGGACGCCTCGGCCGGGATCTCCGGTACGAGTTCCACGTCCACCCGCACGGCGTCGCCAAGCCGGGCCCTCGCCTCTGCCTGGATCGTCGCACTACGGGCCGGGTCGAAACCGGCCTCCGTCACCAGCAGGAAGCGGGTATGCTCCAGACTTTCCTGGATGACCTTGAAATTCGCCACGCCGGGGATGTCCCGCACGATATAGATCAGAGACAGGCCATGCATCAGGGTGCCGTCCTGGGCGACGATGAAATCCGTGCTGCGCCCCTCGATGGCCCGCAACACCGGCAACCCGCGTCCGCAGGAACAGGAAGCATCGGACAGGACGCCGATATCGCCGGTTCGGTAGCGAATGAAAGGATAGTCCGCTGTAGCCAGATGGGTCACCACGATCTCCCCCGATTGCCCGGCCGGCAATACCTCGCCATGGGCGTCGACGATCTCGACGATGATGTCTTCGGCCGTGATGTGCATACTTCCCCGCGGACAGGCGTGGGCGATGAAGCCCGCATCGCGGCCACCATAGCCATTGGCCACGGGACATGCAAATACCCGTTCGATCTCCTCGCGCTGGTGATCATAGAGCCGCTCCGAGGTAACGAAGGCCACGCGGATGCCCAGGTCATCCATGGACTGTCCCTGACGGTGTGCATGGCGGGCGATATGGGCCAGGGCCGAGGGATACCCGAACAGCATGCGCGGGCGAACACGGCGGATGGCGCGCACGAATTCATCCAGTTTCGCCTCCGACATCTCGAAGGCCGCCAGCAGATGGGTACGCAGCATACGGTCACGCCAATAGCGGATACGGTCCTGGCTGCCCAGTTCAATGGGGGAACCCCAGACCACCATCTCGGGATCGCCGATATCCACGTCCCACCAGCGGGTGGCGCGCCACTTGGCGGCCACATCATGGCTCACCCGATTCTTGCCGATGAAGAAGATCAGGGGTTCACCGCTGGAACCGCCGGTATTGAAGCGTGCCAGACCACGGGCCTGTGCGGATCTGAGTTCTTCCTGGTGCGCACGGATCAGCGGTTTGTCCAGGAACGGCAGCTTGCACAGGTCATCGAGAGCCTGGATATCCGTGCTGTCCAACCCTGACTCCTCGAACAAGCGACGGTAGTAGGGCACCTCGGCCTGCGCGTGCCGAAGCAGTGCCTGCAGTCGTTGCAGTTGCAGTTCGCGCAACCGTTCTGGACTCCACCATTGGGTTTTTTCCAGGTCCCGGCGCACCGCCACCGTACTGTGTCCCTTGAGGCGCTCATGCAGGGGAAAAAGCAGGCTGGACACCAGGCGGGTGTAGGGACGCAGGCTCACGTGGTCACCCCCGCCAACGGACGCAGGGCTTCGAAACGGGCGGTCATGGCCTCGCACAGTTCCCGCACCGCCGGCTCGATCTCCGGTTGCCGGGCCTTGCGAATGGAATGAGCCACCACCTTGCGGCTGTGCCAGGGACGGTAGGGTAGTTCGAGAAAGGCAAAGATACGCTGGAACTCCAGGGTCGGTTGCGTGACCAGGGACTCATAACGCACCAGCAGCACCCGCGGATCCCGGTCGAAGCCCTGGTCGAAGAACAACTGGTTGCGGAAATACCAGATCAGGGCCGCGGCACTGACATCCGTGATTTCGGGATGCACCCGCTCCTTCACCAGGGCATGGGTGGTATCGGACATGCCCTGACCCTGCCAACCATCGCTGTCCCGATCCTTGGCAATTCGCTTCACCTGCTTTGCCTGGTTTCCGAAGGAAACCCGCATGGAATTGACCACGTCGTTGTAGTCCCGCACGATCCATACCGTACGCGCTGGAGCGAACTCTTCCATCAGACACGTCAGGTGCTGCAACTCACACAGGGATTTGATGATGAAATTCCCGCCACGACTGCCTTCCACCAGGGCACGGATCACCGCCGGCTCACGCATCTGGAAGCGCTCGAAGGCACGCCGGTCGCGCTCGTGGATGACATCGGTGACGAAACTCCGCTCCAGTACGTCCATGAGCATATTGGTACCGGAGCGCTGCACACCGGCCACGAAACTTACCGCGGGAAGCGACGCCCCGTGATTGCGGGATGCCAGCTTCTGATACAGCCCCTTGGCGATCATCAAGCCGTCCCGCTCCAGACGTTCGAGCCCGCGCCGCAACCAATGATCACGACTAGCCATGGGCCACCGCCCCGGGTGTTTCGACACCCATGGCCGCAAAGATCCCGCGCAGCCGACCCACCCTTTCCTCCCAGCTGTTGGCACGGGCATGGGCGGCAATGGCATCGCGGTCCCAGTCCTGGCCGAGGGCCTGTGCCAGGCTGTCCCGCAGGGCCTGGCGGTCATCGAAGGGAACGATGCGACCAAGCTCCGCGGATCTCACCACCTCGGCATTGCCGCCCACGTCCGTGGCCACCACCGGCAGGCGGCAGGCCATGGCCTCCAACAGCACATTGGCCCAACCCTCGTTGCGGGTGGAAAGCACGAAAAGATCCGCGGCGGACAGCAGCTCGCGAATACGGTCATGGGCCACGGTGCCTATGAAATGCACACAATCCTGCAGACCCGCCGCGCGCACCATGGCCTGTAATCGTTCCGTCCAGTCGCCTTCCGCCGAGGCACCGCCCACGATAAGGTAGTGCAGGTCCGGGTATTGCTTGCGCAACTCCGGCAGCACCTCGAGAACACGGTGGAAACCCTTGCGCTCCACCAGGCCGCCCACGGTGATGAGAAAGCGGCCTTCCTCGGGCAGACCCCAGGCCCTGCGTGCCGCGGTCACCTCCATGGGGAAGAATTTTTCCGTATCGACCCCATTGCCCACTACCGTGATCTTGTCACCGGGGATACCCATTTCCAGCGCCTGGCGCCGCAGGGAATCAGACACGGTAATGATATGTCGCGCGCGCTGCAGCGCGCGGATCAGCAGGGGGCGCAAGGCAGGTGTGCGGCTGTGACGCGGTTCGGTACCTCGCAGGGTGATGGTCACCGGCAGGTCCAGCCAGCGTCCCAGCAGGGTGGCGGCGTAGCCGTCGGGATACCCGAAGTGACTGTCGATGACGCGCAGGTCATGCTGCCGGACCAGGCGACGCACGGTACGGTAGCTGCCCAGGGCCAGAAACAGGCCGTCCAGCCATTTGCCGATACCGGGAATGCAGAAGAAACGCGGGTGGTACACCTCGATGCCCTGCTGCACCTCCCGGTGCGGGGCCATGGGTCGGAAATGGGGACGAAAACGGCGGATCACTCCCTGCAGGGGAAACCAGGGAATGGGCGCCACCACGACCAGGGGCAGGTGGCGTGCGACCCGGAACATGCGCTCGCGGATAAAGACACCGGCATGGGGCTGCGCCCCGTTGGGAAACAGGGTGGAGAACACCAGGATACCGGGCACGTCCGTGGCCATGGATCAGTTCCCCGTCAACGCGGCATAGACCGGCCGGTAGCGTTCGGCACTGGCGCGCCAGTTACGGACCCGTTCCACGTAGTCACGCCCGGCCGCCAGGCGTTGCGGCCAACGGCTCTCGTCATCCAGCAGGCGCAACACGGCGTTGGCCAGTCCGGCGGCATCTCCGGCGGGAAACAGTTCACCTGTCAGGCCGGACTCGATGAGTTCCTTGTGCCCGCCCACGTCCGAGGCCACCACCAGGCGCCCCTGGGCCATGGCCTCCAGGGGTTTCAGCGGTGTCACCAGCTCCGTGAGGCGCATGGACAGGCGCGGGTAGACGAAGATATCCACCAGGGAATAGTAGCGCTGCACCTCGTTGTGGGATACGCGCCCGGTGAAGATCACCTTGTCTCCCAGGCCCAATTGTTCGGTCAGCTGTCGCAGTGCTTCATCCTGTGGTCCGCCACCCACCAGCAGCAAGCGCACATCATCGCGCTGCGACAGGATCAGGGGCAGTGCCTCCAACAGCAGAGGCAGGCCTTCATAGGCATAGAAGGAACCGATGAAACCCACCACCCGGCAGCCCCGCAGACCCAGCCCGGCAAGCAGGGTCTCGTCCTTACCATTCAACAGCGGAAACCGCTCCAGGGCCACGGAGTTGGGAATGACCGTCACTTTCCCTTCCGGCAGGCCGCGACCGATGATGTCGTCGCGCAGACCCTCGCAGATGGTGGTGACCGCGTCCGCGCCCTTCAGCACATGGGTTTCCAGCGCCCGGGTGAGTCGGTAGCGCAAGCCACCTTCGCGGCTGGTGCCATGATCCACCGCCGCGTCCTCCCAGAAGGCGCGCACCTCGTATACCAGGGGGATACCATGACGACGGGCCACCGACAGGGCAGCCAGGCCATTGAGGGCCGGGGAATGGGCATGCAGGATGTCCGGCTTGAGCTTGCGCACCACTTCATCGAGGCGCTTGCGCAGGCCATGCACGACCGCCCACTGGTTATATACCGGCAGTCGCGCTGCCAGGCCTTCCAGGGGCGGGCTGCGATAGAAATGCAGTCCATCCACGTCCTCTTCCACCTGCCCGCTGCCCTTGCCCTGCTTGGCGCCGGTGATATGAAAGGTCTCCCAGCCGAAGGAGCGTTGTTGCTCCAGGATGGCGCGGGTGCGGAAGGTGTAGCCGCTCTGCAAAGGGATGGAATGATCCAGCACGTGCAGGATGCGCATCAGCGGGCTCCTGTCACGGCCAGATCCAGGTCGGGCTGGGCACGACGCAGAAAGGCCTCGAACATGAGCAGTGCCCAGAGGGCGGCGCTGTGGTCGCGCGCGCCTGACTGGTGCTGCTCCACCAGCCGTGCCAGGAAGGCCTGGTCGAAGATCCCGCTGTCCGCCAGCACCGGCCCCAGCAGGGCGTTGCGTAATTTCTCCCGCAGTGGGCCGCGGAACCATTTCGCCAGTGGTACCGCAAAACCCATCTTGCGCCGGTACAGGATGTCCCGGGGCAGATGCGGTTCCAGTGCCTGCTTGAAGATGCGCTTGCCCTCGCCACCCGACAGCTTCCATTCCGGCGGCAGGCCCGACACCCACTCCACGAACCGGTGGTCGAGGATGGGCACGCGCACCTCCAGGGCATGGGCCATGCTGGCGCGGTCGACCTTGGTGAGAATGTCACCGGGCAGGTAGGTCTTCATATCGAGGTACTGCACCCTCGAGAGGGGATGTTCCGGGGCATCGTCCAGGTAGCGATTGAATACCTCAATGCCGTGATATCCGGCCAGCTCGCGCTTGAAGCCGGCGCTGTACAGGGACTGGCGCAGGGCGTCGGGCAGGATGGAGAAATTATGAAAATAGCCCTCCACCGCGTCGCGTGCCAGGGCCTGGAAGGTGGACTTGGCGCGCAGCACCCGCGGTGCCCAGTCGATCTTGGGATAGAGGGCCCCCAGGGCACCGAACAGGGGTTTGCGCAGGCCGCGCGGCAACAGTCCACGCAGGCGATCCTCGTACATCTGCCAGCGGTAACGCCGGTAGCCGGCGAAGTTCTCGTCGCCGCCATCGCCGGACAGGGCCACGGTCACCCGTTTCTTTGCCAGCTCGCACACCCGGTAGGTGGGCATGGCGGAACTGTCCGCGTAGGGCTGGTCATACAGGTCGATCAACTGGTCGATGAGGTCGAAGTCGTCGGCCTCCACCTGCTCCACCTGGTGGCGGGTACCAAATTGCTTCGCCACCTGGGCGGCATAGTCGGCCTCGTCGAACTCGGCCACGCCGAAGGAGATGCAACTGGTATTCACCGGCTGTTCCGAAAGGCCCGCCATCATGGCCACCACGGCGGAGGAATCCACGCCGCCGGACAGGAAGGCGCCCAGCGGCACCTCCGCCACCAGGCGGATGCGCACCGCCTCGCGCAGGCGCTCGACCAGTTCCTCGCGGGCCTCGTCGCGGGACTTCACGCCATTGTCCTGGAAGGGCACATCCCAATAGCGATGCGGTGCCGGCAGGGCTGTGCCCGTGCGCAGGGTCAGGGTGTGACCCGCTTCCAGGCTGTGCACGTCCGCGAAGATGGTGCGGGGATCGGGCACGTAGCCATAGGAGAAATAGTCTTCCACGGCGCGGGGATCGATCCTGCGCGGCAGATCCGGGCAGACCAGCAGGGCCTTCAGCTCGGAACCGAACAGCAGACGGCCGTCGGCGAGCAGGGCATAGTGCAGGGGCTTGATGCCGAGACGGTCGCGGGCCAGGAACAGGGTTTTTTTCTGCCGGTCCCAGAGGGCGAAGGCGAACATGCCGCGAAAGCGCTGCACGCAATCCGCGCCCCACTCTTCCCAGGCATGGACGATCACCTCGGTATCGCAGTGGGTGCGGAAGCGGTGGCCGGCGGCCAGCAACTCCTCCATCAGTTCAGGGAAATTGTAGATCTCCCCGTTGTAGACCACCACCACCGAACCGTCCTCGTTGAACAGCGGCTGGTGGCCGTTGGACAGGTCGATGATGGACAGGCGGCGGTGCGCCAGGCCGACGCCGGGCTCGGTATGCAGCCCGCCTTCGTCGGGACCGCGGTGGAATTGCACCTGGTTCATGCGCGACAGCAGCGCCTCCTCGATGGGACGCTGTTCCCGGGTGTCGAAAATGCCTGCGATTCCACACATGTCTAGGGCTCCGCCCAATCAGTATTCAAGATCATAACGAGTGGCGCAGCAGTTTGGCTGCCACCCTGTGACGGGACTCGCTGTGAATACATCCCTGTACGCTCGACGGCCGCGTCCATGCGGCCGACGGTCCCGTCACAGGGTGGCAGCCAAACCGTCCCCATGGGAAGCAGCGCATTCATGCCCTTGCATCCGCAGGATGCCGGCATAACTCGTCGTACAAATCCGTATATCGCGCCACCATGCCATCGAGGCTGAACTGTTCCTCGATGCGCTGGCGGGCGGCGGCGCCATGATCCTGGCGTAACACGGAATCATGCACATAGCCTGCCAGGGCTGCCGCCATGGCGGTGGGATCGTCCCGCTCCACCAGGAACCCGGTCTTCCCCTCCTCCACCAGCTCGGCATTGCCGCCGACCCGGGTGGCCACCACCGGCAGGCCGCAAGCCATGGCTTCCAGGACGGTGTTGGAGATGCCCTCGGCCAGGGATGGCAACACGAACAGATCCAGGGCGGCCATGAGGGCCGGCACATCGTCCCGGGCGCCCGCCAGCCATACCTGCCGTGCCAGGCCGCTCTCGGCCAGCAGGGCCTCGATGGCTGCGCGCAGGCTGCCCTCCCCCACCAGTACCAGGCGCAAGCGTTCCCCTTCGGGCAGGCTCCGCACCAGTTCCACGAAGGCCTTCACCAGGGTCAGCTGATCCTTGACCGTTTCAAGACGTCCCACCGTGCCGATGACCAGACTGTCCTCTCCGGCAAAACCCGAGGGCAGCACCCCCGCGCGTATGGCTCCGGGCCGGAAGCGTTGCGTATCCACCCCATTGCAGATCAGGCGGATCCGTGACTCGGGCACGCCCACCGGACCCCGCAGGTAGGTCTCCAGGTCCCGTGACAGGGGCACGTAGCGGTGGATCAACGGGCGGAACCCTCGCCGCAGCCACCGGTACTTGCGGCTATTGCCGTCCAGATCGTGCACGTCACGACCATGCTCGCCATGGATGCGCACCGGCACTCCCGCCAGCCAGGCCGGCAGTTGGGCATCCAGGGCGGCGAGGTTGCGACTGTGCACGATCATGGGACGCAGTGCGAGGAATAGCCGCCACAAGCGCCACAACATGCGCAGGTCGTGACCTGGGCGTTTGTGCAGGGCGAAGCAATCCACATCCGGACGCTCGAGGCGTTGCCGGAAATCAGAGATATCCGTCAGGCTCACGATGGCGTGGCGATAGCGCCCGGCCGGCATGCGGTTGATGAGATTCACCAGTCCGTTTTCCAGCCCCCCCACCGCCAGGCGGTAGATGACATGGACGATCAACGGCGGCGGCCCGTCTCCCCGGGTCATGGCGTCCCGTCCCTCAATCCAGCCGTGCCAGTTCCGCCTCGAGCGGCTCCAGCATGGCGTCGACGAAGGCCTGGAGATGCCGCTCCGCGCCATCCCGGTCATGTTCGTAGGGGGTATAGAGCACGATCCCCACGGAAGGATGGCGTCCGCCCCGCAGGCGGTTGCCCGCCTCGACCAGCTTGGCCAGTATGTCGTTGGCGGTGTGGGTACCTTCGAGCCAGTTCCAGTGCCAAATGAGGATGCGCTGGTTGGCGCCTGCCAGTCGCGCCTGCTGTACCCTGACGAGGCCCCGGCCAGGCAAATCGATATCCACCTTGCGTCGCTCCACCTGCCGCCATACCGGGTGTTTCTGTACCACCATGACGTTCTGTGAATTGATCAGCTCCGCATCCTGCTGTTGACGGCCGTAGAAGGCCAGGTACATCCCAACCGGGCGCTCGTTAAATCGGTAGCTGACCTGTATTTCCTGATCCGGAGCGATATAACGGGGCTTCCAGTCCAGCCAGTCATGTTCCGCCCGTTGCCATCCGCCGCTGCCCGCCGGCGCCACGGCCTCGTGCTGACCCGGCACCCAATGGGCGCGCTGCTGTTCCAGCTGGTGGCTCCAGACCGGCCACACCAGCAGGATCGCCAGGGCGGCGGCCGCGCTGGCGGTTATGCGGCTCAGCCGCAGCGGCGCATGGGTGTCTTCAGGCGGCCCCGCGGCCTCCCGGTCGGAGGCCTCCGGCTCGCTCCAGCGGGAACCGATCCAGAACAGCAGCAGCATCACCAGGCCGAAGAATACCCAGCCATAAATGAAATGGTCCACGCCCATGGCCAGCTTCATACCGCTCAGGTGGCCGATCATGACGATCATGTAGGCACGCAGGCCATTGGCGATGATGGGCGCCACCAGGGCCAGGGCGATGAACAGCGCGCGCCGCCAATAGCTGCGATAGGACAGATAGGCGAACAGGCTGCCGATGGTGACCGAGGCGATGAGGTAACGCACCCCGCTGCAGCCCTCCACCACCGACCAGTTGCCACTGGGAATACTGAAATAGAGACCTTCCAGGTACACGGGCAGCCCGGTGAGTCGCAGGGCGGTTACGGTGAAGTGCGCGGTGAAATTCATCAGCGGTGGAATCAGTCCTTCGCCCATGGGCACGGCAAAGAACAGGAACAGCAGGGGAAACAGGATCACCCGCACCAGGGGCCAGCCCAGGCAGGTGAGCACCAGGGTGGGCAGCATGGCCACGAAGGCCAGTTGCTGCACCACCTGTACATCGGCTACCCGCGCCAGCAGCCAGGCGAAACCCAGCAGTGCCAGCACGCCCAGGCCACGCCAGTCGCTGCGCGGCGTCACCAGTGCCAGTGCCGCGCGTTTGCGCCACACCAGCCACAGGCTGATGGGCAGGATCAGGTAGCCGTGCGCGAAGGTCTCCGAACGTTCCCATATCCTGACCATGGACCAGGCGGTGGGCCAGAACAGCAACAGTGTAACCAGCAGGCTCGCGGCACAGAGCACGAAAGCCAGGGTGACCTGGCTCGTCGTGGCGGGGGCAAGAGATTCACTACGCGTTTCCATCGGCTTGGCTACCTTGTTCAGAGTCCCAGGCCCGCGGCAAGCACCGCCTGGGGATTCACAACGCTGGGCGCTGCCAGATACTGGTCCAGGCGGGCCAGGTTGCGATTCCAGTCATAGTGCTGGCACACCCAGGCGCGCATGCCGCGATCGGGCGCGGGCGCAGCTTCCTGCTGTAACAGGTCGCTACAGGCGCGCACTTGCTCACTGGCCGCATCGCAGACCATCACCCCGGAGAGGCCGTCGAGCGGGATGCCATCGGCGGCGGCCGAGGTCATCACCAGCGGCCGCCCCAGGGCCATCGCCTCCAGCACCTTGTTCTGGATGCCACGTGCCACCCGCAGCGGCGCCACGGCAACATGGGCATGGGCGACATAGGGACGAACATCCGGCACGGTGCCGGTCACCTGGATGCCGGGTCGTTGCGCCAGGGCTTGCACCGCAGCCGTGGGCCGGGAACCAACGATATAAAAACGGGCCGCGGGTTGTTGGCGCAGGATCTCCGGCCAGACCTCCGCGGCGAACCAGCACACGGCATCCACATTGGCCCAGTAGTCCATCGCCCCGGTAAACACCAGTGCCCGCTCCCCCTCGGCATAGGGCCGATTGAAGACCTGATCCGGGTAGAAATGGGCTACATCCACGCCATTGTTCAGGGCGTGGATGCGGGCCGCCGATTCCGGCGCCCGCTCGCGCAACCACTGGGCCTCGACCTCCGAGACCAGCAGGCAGGCATCCCATTCGGCAGCCAGACGGCGCTCGTAGGTGCCCAGCGTGCGCGCCTCGCGGGCATATACCCAACTCATGGGCCAGGCCTTGCGCTCGCTGTACTGGTGCCACTTGTCCGAGTCCACGTCCACCAGGTCCATGACGCGCCGCATGGGCCATTCGCGCGGCTCCGGTGCATATTGGCCCATGGCGGAGGAAAAGGCGAACAGGTGGCGGATGTCCTGTTCGCGCTGACACTCGCGCACCCAGCGCGCCATGGCAGCATCCCGGTAATAGGGCAAGGTCAGCGGCTCGCCGCTGAGCAGACCACGCAGGCTGCGCACACGGGCGCGCAACCTCGGCAGGGGGCGCACGAACACCTCGGCGCAGATCTTCTCCACGGCAGCAACGTGCTGCCAGTCCTGCTCGTCATCCACGAAGGTGCCGAGATACACCCGGTAGCGTTCCGCCAGGTGCCGCAGCAGATGCCAGGAACGGATCTTGTCGCCCTTGTTGGGCGGGTACGGCAGGCGATGGGAAAGAAACAGCAGCGGCTCCATGGCTCAGCCCAGGTTCCTGGCGATCCAGGGGCCCAGCAACCGGGTTACCGGCAAGGGCAGGCGTTTCCAGGACTCGATAAAAAGGCGGTACTTCGGATTGGTGGGGCTTACATTGGGCATGGCATCGGCCTTTACCAGCCAGTATTCGTAATGCAGTGGTTCCGGCTCGAAGCCCCAGTTCTTCTTGAAGCTGTAGGAACCCGTGCCTTCCTTGCTGCGTCCATAATCGAACCATTTGAATCCGCGCTCGCCACTGCGCCTCATCAGTTCCCAATACATGAAGTCATTGCCTTGCACGCTTCTAGCCGCGGCAGTACCGCCACCGTAATAAGGCAACACTTCGTCGCGAAAGTAGAAACTCATGACACTGCTCACCAACTCTCCATCGCGGGTGACGGTAAGAATCTCGCAATCCTTTCCGAACACTTCCTGGAGGATACGGAAGTACCGCTGACCGAACACCGGGGTGCCAAGGTTGCGCACACTTTCGGAATAGGCCATATAGAGTCGATCGGTATGCTGGTCAATTTCGCTTACCAGGCCGGCCTTGATGCCCTTGCGCACCATGGCGCGCTGCTTGCGAGGAATGGCGAGCAGATTGGCCTCTGGATCGGCATCGATGGCCTTGCGAAAGCGCACATAGAGGTCCTTGCTCACCCAGTCCGAGTTGCGCGCCTCCAGGTTGCGGAATTCCAGGTAGTCCACACCCAGCCGGGTAGCAAGCGATTGTGCGGCTTCCTGCAAGGCGGTGGCGGCGGCATCGTTGCTGGCCGCGATGCCACCATAGACGCAGAAGGGGCTGGAAATAAGCGCATTGCCGAACAGGCGGCTGCGCACGTGGCCGAGCGGCAGTATGCCCTCGATGCGCCCGTTTGTTTCCGCGAAGAGAAAATGGGTATGGTGGCCGAAGGCCTGCTCCACGACATCGCGCCAACCCGCACGGTGGAAAAAGGTGGCGTTGGGACAACCTTCCACGAACGCATCCCAGTCGGCGGCACGGCTGGCATCGAGTTCCCGCACGACGGGCTGTCCGTGCAATACCGCACCTGGAACCGAGTGGGCGGCCATGCTCACGGGCGCACCGCCTGATCACCGAGGAACACCCGATCCATGCGGTCCCAGCGGAAATCCCGCAGCAGGCGTGTCAGGCGCTGCTCCATGCGTCGCAGGTTCAGGTAATGGCGGAAGCGGGTCTTGAAACCCAGACCGGCCTGGCGCGGTTGCTCGGGATCCAGCTCCCAGGGGTGGAAATAGAATACGCAGGACTGGCCATCCCGCTCGTTGACCCGGCGCATGGCCCAGCGTGACAGGGCATACGGCAGGAGACGGAAATAGCCCCCACCACCACAGGGATAATTGCGCTCGAAAAGCTCCACGGTGGTAACCGGCACCTCGATCATGGTTCCGCCGTTGGCCTGGAAGGCGAAGCGTGGCGCCTCCGGCATGCCATAGAGGTCATGACGGATGGGATAGATACTGGAACTGTAACGGTGTCCCGTCTCCTCCAGTACGTCCAGGGCCCAGAGATTCTTTGCCCCGATGGAATAGCTTGCCGCCCGGTAACCCCGCACCTCCTGCCCTGTGACATCCTCGAGCAATGCCTTGGTGCGCACCACATCGGCACGAAATTCATCCGGAGACTGGTTCGTGACCCGCACATGGGAATAACCATGGCTGGCCACCTCATGCCCATTTTCCACCATCCGTCGCAACAGTTGCGGGTAGCGCTCGGCAACCCAGCCCAGTGTGAAAAAGGTGGCGCTCACGCCATGGTCGGCAAACAGCTGCAGAATGCGATCGGTGTTGCGTTCCACCCGGCATGGCAGGCTGTCCCAGGCCGTCCGGTCGATATGACGCTCAAAAGCGGAGACCTGGAAATAATCCTCCACGTCCACGCTCATGGCATTGGTGATCATTTGTCCCGTTGCGGACATAATATGCGTCAGTGACGCCCCCGGTTCGATGATAGAAATAGTTTTTGAGCGGGCTGATGGTCAATCAGTTCGCCACGGCCACCGGTGAATCACGTCCCGCCAGCCATTCCACCAGGAAGGCCTTGATGCGCTGCGCCGCCTGACCATCCCAGTATTCAGGCACCCGGCCGCGCTTGCCGCCGGTTTCCAGCACGTCGGCTACCGCGGCGAGAATCTTTTCGGCATCGGTACCCACCACGGTATTGGTGCCCTGCTCCACGGTAATCGGCCGCTCGGTATTTTCCCGCAGGGTGATGCATGGCACTCCGAGGGCCGTGGTTTCCTCCTGCAGGCCACCGGAATCGGTCAACACCAGTCGGGCATGGCGCATCAGCCCCAGCATTTCGAGGTAACCCAGGGGCTCCAGTTGCACGATTCGTGGGGAAGTCAACAGGTCACTGAAGCCGGCTTCCCGAATCCTGGCACGGGTCCGGGGATGGACGGGAAACAACAATGGCATCTGTTCACTGATGGTCCGCAGGGTTTCCAGCAGACGCCGCAGGACGCGCGGGTCATCCACATTGGACGGCCTGTGCAGCGTGAGCAGGGCATAGCCGGAAGAATCGTCCAGCAAGACAGGATCGATGCCGGAGGCACGAAGTGTGTCAGCCCCTGGGACAGCACGTTCGAGATGCTGGCGCAAGGTGTCAATCATCACGTTGCCGGTAAAAATCACTCGCGTGCCATCGACACCTTCGCGTTCCAGATTGCCCAGGGCATCTCGCTCCGTGGTGAACAGCAGATCGGAAATCTGGTCCGTGAGCACCCGGTTGATCTCCTCAGGCATGCCACGGTCATAACTGCGCAACCCGGCTTCCACATGAATGACCGGTATGCCTTTTTTGCTGGCCACCAGGGCACAGGCGATGGTGGAATTCACATCACCCACCACCAGGATGGCGGCAGGGCATTCCGCGTCCAGTACCGGTTCGAAGCGCTTCATGATTTCGGCGGTCTGCAGGGCGTGACTTCCCGACCCGACCCCCAGGTCGATATCGGGCTCGGGGATACCAAGCTGGTGAAAAAAGGATTCCTTCATGGCCGCGTCATAATGCTGGCCAGTATGGAGCAGGCGGGCGGGTATCGCATTCGGCCCTTTGCGAAAAGCGGCCATCAGTGGAGCGATTTTCATGAAATTGGGCCGCGCGCCAACGACACAAAGAATGCCCGCGCCAGTAGTGTGATTCACTGCAAACTCCACTTGTCGCCGTACGGCATTTCGTCAGGCCTTGTCGGCTTTCTTCAAACTCTGCAACACCTCGGAAAGGTCCAGATCCTCACCGGACAACATGGCCATCATGATCAGCTTCTGGAGTCGTTCCTGGTCACGGCGGATCTTGCCTTCCAGTTCTTCGACCTTGCGTTCAAGGTGCTGCATGCGCCGCTCCAGATCCAGGGGTACGGCGGCCATGGGTACCGACGACTGCGGCTGGGGATCAAGATTCGGGCGCGGTTTGAGCGGCTCCTGCTCGGATTCCGCCTTCCTGGGGATTTCCGTCTGCTGCTCTGCAATGACATCCCCTACCACCCCGGCATCGATCTCGTGCATCTCGTCCAGCGCCGCGGTCAGCAGCAGCCGGTCACACAGGGTGTTGATCTGGCGCGGGATGCCTCCCGTGTACTCGTGGATCTTCTCGTAGGCATCCTCACTGAAGTGAGGGTCATCCTTCCATCCCACCACGCGTAGGCGGTGATTGATGTAATCACGGGTTTCATCGTCGCCCAGCGGCCCGAGATGATGGGCTGCGATGACTCGCTGGCGAAATTGTTCCAGGCCCTTCGCCTGCAGGGTATCGCGGAATTCCCCCTGCCCCAGGAGAAAGGTCTGCAGCAGGGCGCGATCACCCGCCTGAAAATTCGACAGCATGCGCAACTCTTCCAGGGAGCTTGCGGACAGGTTGTGACACTCATCGATTACCAGCAGGATACGCTTGCCCTCGCGGGCACGGGCGGAGAAGAAATTTTTCAGCACCTTGAGCAGGGCCGTCTTGGACAGGTCGTCATTGCTCAAACCGAAGCCGGACGCCACCATGCGTAACAATTCCTCGGGATCGAGGTTGGTGGTCACCAGCTCGGTGGCCACCACATTACTCATGCGCAACTGGCTGTCCAGGGCCCGTACCAGCGTGGTCTTGCCAGCCCCCACCTCGCCGGTTATCACCACGAAACCTTCGCCCTGCTGCAGGCCATAGCGCAGGTAGGCGAGGGCCTTGGAATGTCCGCGACTGTGGAACAGGAACTTGGGGTCCGGTGTCAGCCGGAACGGCATGCTCTGCAAATTGTAGTATTGGTCATACACAGCGGTCAGAACTCGATATCGAGGCGGACAATGATGCGGTTTTCGGTGTATTCGGCGCTACCCTGAGTGGAGTCGTTGCGGGTAAACCGGTAACCCACCGATCCGGTGGCGTTCCTGGAGAGCGTTCGTGCCAGCAAGGTGTCGACATACCAGCGGTCATCCTCTCTTCCGTCGGAACTGAATTCCGTGCGTCTCCAGCCTCCCCGCACGTTGGTATGGGAAAGGCCACTGAATTGCCAACGCCAATGGGCCGTGGCACCCCGCGACTTTTCCGTGTCCGCCACATCGCCGATCAAATTCGATTCCAGAAAATCGCGCTCCTCGGTGAATGCCGAGAGGGCGAATATCGATTTTCCGGTCCGGTAGCTTGCGGATGCCTGGCCGCGTTTGCGCTCGAACACCTCTTCACGGAGTGAAAAGAAATCGAATGGGTCTACGTTGAGAATGATGTTCCCATCCGCATCCAGGAAAAAATCACCCGCATTGAACGCATCTTGTGCCGCATCCTGGAGTGCCAGCGAATCGATCAGGGCACGCTGCGTGGTTTGAGTGTCCTCGAAATAATTCAATTGCCAGACCGTGCGCCGGGTGCGATGCCGGAAGGAGCCGGACCATACGGAACCGGGATTCAGGCCCACTTGCCGTTCCCGGTACGACACCAGCAACGAGGTACGCTGGCCGGGCGTAAGGCGCACGGTGCCGCTTTTGTACCGGTCTCCCTCCAGGGCGGTCAGCGACAGGTAACGGTTCGGCGTCCAGGTGGCGCCCGCAGCCCAATAAGAACCATTCTGGGCGATTCTCGTGGATCCGTAATCATTATCCTCCCGGCCGCCTTCCGCCACCAGACTGAGCTTCGGATGCAGGCGGTACGCCACATTTGCATCGATGCTCTCCCTGTCGAGGCGATCACGGGAACCCCGATCCTCTCGTCGCTTCAAATAGTTCAGGCTCCAGTCCAGCAGACCGAAGTTGACTCCGCTGTTCAGGGCGCCGGTAACGAAATTGGACTCAGAAGTCTGAATGGTGTTGTCCGTGTAGACCCGCTCATGGCCGACACGCAGCGTCCCATTGAAGTAATTGGAGAAATTATGGAGCAGGTAGGGGCTGATACTATAGGCCTGCACATCCGTCAGGTTCCGACCCCCGCCGATGCCGTCCAGCGACTGTGGTGCGCGCGCATCGACGATGGCCTGACTCATACGGGCGCTCGCGTCCAGAAAAACGAGGTCCTCGCGGAGTTCGGCATTCATGGTTCCATTCAGGCCATGGTTGACCCGGTTGGCGTCATCGTCCTCGACATAGATGAGCGACTGCGCCTGATAGTCGACTTTGAGCTTAAGCCGGGCAGCTTCGCGCTGCAGGGTAAAGCCCGGCGTGATCACCGTGATCAGGTCGCTGTCCTCCTGGCCGGAAGGTTCCAGTTCGGCATTGTCCGTGTAGATCTCACTCACGCTGAGGCGTGGCGTAAACACCCAGTCACGCGCTACGGCGGTGCCGGAACACAATCCGCCCAGCAGAAGGACGCCACTCGATGCATGGGTGATCTGCCGGGCAAGGCGGACCACCAAGTCTGCGTGAGAGGCGGCTTTACTGCGGCCCATATCCATACCCGTATCCGTATCCGTATCCACCGTAGTAGTCCGCACCTCCCGGTCGCTTGCTCTTGTTGAGCACCAATCCCACCACTTCACAGGATTCCAGCATACTCAGAGCCTCTTTCAACACCGGCTGTGAGGTACGGGATTCCTCCACCACCACCACGATCTGCCCCACCAGGGTTGCCAGCACCCGCGCTTCCGTCGTCATCAGCAGGGGCGGCGAATCGAAAATGATGATGCGATCCGCATACCGGGTCGCCAGTTCCTCGGCAAAATTGCGCATGGCCCCACTCGCCAGCAACTCGGTGGACTTCACATGCCGTTGCCCGGCCGGCAGAAGCATCAGGTTCGGGACATCGGTCTTGATGAGGACATCCTTCAGTTTCACCTTGCCGCTCAGCACATCGGTAAAACCGTCCTTGGCCTGCACACCCAGTCGGTTGCTGACCTCCGGCTTGGCAACGTCGGCATCGATCAGCAACACGCTCTTTTCCATCTCCATGGCCAGGCTCATGGCCAGGTTGATGGAGGTAAAGGTCTTGCCTTCTCCGGAAATCGAACTGGTCACCATGACCAGGTTTGGGTGGGTAACCGGTGAGGCCGCCAATCCGTTGATATGCATCAGCAGCGGACGCTTGATGTTACGAAATTGCTCGGAAATATGGGTATTGTGCTCGCCGCGGGGATCGATGACACCCATGGCCGTCAGGTGTTTCCAGTCCAGCTTAACCCGGTTCGTTTCGGCCAGATCGGCCGGCAGCGAAGTGCCGGGGCCGTCGGCGCGGCCGTCCTGCGCACCCGCCTCGACCGGCTCCGCTACCGCCGCATCCGCGGCGACCGGGCCAATTTCATCGTTTTTGACGCTGGCGCCCGACGGCAATGATGTTCCGTTGGCGAGGCCGCCGAGTTTTTCCATTGCTTTCTCGATGGTGCTCATCTAACCCAACCCCATTCTTGATGTGACTTTAGCCATGATGTCGAGATCCATGATCTCGATCATCGCCACGCCACCGTAGGCTGCGAGCAGCAATAGCCACGAGGAGGTGAATGCCACAATCGCCACGCGACGCTTATTGATGTAGTCGTCTGTACGCACCATGGAAATCACTCCAAGGACCGGCAGCCCGGTAATATCCTTCATCGATTTCGTATCATCGAATGTGGGACGAACCAGGGACAGCAGAAAGGCGGAACCCACACCCATCGCCAGGCTGCCCAGCATCACGATGGTCATGAACAGCAGCCGGTCCGGGCCGGAAGGCGAAAGTGGCACACGCGGCGGGTCGATCACCCTGAACTTGCTGCCATCACCGCGCACATCCGCGCTCTCCGAGATACTGGCGGCCTCGCGGCGTTGCAGAAGCTCGTTGTAATTACGCCGGTTGACATCGTAGTCGCGATTGAGGCGTTGCAGTTCCGCCTCGACCTGGGGCACCGTATCCACCAGATTCTTCAGCTCATCCACGCGACGCTGGTATTCCTGCACTCGCGCCTTCATGGATGCAATCTGGGAATTGGTTTCCGCCATCATCATCTCCATCTGCTGCAGCATGGGATTGGAACTCGAAGCAGGAGCCAGTTCGGCCTGCTGTTGCTGCTCTTCCCTGCGCTGCTCCTCCAGGCTCTCGATCAGGCGACGCGTCTCGATGACATCGGGATGACTTTCGGTGTACCTCAACAGCATCTCGTCCATCTGCGACTGAAGATTCTGAATCCTCATATCCAAGGGCGAGGAGTACCCGCCCGCGGCACCAGGGAAGAGACTGTTCGAGGAATCATCGCGCTGCTTGATATCGGCCACCTGGCCCTGCTGGGAACGACGGCGGTTTTCCATCTCCTCCAGGGCCAGCCGGGCCTGGTCGAGATCAGCCAGGGCGGCCTGCAGTCGCCCGTAATAATCCTGCCCGGAACCCGGCATCAGGCCGACATTCTGACGCTTGAATTCCGCCAGTCGTTGTTCCGCGATGGTGAGCCGCTGCTCGTACTCGCGGATCTGTTCATCGAGGAATTTTTGCGCCATCTGGGTTCCCGTACGGCCTTCGCCCAGCGCACTTTCCACCCAGATGGTGATGATGGATTGCACCACCCGCCGCGCCAGCTCACGGTCCTCGTGCTCGTAGGAAATGGTATACAGGTTTTCACCGCGATCGACCTTGGCGATACGCACACCCTTGCCCAGGCTGTCCAGCAGGGCCTCCTTGGCGCCCGGCGTGGTAACCGTGATATCCAGGTCCGTCATGCGGGAAAGCTTTTCCAGGTTGGGGCGGCTTAGCAGGGTCCGCGTCATCAGCTCGACACTGCGACGTGAATCCGCCGATATCGCCAGACCGCGCAGAAGGGGCTGCAACACAGACTGGGTATCGATGTGAACACGTGCCGACGCCTGGTACTGATCGGGCATGCGCATGATCATGGCCCACCCGATCAGGCACACCACCCACATGACGGCGAGCGCCACCCAGCGGAAACGCCAGACACCCCGGGCATAGCGCAACAGTTCTTCAAGTAATTCGTGCATCTTGTCCCTTAGATAACTTCCGTTGCTGTGCGCTTCGGCCTAGAACCAGGCTTCCGGGATGATCAGGATATCGCCGGGCAGCATGCGTACATTGGCGGAAATGTCACCGGTGTTGAGCAGGTCACTCAGGCGCACCTGGAACTGTTGCGGGGAACCATCCTGGTTACGCACGATGGTCGCCCGGTTGCCGGCGGCATACTGAGTGATCCCGCCCACGGCGATCATGACATCCAGCACGGTCATGCCATCCTGGAACGGCAGGGCCTGGGGATCCGCCGCCTGGCCCACGACGCGAATCTGCTGGTCGAAGGGACCCTTGAAGCCCCCCACCATGACGGTGACCACCGGGTTCTTGATGTAGGTTCCCAGTTCCTTTTCCATATCGCGGGCCAGTTGGGTGGGCGTCTTGCCGCTGGCCTGAACATCCTCGACCAGCGGCGTGGTGATACGGCCATCGGGGCGCACGGTGGTGGACGCGGAAAGCTCGGGGTTGCGCCAGACGAAGATATTGATGGAGTCTCCCGAGCCGATGATATACATGGGCGTTTCGTCCACCGTGCGCGCCTCGCTGGTCGCGACGGGATAGCGACTGGCGCAACCGGCCAGCAGTTGCAGCAGAAAAATCACGGAAACTACGGTCAACAAGGTGCGAGTGCGGTTCACGGGAATACCCCCTCCTGGATCATGAATTGGACTATGCATCTAGTGTTCTTGGTAACTGCTTATAATAGCAGCATATTCCCCTGCCAGGGTCCAGCCGGAAATGAAATCCCCGCTCGGGCGGAACCGGCGCCTGACGACCAGCTCCGGCCCTCCGTCCAGCCCCACCCTGCGCGATCCAGCATAAATGATGAATAGATTCAAATAGCTGTACCTACAACGTGGTATGTAGTCCACATTGTAGCGGTCAAGGTCAGGTAATCTTCAGCGGCCAACGGGCCTGGCTGATTTGGATTTGAATCATTTTTGCTTCCCCATTGCCATGGTAGCGCGAACCCGTCCAAATCGGAATAGTCCCGAGCCGCGATACCCGACTAAAGTTTCGGGGCTTCAGCCGGCTACAGCGATAAGCTATGGTACGGACAGCCCCGCAGCCGGGGCATCGGCGGCACACAGGGACGAACCCATGACAGGCCCGGCAATCCTTCTCCCCTCCCCCTCCTCTTCAGGGCAACAATTGCCATGTCACCCCTGACCCTGGTCCAGACAGGCGCCAAGAACGTCCTGCGCCAGGTGGGTCGCACCAGCGCGGCCCTGACGGCGGTGGTGTTCGGCGTGATCTCGATGATACTGGCCGCCGGCTTCATCGACTGGAACCTGGAATTCGGCCGTGACCATTCCATCGAGTCCCAGCTGGGGCACCTGCAGGTCATGAAGCCGGGTTTTCTCGAACGGGGCCGGTCGGATCCCCACGGCTATCTTCTGCCCGGCCAGGCCGGCACGGACCTTGACGATCTCGAGGACCTGCCCGGCTACCGGGTCGATGCCCCGCGGCTGTTGATCTCCGGCCTGGCCAGTTCCGGAGACATCACCCTGTCCTTCATCGGCGAAGGCGTGGACCCGGAAGCCGAATCGATCCTCTCGGCAGCCCTGCGTTTTCCACAGGGACGCAACCTGGTACCTGGAGAGGCCAATTCGGTGATCGTCGGCAGCGGGCTCGCCGAGAACCTGCAGGCCGGCATCGGCAGTAGCCTGGTACTGATCGCCAACACGGAAACGGGTGGCATCAGCGCGGTGGAGGCACGCGTCGTCGGCATTTTCGAGTCCATCTTCAAGGCCTATGACGACGTCGCCCTGCGCATCCCCCTGCCCCTTGCCCGGGAGCTCATGCGCACGGAGGGCGAGCACCTGCGCCTGGTGCTGCTCGAGCGCATCGACCAGACCGAGGCCGCCGTACAACAATTGCGCGACACCCTGCCCGAAGACCGCTACCAGGTCGTGCCCTGGCAGGATATGTCCGATTTCTACAACAAGAGCGTGGAACTCTTTTCCAAACAGGTTGGGGTGATCTATCTCATCATCGCCGTCATCATCGTGCTGGCCATCTCCAACACCATGACCATGGCGGTGATGGAGCGGGTCGGCGAGATCGGTACCCTCATGGCCCTGGGCAACCGCCGCCGGGACATCCTCGGCATTTTCCTGGCGGAAGGCTGTATCCTGGGTCTGCTCGGGGCTTTGGTGGGCCTGGTGCTGGGTGTTTTTCTGGGCCTGCTCATCAGCGCCATCGGCATCCCCATGCCACCCGGGCCGGTGATGGCCTGGGGATATGAGGCCGGCATTCGGCTATCGGTGGAAAACCTGGCCAAGGCGGCGGTCATTGCCCTGGTCACCACGGTGCTGGCCAGCCTCTATCCCGCCTGGAAGGCATCCCGGCTGGGCATCGTCGATGCCTTGCGGACCCGGCAGTAGGACTCGCCCATGACCCAACTACTCCGACTTGCCCTGCGCAACCTGTTCCGCAACCGCGTGCGCAGCATGATCACGCTGGGGGCGATCCTGTTCGGTGTCTGCGGCCTGATCCTGTCCGGCGGTTTCGTGCGCGACATCTTCCTGCAGCTGGGCGAGGCCCTCATACACTCCCAGAGCGGCCACGCCCAGATCGGCCATGAGGCGGTCTTCAGCTACGGCTCCCGTTCCCCGGAACGCTACCTGCTGGAAGCACCGGCTGAACTGCGCGCAGCCATCACGGACCAGCCGGAGGTCAAGGATGTGATGGCGCGCATCACCTTTTCAGGACTGCTCAATAACGGCAAGACGGACTACGCCATCGTCGGCGATGGCGTGGAACCGGAGGGGGAAAATCGCCTGGGCACCCACTTGCACCTGGTCAGCGGACGCATGCTGGAAGATGACGACCGTTTCGGCATCATGCTCGGCGAAGGGGTCGCGAGCGCCTTGCAGCTCGGGGTCGGCGACCAGGCCACCCTGCTGGCCAATACCGTCCATGGCGCCTTGAACACCCTGAGCCTGGAAGTGGTGGGCATTTTCCAGACCTTCTCCAAGGACTTCGATGCCCGCGCCATCCGCATCCCCCTGTCCGCGGCCCAGGACCTGCTGCTTACGGACGGGGTAACGAAATTCGTGATCACCCTCCACGACACCCCGCTCACCGGGGAATTCACGGCGCGCATGCGCCAGCGGCTGCCTGCCCCCCTGGCGGTCCATGACTGGAAACAGCTCAATGACTTCTACGGAAAAACCGTCGACATGTACAATCAGCAATTCGGTTTTCTCAAGGCCATGGTGCTGCTGATGGTATGCCTGAGCGTGATCAACACCGTGAACATGAGCCTGATGGAACGCACCTGGGAGTTCGGTACCATGCGTGCCCTGGGCAACCGCAATCGCACCATTGCCGGACTGATCATGAGCGAAGCCGGCATGCTGGCCCTGCTGGGCGCAAGCCTGGGACTGGCACTGGGCCTTTCCCTGGCCATGATCATCTCCGGCATCGGCATCCCCATGCCCCCGCCGCCCAATGCGGACTTGAGTTACGACGCCTATATCCGCATCGTACCGGAGGTGTTGCTGGAGTCCTGGCTGATCGGCCTGGGGGCTACCCTGCTGGCGGCCCTGTACCCGGCATGGCGTTTCACCCGAATCCCGATCATCGATGCCTTGCGCACCCGTGAATAATACCCATAAAGGAACCTGCCACATGGAATCGCACCGCCGCCACGTACCGAAAACCTGCCTGCTGACCGGTCTAGCCGTCCTGTTGCCGCTCACGATCCTGGCCCCGTTGCCATCGCTGGCGGACAATGGAGTGCCCTCCGGCATGGAGGACCTGTTCGTCGAACCGCCAGGGGATGCGCCCGCGGACGCGGCCGCCCCGACTCCCGGGCTGGACGCGTCACTGGAGGACATGTTTGCCGAAGACAGCCCGCCGCAAGCCGCGCGTGCGAAAGCGCCCTTCACGGGCTTCTTCCAATCGGAACTGGCCTACAGCACCGAAAGCCCCAGTCACTGGTCCAAGTTCCGCAACCTGCTGGAAATCGGCACCGGTGGCGACCTGGATAACGGCATGCGCTGGAAGCTGAGCGGCCGCTTGAGTTACGACGCGGTCTTCGACCTGGAGGATGATTTCTACCCCAAGGCGGTACGCAACGATCGTCGCCAGGAGGCCTGGCTGCACGAGACCTACCTGGACATCCCCGCCGGTGAATGGGCCCTGCGACTCGGACGCCAGCACATCATCTGGGGCGAGATGGTGGGACTGTTCTTTGCCGATGTGGTCTCCGCCCGCGACATGCGCCAGTTCGTCGCCCAGGATTTCGAGCTGTTGCGCATACCCCAGTGGGCGGTGCGCGCCGAACATTTCGGCGAGTCGGTACACCTGGACGCCATCTGGATCCCGTACATGACCTATGATGAGATAGGCCGCCCCGGTGACGATTTCTTCCGCCTGCCGGTGCCACCCGAACCCGGCTACGGGATCGCCATCCTGGGCGAGGAAAAACCCGCCAACACCCTGTCCAACAGCGCCTTCGGCCTGCGCCTGTCACGCATGATCAATGGTTGGGATCTGACCGGCTTTTACTATCGCAGCATGGACGCCGCACCCGCCTTCCGTCGCACGGTCATGGGACAGACCCTGGTATTCCAACCGGAACATTTTCGTATCCAGCAGTTCGGCACCACCCTGTCCAAGGACATCGGTCGCAGCCTGATCCTCAAGGCCGAGGCGGTCTATACCCTGGACAAGCGCTTCTCGGTTACCGACCTGAACGACACGGACGGATTGGTCAAGCAGGACATGCTGGATTACGTGGTGGGACTGGAACACACCTTCGACAGCGGCGCACGGATCAATGTGCAGTTATTCCAGCGCTGGTTCCCGGACCATGTGGACAGTATGATCCCCGACGAGGTGGAAAGCGGCTACAGCCTGTATGCCACCACCGAATGGCTGAATGGCCGCCTGCGTCCGGAAATGACCTGGATACAGGGCTTCAACCAGGGCGACTGGCTGGCACGCCCGAAACTCAACTGGCATTTTGCACCAAACTGGCGCGCAGCCCTGGGCGCGGATATCTTTGATGGTCGCCCCACCACCCTGCTGGGACAATTCGATGGTGCCGACCGGGTGTACGCGGAACTGCGTTACAGTTACTAGGAGTCTGTCGGACTTGAGACTGATCTACTGCGACGGTGGCTGCCTGGCAGCCCCATGGATCAGCCGTCCGCCAGATCCGTCTTGATGGAAAACAGCAGGGCCTCCATCTCGGGATGCAGGCCCTGGAACAGGCCTTCGCGCGAGATATAATAGGCCGCCCGCTGGCCGTGATATTCCATGACGCCACCAGCCTGCTGGAATTCGATACCAAAACGCTTCAAGTGCCGCGCCAGGCGCGGCTCCATCATGGCAAACACCCCGTCCAGGCCCGATTCCAGGCCGATGGAAGTGGCCGCCATGTACAAACCCAGTGCGATATGAGGACTGCGACGCTGATCATCCTGCCGCTCCTCTTCTCCCGTGGTGCCAACCGGGCAGCTTTGCTCGCCTTTGCGACGCCGGAAGCGGGCAGGAACCGCCAGCCGTGAAATCTCCCCGTAGCGTGCGCCACGCGCACGCAGGTCGTGCATCAGGGCAGGATCGAGGCTTTGCCAGCAGTATTTTTCCAGGGGCAGGCGGGTCTGCTGATCCAGGGCATGGCGCGCAATCAGGCGCACGCAGCCGGCGTACTCGCCACTACCACGGTGCCGCAACAGGCAGTGGCGGGCCCGGTCATCGAATTCATCCCGCTCGCGCTGGTCGGGGAAACGACTGGCGTCCTCGTAGGCCAGTTCCCGGCAGTAAACCTCGTAGCGAATCCGGTACACCTCGTCCTGCAAGGCAGCGGTATCGGCCGCGAGTACCTGAAAGTAATCATGGAAGGATGCTGACAAGGAACCGGACTCCTGCACTTTATTCATGCTCTACCACTCTTGCGCATCTCACTGGACCATCGTCAGCCAACTGGTACCCGGTCGCCAACATCCCTGACCCGACAACAATGACGTTCTTGTAAGAAATGGCGGAAAAAATCCCGAAACCTTTACTGAAACGGGAAAATAAACACCGTTATCCCAGTTATACGGTGACGCTGCCTGGACGGCTCACAGCGCGACCGTCACCAAATTGAGACACTAATAATCGTAATTTATCAATGAGTTGTAAATTTTGTTGCAAAACCTGTCCCCGTACAAAGACAATTTAGCCGTTCTTTGCCGGGTATTATCCATGTCGGTATTTCTTGCAGCCGGTAAGCCCTTGATTCGCCGTTGTCCTGATCAGTTGGCCCATATTTTGCTACAGTATCCGAGTATAGTCTTCAAAAGAGTAGTAACCATGCAAGGGATTCGCCGCTTGACTGTGTTCAGTCCTGCCACACCGCCCGGCACCAACGACACGGGTCTTATCCTGTGAAGAGTATAGTGCCTACACTAACTCCCGCCGGGCACGCACATTTCACGCCGCCTTCTTCTCAGTCGTCCAAAACCGCCAGACCGGTCCCGCTGGTTCCTGGCACCGGGGGTACACATGGATCGTTCGTGCATGTTTGATCATGAATACGAGGCTATTCTCGCCGACACCGACGAAGCACGGCGCATCCATCACCAGATCCGATACCAGGTCTTTTGCGAAGAGACCGGTTTCGAGGACGGACGCGCCTTCCCATCCAACGAGGAGTTTGACCAGTGGGACCGGCACGCCGTGCCCTTCATCGTACGCACACGCCAGACACAGGAATGGGTCGCCACCCTGCGCCTGATACTGCCCCGGGCGAGCCTGCCTTCCCAGCAATTATGCATGCTCGACCGCGGCGCAATCGCCAAGATCAAACCCCATGAGGTCGGCGAGATTTCCCGCCTGTGCGTGCTCCCCACCTTCCGGTGCCGTCGTCGCGCACCGGGAAGGCGGCGCAACGGCGTGGTGAAGCACCAGCACGAGTCGGAAATCACCCTGGGCCTGTTGCGTGCCGCTGCGGCCTACAGCCGGCGTATGAATATTCGTTACTGGTATATGCTGACCACGGGTGGGCTCGCCCGGCTCATGAACCGCATGCATCTGCCCCTGCATCCCATCGGCAGTGGTATCGAGCATCGCGGCACACGCTATCCCTTCCTGGCCCATATCGAGAAAAGCCAGGCGCGCGCAGAGAATATTTCACCGGAGTTCGCACGACTGTTCAGCCATCCCAACCCCTATATACATTACAGCGCACTCCATGATGAAGGATCCGAACCGGAACCGGCCTGGGATGAACTGGAGGGGCTGCAACTGGGTTGCATCGCCTGAAACAGGCCTCTAGGAGCCTGTCGGACTTGAGACTGATCTCGGCAACTGCTCCATGCGTTGCCCTACCTCCTGCCTCCATGCAGTCGTACTGCGCCGGCGGGAGAGCGGCTCAAATTTCCCTGATTTCTCGTTGCGTAGGATCACTATGCGCCTCGAAATCATGAAAATTCGTTCTCGCTCTCCCACCTTGCTCGCTACGATCGCTCAAGTCCGACAGGCTCCTAGCGCAACATTCCGTCTTCGATCTGTACCACCCGATCCGCCATCTCCATCACCTTCGGGTCATGGGTGGAGAAAATGAAGGTGGTACCCTTTTCGCGGTTGATGGCGTGCATCAACTCCAGGATGCTGGTACCGGTCTTGTGATCCAGATTGGCAGTGGGTTCGTCGGCCAGCACGATGGCCGGGCGGGCAATCAGGGCCCGGGCGATGGCCACCCGCTGGCGCTGGCCACCGCTTAGCTGGTTGGGACGGTGGGTGGCGTAATCCCCGACCCCGACCAGTTCCAGGTAGCGCTGCACCCGGGCCCGGCGCCGGGCCTTGTCGAAGCGGAACTGGAGCAGTGGGTATTCGACATTCTCCGCGGCGGACAATACCGGCAACAGGTTGAAGGTCTGGAACACAAAGCCGATCTTCCGGGCCCGCAGGTCCGCCAGTTCGTCCGGGGTCTTGCCGGCCACATCCTCCCCATCGATGAGGATGTGGCCCGTACTGGGGCTGTCGATACAACCGATGAGATTGAGTAAGGTGGATTTGCCGCTGCCAGAAGGCCCGGCGATGGCCAGGAATTCGCCCTCCTCCACATCCAGGCTGGTTTCACGCAGGGCCTGTACGCGCTGTTCGCCGAGCGCATAATCCTTGCTAACGCCTCGCACCTCAACCACTGCTGCCATGATCATTCATTCATTAGTGTGAAGGGTTTCATGCTAATGGATCGAGGTAGTTTGCACAATCACACTGAAAATCCCGCCGCCCTGGCCGATAATGATTCCGAACGGTCCGGAAGACGGCATACATATGGAATACACATGAAAACGACCCCACTGCTGCAGATTTGTTGTCTCGCCCTCTCCCTTTGCGTATTCATTCCGGCCGGCGCGAAGGAAACCATCGATGCCGCGCGCATCGTCGAGAACGCCGATCAGATCCGCTTCCCCGCCCAGGGCTTCCAGGTGGATGCCCGCGTCATCTCCATCACCGACGGCGTACGCAGCGTCCATCAATACCGCATCCTGTCCCAGAACAAGGACAACACCATTGTCATGACCACCGCTCCGGCATCGGAGCGGGGACAGACCATGCTGGTGAAGGGGCAGGACCTCTGGGTGTTCATGCCCAATGTCTCCCAGGCCGTGCGCCTTCCCCTGTCGCAACGGCTGACCGGCCAGGTGGCCAACGGCGACCTCGCCCGCGCCAATTTCAGCGGCGACTACAATCCGGAACTGCTGCGCACGGAAACCATCGAGGGCAGGGACTACCATGTGCTGGAACTGACGGCCGTGAACCGTCGTGTCACCTATCACCGGGTAATGTACTGGGTGGAGAAAGACAGCCATCGTCCCTTCAAGGCGGAGTTCTATGCCTTGTCTGGCAACCTGATCAAGACCGCCCACTATCGTGATTATGTGACCATGGCCGGGGTGGAACGCCCCTCGAAACTCTATATGCAGGACCCGCTCAAGAGCGGGTCACACTCGCTGATGGAGTACAGCAACATGCAGCTGCGGGACCTGCCCGACCGTTTCTTCACCCACAACTACCTGCGTCGCCTGCAGTAGAATCCCGCGCCGACAGGCTCCTAGCGGTTCAGTTGCCGCAGCAATTCCCGCGCCGATTCCGCGAGCACGAATTGCTGATGCTCCGCCAGGAGGTTCACCAGCTCCCGCCGTGCCGCCGCCGGCTGGCCATCGTGCTGCTGCCACAAGGCATCCAGGTAGCGTGCCTCCGGGCCGCGATGGGTGCGGATCAGGAGTTCATCGATGAAGTCCCGCGCTTCCTTCCCCTTGTCCTGGGCCAGCAAGGCGCGCACCAGGGTATCCAGCACGTAGGGATGATCCGGCAGTGCTTCCTGGGCGCGTCGGGCATGGGCCTCCGCGCCCAGGGGATCCTCTTCCATCAGCAGGTGAGCCAGGTTGTTGAGTGCCAGCACCTGTCCGGGCGCCAGCGCGATGATCCGGCGATAGAGCTCCATGGCCTGCCGGCGCTCATCCTGTAGCAGGGCGTAATTGGCCCGCGCAAGCAGCAGATGAATATCGTCGGGATGTTCGACCGCCCAGTCCTCCAGGACGTCCACGGCCGCTTCCCGTTCACCGGCACTCCATTTCACCCCGGCCAGCTCCACCACCAGGGCGGTGGACGGTGCACGGGCCAGGGCTTCGCCATAGGCCCGGGCCGCTCGCTCAGGCTGGTTCCGGGCCATGGCGAGGGTACCTTCCAGTACATGGGTGCGCGGATGATCCCCCAGGTCTTCCTTCAGGGATTGCAACACCCGCTCGGCCTCGACGAGATTCCGCTCCTGGACCAGGACATGTCCCCACTCCAACCTGGCCTCGATATGACCGGGTTCCACTTCCAGGGCCCGGGCAAGCTGGTGTTTCACGCAATCACGGTCATCGGTGCGGTCACACACCAGCGCCAGCCAGTAGTATCCCTGTCCGTGCTCCGGCACAACATCCACCAGGGCCGTGAATTCCGCCCGCGCACCGGGCCAGTTCTGGAGGGCCAGATAGGACTCGCCGACCACGGCCAGCAGGCCGGGGTTGCGGCCATGATGCTCGCGCAGTGGCAACAACAGGGTCAGCGCGCGTTCCGGTTGGCCCTTGCGTAAATGATGGCGGGCCAGTTGGACGGAAAAATCGACCTTCCCGGGATGGGCCATGATGGCCCTGTTCAGGGTTTCCACCAGTCCCTCCTCATTGCCCGCGCGGGATTCCAGCAAGGCCAGGTACTGGAGGGTGGGAGCATGCTCCGGGTGAGCCTTGAGGGTGTTTCCGTAATAGTCGCGCGCCGCGGCGTAATCCTTGTCCTCCATGGCCAGAACCGCCAGGCGGTGATTGGCCGCCGGGTCGCCAGGATCCAGGGTCAACGCAGCCTCGAAGGACGTCCGTGCCCCGTCCCGGTCGGCAAGACCCAGCTGGCCCATACCCTTGAGTACCAGGGGCATGGGGGCCTCGGGATACCGCTTCGCAAACGCCTCGGCTGCCGCCACCGCCTCGCCAAAGGCACCCTGATGCAGGTGGGCCATGACCAGGATGATATCCGTCTGCGCCAACTCCGGGGAACTGGCGAGGATGTCTTCCAGCACGCGCACCCCGGCATCATAGTCACCGCCGAGCAGCATACCCAGTCCCAGCTGGGCCTGCATTTGCGGGGAATCGGGATGCAGCTCGGCGAGCTTGCGCAAATGCTCCATGGCCTCGTCGGTGCGTCCCAGCTGCATCAGGGAAGAAGCCAGCAGCAGCAAGGCACGGGTATTCTCAGGGTCACGGGCCAGGATGGGTTCCACCAGCTGCACCGCGCTATCCGCCTCGCCCCGCTGCAGGCGTGCCGTCGCCAGCAGGATGCGGCCGGGAACATAGTTGGGATTGCGGGCAAAGGCACGCGCCAGATACTGTTCCGCCTGCTGGGTATTGCCGGCGCCCAGGTTGGCCAAGCCAAACTGCAGCACCGCATCCCGGTAGTCTTCCACCTTGCCGAGCAGGCTTTCGAAGTGAGCCCGGGCATTGCCGTAGCGCTGTTCCTGCAGGGCGAGAATCCCCTCGGCATAGTCCAGGGCCGGGTGACGCTCATTGAGCTTGCGCATCCGGTCTATATCCTGGCGGGCCTCGTCGAAGCGTCGCAGGTAGCTCAGCAGAACGGCACGTTTTTCCAGGTTGCCCAGTTGGTCACGGCGCGCACCCAAGGCCTTGCCATAGTGCTCCACCGCCGCTTCCAGATCCCTCTGGTAATGGGCGAGATCGCCGCGCAGGCTCCAGGCGGCACTGTCATCCTCTTCCAGGCGCAACGCCTCTTCCAGCAGTTGTTCCGCGCGGGAAAACTCCCGGCGCACGGTGGCCACCAGGGCCTGCCCCACCAGGGGCGCCGCGGTGGCCGGGGAAAGGTCGCGGGCCCGGGTGAAGCTTTGCTCAGCCTCGCGCACCATGCCGCGACGCATATAGGCCTCACCCTGGATACCCAAGACCTCCGCCCATTGCAAATCCGTAAGCGTGGGTGGCCGCTGCACGGCAATCACCTCATCGAATTTGCGCTGCTGATACCAGGCGCGGGCAAGCGATACCTGCAAGGCCTCCAGCGGTACGCCCAGTTGCCGGGCGTGCTGTAATTCCTTCTCGGCACTGGCCCCATCGCCGGCATCGAGATACAGCTCGCCCAGCAGCAAGCGGGCATCGGCATTATCGGGATTCTTCGCCAGGGCGTTCTTGAGCTCGATCACCGCCGCGCGCAGTTTCCCCTGCTCCACCTGCTCACGGGCCCGGTATACATATTCCACATCACTGAGCGATTGGCCCACATCGCAGGCCGACAGCCAGACTGCCAGCGGCATCGCCAGCACCAGTTTCAAGCATCGAGACTTCATAATCCTGTGTTCCCCCGGTTCGACAGCGTGAACGAAACACCGGCTGGTATCCGTTCACATGAACAAAGCATGATTGTTGTGTTTATGGATCCGTTATGGTGTTTACCACGCGCCTCCGTGCAGGTTCCGGTTATCGGAAAACATCATTTCCCAGCCCCCCCAGACGGAAGAAGATACGCATGTCATCCAGGTCGCGCCGAAAGCGGGGATGAATGCGGGTGCGCATCTCCCGCAGGGCCTCGACCTTCTCCCCGGGCAGGGTCCTGTCAGCCGTTTTTACAGCCATCAACAGGGGCACCTTGAAGGTACTGACCACCTCGACCCCGGCCGGCAACCGTTCGCGCACCAGGGCCTGGAATTCCTCCAGCAGGAAGGCCGCCCGCAAGGAACGCTCGTAGTCCAGCAACAACTGGTGAGGATCCCGGTCGCGGTTCATGTAGGCAAAAAATATAACAGAATTCAGTGACTTGAGCCTGGTAAAATCGGCCAGGTAGAGGGCCCCGCCAGGACTCAGCACGCGGCCGATCTCGCTGAAGCACTGCTCCAGGTGCGCCAGGGTCGGCAGGTGGTGCAGGGATACGGTGCTGATCACTCCATCCACGGATTGATCTTCAAAATCAGCTAGTTTCGTGATATCCCCCACCTGGAAACGGACATTACCCACCCCACTCCGGTCCACATGGGCACGGGCCTGGTCGAGCATGGTGGCGGACATGTCGATGCCGATGAAGTCGATCTCGGGGTTCAGGGCGGCGATCTGCACCAGCTGGGTGGCGGGCCCACAGCCCAGGTCAATCACCCGGCGGCAGCCCTGCAGCACCTGCGAGGCGCGGGCCGTGTGAAACAGGTAGGAGGCAGCCAGGGTGCTATCATTGCGGCCGGTTTCCGTGAAGGCGGCCACCTGGTCGGCATCCTCCATGATGGCATCGGGCTCCGTTTCACGCGGCAGTGTCCGGGCACTGAACAGCTCCCTTAGAAAGGTGGGGGCCAGGGACAAGCGTGGTAAATCCATCTTCAGACCTCCAAGTCCGACAGGTTCCTAGCCTATAGGATTGATACCAATTGTCCAGCACCCACCAGCGTGGGTGCCGGCGTGGGCGGCCAGGAAAGGGGCCAGTGGCAAAATCCTTGTCAATGAATTTTACAATCACTAATCCCAAACCCCCCCGCGGGCGGGTAATTCAAAGATATAACAATATTTTTCATATAGTTGCATATTCTGGCACGATGACTGCATTCCTTCGGGCAAGACGGTGAAAGCAGCACCCGGGGCAGACCGACGGCTTCACCAGTTCGAAATTTCGATCATCCAGGTAACAAGGGAGAGCAAAATGAAAAAGACACTGCTTGCAGCAGCATTATTGGCGGTCGGGGGAAGTGCTACAGCGGCTCCCTTCTACATGGACATCGGCAGCAACTTCGACGGCCAGATCGCGCCGGCCGGCGACAAGGTGTGCGACACCTGCACCTCCGTGAAGGATGAACTCACCTTCGCATACGATTCCACCACCACCATCATCGACAACGACATCAGCGGCACCATCAACGCTGGCGACACCATCATCACCGATGGCGGCCTGGCCGTGGGCGGTCTGGCCACCAACCAGGTCACCGGCTTCCTGCCCGCCGAAGTCTTCGGTGCCAACAGCGACAATGGCTATGGCAGCAGCAACGACTGGGTGATGAGCTTCTCGATCACCGGCTTGGCTGGCGTGGTAACCGGCGTGAGCGGTGGCGTGCCCCAGTTCGCCTATGGCCCCGGCCTGATCGAATTGTTCGTGACCTTTGATGGCTTGAGCTTCAATAACTTCATGGACATCAACGTCACCGGCGGCGGCGCCACCGGCGTGAGCACCATCCTTACCGGTACCGCCGACTTCACCGCCGTGGATGCCGGCTTCAACGACCTGTTCCACTCCGGCACCTACGACTGCCTGGGTGACGACAGCTTCTTCGGTATCTGGAGCAACTGTGGCCAAGGCGCCGGTGAAATGTTGACCATCAACTTCTTCGCCAGCTTCGACACCAACATCTTCGTCAGCGATTTCACTGACAACGGTGACGGTACCTTCTCGCTGACCTCCAACCACGATGGCAGCGCCACGTTCGCAGTGCCCGAGCCGAGCACCCTGGCCCTGCTGGGCGGTTCCATGCTCCTGCTGGGTGGAATGGCCCGCCGCAACAAGAAGTCCTGAAGTCCGGACTGACACACGTAGTACCCGAAACGGGCACCGAAAGGTGCCCGTTTTTTTATGCCTGTCGTATTATTTCACCTGCGCTAGCAGGCGTTTCACATACCAGAACATGAAACGCTGCAATGGGTGGCGGTTGCCAAAGGGGCGCCAGGTCCTGATGAGACGGTTGCGGTAGGCATCGAAGTGCAGGCCCCGGGGCGCCGTAACCACTTCGCCTCGCCCCAGCAGTAATTTCAGCACATTGGTACAGGCCACGCCGGCGGCGATCTCGATCCCCATGGCGGTGGACGGCACCTTCTTTTGCAGGAAATTCACCGAGCTGCGATCCACCAGGTACTTGCGCTGCTGTACCGAGGGCGACACCCCGATCACGAACTTGATGATCTGGTCCTCGAAGGAGTAGCCGTCCAGGCAAAAATACTCCTCGAAACTCATCCCGCCCGGCATGAACACAAGGAAGGCCGTACCCATGCCCATGGGTGCGGCCGTAATGGTGGGAATCCCTTTCTCGTAGCAACGTGCGAACACGGCGCGGCGGATGTCGAGGGCGAAGATATCCAGGCTGTCGACATAGATATCCACCCCGTCCAGGAAATCATCGAGGTTCTCCAGGCTGATGCCCTGCGGGAAACGGCGAATATCCAGCTCGGGATTGATATCCCGGATCACCCCTTCCATCACCTCCGCCTTCGGTCGACCCCAGGTGGCCATGGAGGCACCGTACTGGCGATTGAAATTGGGCAGGTCGAAGTCATCCAGGTCGGCGATATTGAACGCCCCGATACCCAGCCGGGACAGCACGATGAGGTGACTGCCCCCGACCCCGCCCAACCCGCCGATGGCCACCCGCTTGTGGCGCAGGGTCTCCTGCTCTTCACGGGTCACCCAGCCGATGTTACGGGAGAAGGCCTGGTGGTAGTCGAAGCGTTTCATTACCGTGCCTGTCACTTCAGGGATTCATAGAGGGTAACCGCCTCATCACGCCCTTCGAATTCCGGACTGCGCAGGGCCTGTTCCAGTTCGAGCCGGGCCTCACGGTCACGGCCAGTACGCTGCAGGGCAACCGCCGTGTGATAGCGGATCTGCGCCATATGGGGGGCCTTGAGCAGGGCCTCCTGCAAGTACACCAGGCCTTTCTGTTCCTGGCCATTACGGACCAGGGTCCAGCCATAGGTATCCAGCACCTCGGGGCGATCCGGGCTGGACTGGTAGGCCTGCTCGGCATGCCGCAAGGCCCGCCCCGGGTCTTCCTCCAGGTACAGCCAGGCCAGGTTGTTGAGGGCAATGACGTTGCCGGGTTGCAGCTCCAGCACCTGCTCGTAGTGGGTGGCCGCCGCGGCATGATCCCCCTGCCTCTGCAGCTCCATGGCCGCGCGCAGGCGTACCGCACCGTCCCCGGGCTGCTGTTGCAGCCAGGATTCCAGCAGCTCGGCCGCTTCCTCGAGGGCCCCCGCATCCTTCAACAACTGGTGGTAGCGCAGCAGGCGGGTCCGGGAGGGATCACGGCCATAGGCCTCGCCGGCGCTGGCGGCGGCGGACTTCTGGTCGCCCTCCCTGGCCAGCAGCTCCGCCTGCAGGGCGTGCCCCCAGGGCAGCTCGGCCTGTTGTTCCAGCAACTGCGCGGCATAGGAGCGCGCCGCCTCCACCTCCCCGGCTTCCAGGTGAAGACTGCCCAGGCTGAACAGGGCGCCCGCATGCCCGGCCTCCAGATCCAGCACCTTGCGGAAAGCGGTGCGAGCCAGGTCGAGATCCCCCAGCTTGACCGCCGCGCTGCCCAGCAGGTACTGCACCTGGGCATTTTCCGGCCGCAATTCCGCCAGGCGCCGGAAGGTGGCGACCCCAGCGGCATTGGAGTCCGTGGCCATCTGCGCCAGGCCCAGTACCCGCAGGGCATCGGGCTGGCTGGACTGATGTTCACTCAGGGCACGCGCCACCTCCAGGGCCTTGAGGGGCTGGTTGCCCTGCAGGTAGTGCTCCGCCAGCAGCACGCTCGGCTTCACCGCCTGGGGATGGTGTTTACGGGCCCGCTCCAGCCACCGTTCTACCTGGTCGCGCTGGCCCTTGAGGTAGGCAAGATCCGTCATCCCGTAATGGGCATCGAGGCTGGCTTCGTTCGCCGCCAGTACTTCCTGGAAGCGGACCCGGGCCTGCTCCAGCTCTCCCGCAGCCATGTCCATGCGCCCCAGGTTGAGGAGCGCCGGCGGGAAACCCGGCTGCTTGTCCAGGGCGTGGTTGAAGGCCTTGCGGGCCGCATCCGTATCGCCTCTTTGCAGGTGCACGGCACCGAGGAGGTTATGGGGCATGGGGTCATCGGGCCGCTTGGCCTGCAGGGTTTGCGCCGCACCCAATGCCTTGTCCATCTCCCCGTTGTTCAGGTAGGTGACCACCAGCAGGATATCCGCCTGCCATAAGCCCTGACCCAGATTGACGGCGCCCTCGAGCTCATCGGTGGCCTGGCGCGTATCCCCCGCCAACAGGTGTCCAATCGCCATTTTCGTTTGTATGGCCGCGACATCGGGCGCCAGTTCCGCGGCACGTCCCAGGTACTCCAACCCCTGGTTGCTGTCCCCGCGTTCCAGGTAGGCGCTGCCCAGCATGGCCAGCAACTGGGCATCCTCGGGAACCCGGGCAGCCGTGGCCTCGAGCAGCTCGATGGCGGCATCCACCTCACGTTTCTGCAGCAAGGCGGCCGCCAGCAGCTTCGCGGCCGGCGCATGCTCGGGATGGCCGGTCACGAAGGGGCGCAAATGCTGAATGGCCTGGTTGAATTGTCCTTGCTGATAGCGAATGGTGCCCATCAACAACAGGCTTGCCGAATGACCCGGCAGGCTCGCGAGGCTTTGCTGCAGGGAGGCAACCGCCTCATCGGGCTGGCCCTTCTGGTAGGCCGAGAGGCCTTGCAGGTAACTGGCGATGGGGTGTCGCGGGGCATGGCGCAGGACCTGCTGCAGATCCCGTTCCGCCGCCTCGTGCCTGCCCTGGTCGAGGTAGATGGTGGCCCGCCCCAGGTAGGCACCCAGGTGCCGCGGCTGCAGGGCCAGGGCCCGGGTGAAGCGGTCCTCCGCGGCCTCCAGCTCGCCCGCCTGGCGCCGCAGCTCACCATCCAGCACCCAGGCATCCGCATGATCGTGGCTCAGCTTCAGGGCCAGGGTCAGGCGTTCCCGCGCCCCCTCGTGATCCGTTCGCCGGAACAGCAGCCGGGCCTGTCCCACCAGGCTGTCCACATGCTCCGGGTAGGCGCCCAGTGCCTCGGCATACAGGGCTTCAGCCTGATCCAGCTCCCCCTGCATGGCAAAGGCCTGGGCGCGCAGGTAGAGGCGGTCCGCCAGGGGCTCACCCGTGAAGTCTTTGGTATCGATTGCCCCCAGCACCTGCTCCGTCCTGCCCTGCAACAACCAGGCCTGGCCGAGCAGCGGCAACACCGTCCGGTCCTCCACACCCAGGGCACGGGCGCGCTCCAGTTCCTTTTCCGCTGAGGCGCCCTCGCCCTGCCGCAGGTAGCTGCGCCCCAGCAGCAGGCGGGCTTGGCCGTGCTCGGGCTGGCGCTGCAGGGCGTTCTTCAACTGGATGATGGCGGCATTGATCTCGCCCTTGTCGAAGTACTGTTGGGCATCATCCAGGTAGGGATCCTCCGCCAGGGCGGTGGTACTGATGGTGATGGTGCTGCTCAGGCAGGCCAGGAGAAGGGTACGGATCCATCGGTTCATGGTGTTTGTCCTGTTGTTGTCCGCTGTGTCCCGCAGCTCCGGGATTACAGGTTGATATTATGCTTTTTCACCAGGGCATAAAAAGTCGGTCGTGTGATACCCAGCAACTCGGCAGCCTGGGAAATATTACCGCCCACATGGTGCAGTGCCCGCACCAGGGCCCGGGATTCCGCCGTGTCCCGAACCTCGCGCAGATTGAAGGGCAGTGGTTCCTGATCCCCCTCGGCCGCTTTCAGCTCCAGGCCCTCCGGGGTGATCTGCTTGCCCTCGGCCATGATCACGGCCCGCTTCACGCGGTTCTCCAGTTCACGCACATTACCCGGCCAGGCATGGGCGGAAATCGCGGCCAGTGCCTCCTGGTTGAAGACCAGCCCCGGCTTGTTGTGTCTGCGCGCCTGGCTGTCGAGCAGGTGGTTGGCGATGACCACCGCCTCGCCATCCCGCTCCCGCAGGGCAGGGATACGTACCGTGACCTCACTGATGCGGTAATAGAGGTCTTCGCGGAACAGGCCCTCGGCAATACGTTGTTCCAGGTTCTGGTGGGTGGCGCAGACCACGCGCACATCCACCGGGATCTCGCTGCGTCCGCCAACCCGCACGATTACCCGCTCCTGGAGAAAGCGTAGCAGCTTGGCCTGCAGGGACATGGGCAGGTCGCCCACTTCGTCGAGGAACAGGGTGCCGCCATCGGCGTATTCGATATTGCCCCGGGTCTGTTTGCTCGCGCCGGTGAAGGCGCCCTTTTCATAACCGAACAGTTCGCTTTCCAGCAAGGTTTCCGGGATGGCGGCACAGTTGAGTGCCACCCAGTTCTTGGAAACCCGCGGGCTGAGATCATGCAGCGCCCGTGCCAGCAACTCCTTGCCGGTACCACTCTCCCCCAACAGCAGGGTGGTGACATCGGTGGGGGCCACCTTCTCGATGGTACGGCAGACCGCGAGCATCTGCGGGCTGGTGGCGATGATGCCATTGAGACCGGTCATGTTGGCACCCCGGCTCAGGGCCCGGTTTTCCGTTTCCAGCTCATGCAGGCGATAGGCGCGCTCCACGATGAAGCCCAGCAACTGGGGATCCACCGGTTTTTGACAGAACATCCAGGCACCATGGCCGATGGCCTGGACTGCGTTGTCACGGTCATTGTTGCCGGTCACCACGATCACCTTGGTGCGCGGCGCCATGGCGAGAATCTGCTGCAGGGTGGCCAGGCCCTCGGTGGCACCGCCGGCATCCGGCGGCAGTCCCAGGTCCAGGGTCACCACCTGGGGCTCGTGGCGGCGCAGTTCGGCGATGGCGGCCTCGCGGTCCTCGGCGGTCACCACGTCGAAATCATCGAACGCCCAGCGCAATGCACTTTGCAGACCGGGGTCGTCCTCCACCACCAGCAATTTTTTCTTGCCCGCGCTCACGTTCTTGCCTCCGTGTCCAGTTCCTGCAGCTGCTCTGCCATGGCCTTGTCCAGCAGGGGGATACGGATGGTGAACACCGTACCCTGGCCCGGCTTGCTGGCCACGGTCAGATCCCCTTGCAGGGCGCGCAGGTATTCGCGGCTGTCATAGGCACCGATCCCCATGCCCGTATCTCCCTTGGTGGTATCGAAGGGCCGGAACAACCGCTCCCGGATGAAGGCATCGTCCATCCCCACGCCGTCGTCCTCCACGGTGATCATTGCCTGCCCCTGTTCTTCGCGCAGGCGAATCATGACATGTCCATGGCGACGGGTCGCCTCCTGGGCATTCTGCACCAGGTTTTCGATGGCGGAGGTCAGCCGGTCACGATCCGCCGTGACTTCGATGTCAGGACCATCATAGCGCCATTCGGGGCAGGGTTGCTGCTGGCAACGCTTGTCGACGATCTCGTTCAGCAACCGTGGCAGAGACAGGGTCACCGGGATACCGCCGGCCATGCCGGTGCGCAGTAATTGCATCAGCCGCTGCATCTTGCCCACGGAGTGCTCCATGATGCGCACCGCGTCGTCGATGAAGGCCGGGTTGTGTTTGTGGCGGGCCGCGCTGCTCACCACCACGCTCTGCTGGGCAATGAGATTCTTGATGTCATGGAGGATAAAGGCGGACAGCCGGTTGAAGCCCTCGAACTGACGCGCCTCCGCCAGGGCCTGCAGGGCCTGCATCTGCGCCAGGTGGCTGGCGGCCTGCATGGCCGCGGTCTTGAGCAGGTCACGCACTTCCCAGTCCGCCTGCACCGCAGCCCGGGGCTGGGTCAGCAGCACGAAGCCCTGCAGTTGCTCCCGGTCCGTCAGTGGCACGATCACCCAGGGTTCGGGGATCGTATCCAGCCAGGCGGGTAATTCCAGGTCCTGGTAGAAATCCGGTGTGCGGGCATACTCGTCGAGATTCACCACCCAGCCGGAGCGTTGCAGGAAGGCCACCAGGGAGTCCAGGCCCGCGCTGGTATCCACACCCGGTTCCGGCAGGTTGAGGCGCGCTCGCAGTGACAGGCGGCCGCGTTCGTCGGCCATCCACAGCATGCCGCCCGGGCTGTCCACCAGCTCCGCAATGGCGCCGATCACGCATTCATAGGGATGATCGTCGTCCTTGCACCCGGACAGGGCATGGGTGAACTGCACCCATTCGTCCCGGTAGTCATATTTGTACTGATAGAAATGCTTGTTGACCAACACCCGCAGGCGCGCCCGCAACTGGCCCGAAAACAGCATGACCAGCAGCAGTACCGCGGCACCGAACAGGAATACGGCTTGTACCAGCGTGCCCCATTCACCACCTATGGCGCGCAGGTAATAGCCCACGACGGCCATCAACAGAAGGTAGACACCGGTGCCGACCAGGGAGGCAGTGTGGTAGACCACCTTGCGTGACACGAACATTTCGAAGGACCATTCGGGATTGCGCGCCACGGAAATGGCGATCAGCGGCACCACCAGTGCGTGGATCACTCCCCGCGCATGCCAGAGCCCGGGACTGAGCTGGCCGAACAGCAGGCCGTGGGAATAAAGGAACAGGTCGTAGGAGAACATGCCGCCGATACCCAGGCAGAGAAACTTGATGGACCAGCGCTGGGAAACGGGTGTGTTGCGATAGAGCATTTCCACCAGCCACAGGCCACCCACGGCCAGGGCCAGGTAGCCGGCGAGCAGAATCCTGGAGATCTGCGGCGCCGCAAGCCAATGGGGAGACAGGTGGGGAAACAGCACCAGGGCGGCGGCCAGGGTGTAGAGCGCCAGGGGTATGCGGGCCAGCCCACGCTGTCCACCCTGCACCGTGGACAGCAGCTTCAACAGGAAGGCAAACCAGAGCACGGCCTTCAGCGTCTCGGCAAACTGTATCGCCGTGCCCGGCAGGGACAGGTGGGATTGCAGGGCCAACACCAGGGCCCAGACCGTGGTGCCGGCACAGGCCGCCAGCAACAGTCCGCCCTGCAGGCGTCCACGCCAGCCGGTCACCAACATCAACGTCAGTAACAGGAAGGCCAGCGCCCCGAGAGTATAACTGATGGTTCCGATCGACATGGTCCCTGCTTATGTGCCTGTATCCTGTTGCACTATCGTAGGTCCGTCACGGCTCAATGGGCACCTTTTCCCCACAACACCACCTCGGCGGTGGTAAGCAGAATCAGCAGATCCAGAAAGACGCCGTGGTTCTTCACATAGTACAGATCATACTGCAGCTTTTCGAAGGCATCCCGTTCCGAGGAGCCGTACTGGTAGCGGATCTGAGCCCAACCCGTGAGTCCGGGCTTGACCCGGTGACGCTCCCGGTAATAGGGGATGGTCTCCTCCAGCTGACTGACGAACTCGGGGCGCTCCGGGCGCGGTCCAACGAAGCTCATGTCACCACGCAGGACATTGAAGATCTGCGGCAGTTCATCCAACCGCACCTTGCGGATGATGGAACCCACCCGGGTGATGCGGGCATCGTTCTTGGAAGCCCAACGCGCCACGCCGTCTTCCTCCGCGGTCACCGTCATGCTGCGAAACTTGTAAATGGTAAACGGACGGTTGTTGAGTCCCAACCGCACCTGGCTGAACAGGATGGAACCGGCCCTCGGGTCCTCCAGGTATACCGCCAGCATCACCAGTGCCATCAACGGCAGCAGCACCGGGAGCAAGGCCAGGGCGAACACCACGTCGAAGGCCCGCTTGGAAAAGCTGCGCAGGATGCCCTGGTCGAAACCGTCGGAGAGGAACATCCAGCTGGGCTGCAGGATATCCAGCAAAACCTTGCCCGCCTCGCGCTCGAAGAAGCTGAGCAGGTCACAAACCTCCACGCCATCCATCTTGCAGTCGAGAATATCATCCACCGGCATGGCATTGCGCCGATCATCCACCGCCAGCACGATCTCGTCCACCTGCATCTTGCGCACGTACTCCGGCAAGGGCATGCCGAGGTTGATCACCTTTTCCTGTTCCACCCGATCCTCGTCGGGCAGGTCCTGGTCACCGGACATGTGCACATAGCCCACGACCCGAAAGCCGCGCCGGTCGGTCTGGCGCCGCAGCCGGCTGATCATGCTCGCCTTCTCTCCGGCCCCCAGTACCAGCACGCGGCGCTTGAGCAGATCCTGGTCCACGATCCTGAAGAAGTAGAAACGCAGGGCCAACAGCAGGGGCAGCGCCACCAGCAGGGCCATGGACAGGGCACCACGACCCAGGTATAGGCCGGGAAACAGGTAATACAGCAGGGTCAGGGGGACGATACTGACCAGGAAACTCGCGCCCAGACGCAGGGTCATGGCCTCCATGCCTTCGCGAAGACTGCGCTGGTACAGCCCCAGGCCGATCATGGTCAGCACCACGACCAGGGCGAAGGTGATCGACTTGGGGAACAGGGGCTGCACATGCTCCCGCACCGCCGGGGTGGCCTCCAGGAAACGCAGCTCTACCCCGATGTGGAAGGCGATGATCAGCAATACCACTTCCAGCAGCCCCAGCAACAGAAACTGGGTTGGAATGTAATGCTTGAAAATCCTGATGGTTGCCATGATCGAACTGCTTCCCGCGCCCCACTGCCAACATGGGCGTCATTGATTCTTGTTTCAGCGTGGATGGCGGACTGATGATCGGCGCAAGGCCACCTGCCCTCCGTTCACCGTATCGGCTGGCAGCCTAAAGCCTTAATTAATGAACGCATGGACGCCGGATATCCCATTGGCGCACTCCGCAACCCCGGTTTCGGGGACCCCATATCCTGCTGCGGGCACCAACCGGCGCCCTAAAAAAACTACAAGTGCTGTTCGATCCGGTGCGCCTTGAGCCCCCAGACAAACAGGGACACCAGCTTCTTGTTGGTGGAGCGCAAGCGCCCCACGGTGACCGACAGCATTTTTTTCAGCATGTTATAGCCAATTTCAGGGTTGGCGTCGAAAAAACGCAGCAATTGCTCGCCATCGATGACCACCAACTCCACGTCCTCCACCGCCACCACCGTGGCCGAGCGGGGCTCCCGGTCGAACAGGGCCAGTTCACCGAACAGGGCACCTGCCGGCAGGTCACAGAAGCCGGGCTGGATACGGCTGCGGGTATCCAGCTCCACATCCCCCAACACCCGCACGCTCCCCTGCAGGATGAGATACAGCTCGGAGCCTGTCTCACCCTCCCGGAAAACCGCCTGGCCGGCCTCGACCCGGCGCGTTCGCCAATGACTGCCTTCCTGAAAATCAGGATGTTCGAGCAGTGCCTTCAGTTCGGTTTCCAAGCTACCCGCCTGCCCGACCACCCGACAGGGCAATCTACGCCTCGGCGCGATTGCGCGCCGCCGTCTTGGCGCTCAGGCGCCGTTGCCGCACGGCCGTGGCCAGCTGTTCCAGCAGCCGCTCACTGTCCTCCCAGCCGATGCAGGCATCGGTGATGCTCTGGCCATGCGCCAGGTCCTGACCCGGCAGTACGTCCTGACGCCCCTCGCACAGGTGGCTTTCGATCATGGCCCCCATGATGCGGTCGTCACCCGCCGCCACCTGGGCCGCGACATTCGCCCCCACGTCCAGCTGGCGCTTGAATTCCTTGCTGCTGTTGCCATGACTGAAATCGATCATCAGGCGCGGCGCCAATCCCGCCGCCACCAGCTGGTGTGCCGCCTCGTCCACATGGGTGGCCTCGTAGTTGGGCTCGCGTCCGCCGCGCAGGATGATGTGGCAGTCCTCGTTCCCCGAGGTGGCGAAGATGGCTGAATGCCCGGCCTTGGTCAGGGACAGGAACTGGTGCGGCTGGGAGGCCGAACGAATGGCATCGATGGCGACCTGCAAGGTGCCGTCCGTGCCGTTCTTGAAACCCACCGGACAGGACAGGCCGGAGGCCAATTCGCGGTGTACCTGGCTTTCCGTGGTACGGGCACCGATGGCGCCCCAGCTCACCAGGTCGGAAATGTACTGGGGACTCATGAGATCGAGATATTCCGTGGCCGCCGGGATGCCCAGATTGTTCAGATCCAGTAGCAGCTTGCGCGCCAGGCGCAGGCCCTTGTTGATCTCGAAGCTGCCGTCCAGATTGGGATCGTTGATCAACCCCTTCCAGCCCACGGTGGTACGGGGCTTCTCGAAATAGACCCGCATGACGATGAGCAGGTCACCGGCCAGTCGGTCCTTGACCGCCTTCAGCCGCCGACCGTACTCCAGCGCCGCTTCCGGGTCGTGGATGGAACAGGGACCGATGATGACCAGCATGCGGTCATCCTGGCCGTGGAGGATGTCATGGATCGCCTGCCGTGCCTCCTGGGTGGCCTGCGCCGCCTCCGGGGTGATGGGGAATTCCTCCTGCAGCTCGGCGTAGCGCACCACCTCGCGGATGGCCACGATGCGCAAATCGTCGGTATTGGGCGGTGTCTTTGTCTTATTCATTAAATTCAGTCTGTTAATGCGTAAATCTCAACAAGAATCTGGCACGGGGGCGAAGACATGCATTATCGCAGATCGAGCGCAAAAGTGCATGGCGCAAGGCATTTGTTCGCATCATCCCGGCAATGGTAATACAATACTTATACAAGTTGTGTATCTCAAATATCACGCCCCAGGAGGCGACTCGAGCCATGGATCTACCGGACAGTGACGCGGATGGCCTCTATCCCATCCGCACCGTTTCCAGTCTCACGGGCGTCAACGCGGTCACCCTGCGCGCCTGGGAACGACGCCACGGCCTGATCCGGCCACGACGCACACCCAAGGGCCATCGCCTGTACAGTCGCGAGGACATCGAACGCATCCAGCGCACCGTGGAATTGCTCGAACGCGGCCTGGCCATCAGCCAGGTGGCGCCGCTGCTGGACCCGGCCCAGACCATACCCGGCGGACGGGAACCCCCGGGGCAGGGGGATATCTGGGGGCGCTATCGCCAGCGCATGCTGGCGGCCATCGAAGATTTCAACGAGGCAGCCCTGGACGCGGCCTATCATGATGCCCTTTCCCTCTATCCCGCCGAGCTGGTCAGCACGCGCCTGGCCAAGCCCTTGTTGATCGAGCTTGGTGACCGCTGGCAGGATCGCCCCGCCGGTATCGCCGAGGAGCACTTTTTTTCCGTGTACCTGCGCAACAAGCTCGGCGCCCGCATCCAGCACCTGAACAGCCGCGGCCGCGGACCGCGCCTGCTGCTGGCCTGCCTGCCTGGCGAATACCATGAAATCGGCCTGCTGCTGTTCGCCCTGGCCGCCGTCAGCCATGGCTACCAGGTACTGGTGCTGGGCGCCAACCTGCCCCTGGAACAGATTCCCCCGGTGCTGGCCCGCCAGCCCTGTGACGCCGTCGTGCTGTCCTCTTCCTCACGACTGGTCAAGAAGAAGATGTACAGTACCGACCTGCCCGCGTTGCGGGGAGCGATCGGGAACCCGGTACTGGTGGGCGGCAGTCAATCGGAACTCGCCCGCCGGGACATCGAGGCAACGGGGGCCATCGTGGTGGGCGAGGACCACCAGGAGGCACTGGTGATCATCGACACCATCCTGGCAGGCGCCTGAGTCCAGTCATGGAATATGCCCTGGTCTGGCTGCGCCGTGACCTGCGTCTTGGCGACAATCCCGCGCTGCGGGCCGCCCTCGAAGCCGGCCTGGTGCCCGTGCCCGTTTATATTCAGGAGGTGACCGATGGGGAGCTTCCCGTGGGCAGCGCCGGCGCCTGGTGGCTGCACCACAGCCTGGCCGCCCTGGACCGGGATCTGCGGGATCAGGGCAGCCGCCTGTTGCTGCGCCGTGGTGATCCCGCCCGGGAGCTGTTGGCAGTGGCACGGCAACTCGGTGCCCACAAGCTGTTCTGGAACCGGCGCTACGAGCCCCGCCACCTGGCCCGGGATCGCACCCTGAAACAAGAATTGGGAGACGCCGGGCTCGACGTACAGGACTTTCCCGGCAACCTGCTGCGCGAACCCTGGCAGCTGTTGAAGGCCGACGGCACGCCCTACCGGGTATTCACCCCCTACTGGAAGGCCCTGCAGCGAACCGGTGTCACGGAAGCTTCCAACACCCCGCTGGCGTGGCCCGACGGGGAGGCACCCCAGGTGGATTCCCTCTCCCTGGCCGAGTTACAACTGTTGCCCGCCATCCCCTGGGATGCGGCCTTTCCCGACATTTGGGTGCCTGGCGAAGCAGGTGCCTGGCAGTCCCTGGAGCGTTTCTGCACGGAAGCCCTGGTGGACTATCCCACCGACCGCGACCGACCCGGCCTGCCCGGCACCTCGCGGCTCTCCCCCCATCTGCATTTCGGCGAAATCAGTCCGCGCCAGATATGGACCGCACTATCAGACTGGGGCCAGCAGCATGCCCGGCCGGGCACGCTCGCCGCCATCGAGGCCTTCCAGCGCCAACTGGCCTGGCGCGATTTTGCCCACCAGCTGTTGCATCACTTTCCCCACACCGCCCGTGAACCGCTGGACCGCCGCTTTGCACAATTCCCCTGGGCCAGGGACTACGGCGAGTCGTTGCGGCGCTGGCAACGCGGGCAGACGGGCATTCCCATCGTCGATGCGGGCATGCGGGAACTCTGGCACAGCGGCTGGATGCACAACCGGGTGCGCATGATCGCCGCCTCCCTGCTGACCAAGAACCTGCGCATCCCCTGGCAGGAGGGCGCCGACTGGTTCATGGATACCCTGGTGGACGCCGACCTCGCCAACAACACCATGGGTTGGCAATGGGTGGCCGGCTGCGGCGCCGACGCGGCCCCCTACTTCCGCATCTTCAACCCGGTGCGCCAGGGCGAACGCTTCGACCCCGACGGCACCTATGTGCGGCGCTGGGTACCGGAACTGGGTCAGCTGCCGGCCAAGTGGATCCATTGTCCCTGGGAGGCACCGGCCCCGGTGCTGGATGCGGCCGGTATCGAAATGGGGCGGGACTATCCCGCCCCCATGGTCGACCTGGCCGCCAGCCGGGCCCGTGCCCTGGCCGCATGGGAGCAGATCAAGCAGACCCGCTAGAGGGCATTGCGTAAGCCCAGTTCCCGCGGATGGGGCTGCAGGTACACCTGGCGTGCGATATAGGGATCGGGATGACGCCGGAAATAGTGCTGCAGCATGGTCATGGGCACCACCAGCGGCACGTCACCGCGCCGGTAGGACTGGATGCTGTCGTGCAGCTCGGCCCGGTCCTCCGGGTCGATCCGCTTGCGCAGGTAACCGGTGAGGTGCTGCAGCACGTTCACATGGCGGTTGCGGGTGGCGCGCTGGCGCAACAGCTCCATCAACCGCTCGATATAGCACTCGGCCAGGTCCGCCAGCGGCTCCAGCCCCACACGGGCCACCAGCCGGCCCAGTTCGCGGTAGCCCTGCGGGTTGTGGGCCATGAGCACCAGCTTGTGGCAGGCATGGAAATCCACCAGGCCGGCCTTGCTGAGACCCTGCTGCCGGAAGGCGCGCCAGCGGGCATAGACATAGACGCGGGTAATGAAATTCTCGCGCAGCACGGGATCGTGCAAGCGGCCCTCCTCCTCCACCGGCAGCAGTGGCTGATGGCGTATCAGTTCGTCGGCAAACAGCCCGCGCCCCTGGGCATGGGGCATGCCCTGTTCGGTGTAGACCTTCACCCGCTCGAGTCCGCAACTGGGTGATCCCTTCTTGAGGATGAAGCCGCACAGCTCATCGTGCTTACGCGCCACGCGCTCGCCATAGGCACGCAGGGGCAGGCTGTAGTCGAGGTTCGGGTCGCGAGTGCCCAAGGCGCGGGGCGCCTCCGCAGTACCCACCAGGCGGATGGGCGGGCGCGGGGTGCCCATGCCCACGGCTACCTCCGGACAGAAGGGGACCAGCTGGAAATATCCGCCCAGCACATCGTCGATGAAGGCATCGCGCTTGTGGCCGCCATCGAAGCGCACCTTCGCGCCCAGCAGGCAGGCGCTGACGCCGACCGGGATCGTATCCAGGGGAACGTTGAATCGATGGTCGCGCATCGGATCACCTCCAAAAGTCTCGCCCGGAGCGGGCCAAGTGCCATTATTATACATTTCCTATACGATGTTTGTACATTTTAATGATACGCCCCCC
>SWBZ01005527.1_pt1 | contig 49065 bp, 43 predicted proteins | sample 4693031 | NCBI WGS metagenome assembly SWBZ01 (sample SAMN10267274, study PRJNA491770) | bioreactor metagenome | isolation source: DHS bioreactor inoculated with | place: Japan: off Shimokita Peninsula
CCCCCCGCACCGTTGAACTGGCGGACAGGCTCGCAGCCTTCATGGAGGCCGAGGTTTATCCCAACGAGGCGCTCTATCAGGAACAGCTTGCGGGCGGCGATACCCGGTGGAAGGTTCTGCCCATCGTCGAAGACCTGAAGGCCAAGGCCAAGGCCGCCGGCCTGTGGAACCTGTTCCTGCCGGAAAGCGAATTGGGCGCCGGGCTGACCAATCTGGAATACGCGCCACTGTGCGAAATCATGGGCCGCGTGCCCTGGGCGCCCGAGGTCTTCAACTGCTCCGCCCCCGACACGGGCAACATGGAAACCCTGGTCCGCTACGGCGACGCGGATCAAAAGGAACAATGGCTGAAACCCCTGCTGGCCGGGGACATCCGATCCGCCTTCGCCATGACCGAACCGGATGTGGCGTCGTCGGACGCGACCAACATCAAGACCAGCATCCGCCGGGACGGCGACCACTACGTCATCAACGGGCGCAAGTGGTGGACGTCGGGCATCGGATCGCCCCACTGCAAGGTCATGATCGTCATGGGCAAGAACGACCCCGACGCCGAAACCTACCGCCAGCAGTCGATGATCCTGGTGCCGGTCGACACGCCCGGGGTGACGGTCCTGCGCATGCTGGACGTCATGGGCTTCGACGACGCGCCCCACGGCCACGGCGAGGTCGTGTTCGACAACGTCCGCGTGCCCGCCGGCAACATGCTGCTGGGCGAAGGGCGCGGGTTCGAGATCGCCCAGGGGCGCCTGGGCCCGGGGCGCATCCATCACTGCATGCGCATCATCGGCATCGCCGAACGGGCGCTGGAAATGATGTGCAAGCGCGCGACCGAGCGGGAAACCTGGGGCAAGGCCCTGGCCGACCGCGGCGTAACCCAGGAACGCATCGCCCAGAGCCGCATCGAGATCGAAATGTGCCGCCTGCTGGTCCTCAAGGCCGCCTGGATGATGGACGAGGTCGGCAACAAGGCGGCCCGCCAGGAGATCGCCATGATCAAGGTCGCCGCTCCCAACATGGCGCTGGCGGTCGTCGACCGCGCGATCCAGGCCTTCGGCGGCGCCGGCATGTGCCAGGACACGCCCTTGGCCTATTACTGGGCGCGCATGCGGGCGCTCAAGTTCGCCGACGGCCCCGACGAGGTCCACCGCCGCCAGATCGCGCGCACGGAACTGCGCCGCCAGATGAACTGGCCGCCGCGCGGCTGACCCGGGTTTTTCCGGGCGAATTTGCATTCGGGCATGAGGCCGTGTTAGGCCCTGTGGGACGGTCGCACATGATCGTCCCGGCCGTTTCCGTGCGGAAACGACCGTTTCGTTCCTCCTCCGCGTGCCGAACCGCGGGGCGACGCGCCGGCCCCGCCGCCGGCGCTGAACACAGAAAATTAGGATCGTCATGCCCAAGTTCTCCAACCCGCCCGTCGGGGCGGGACTGTTTTTATTGATTCTCGCCACCTTCCTTTCGGGTGCGTCCACCCTTCGCGCGGCAACGGGAAATGAAGGAACCGCTGCCTTTTCCCGCATGGCCGAGGCCGCCCACCGCGATGATATCGCCGGCCTGAAACTGACGCTGGTGTCCGCCATTGCGTCCGAACCCCGCCAGTTGGAAAGCCTGGTGACCCATGCGGTCACCTCGGCCCCTCGGCACCGGGACGCCCTGGTCGCCGCCGCCGCCGCCGCCTTCCCTGCCTTTAGCGACCGCATCAGCGCCGCCGCGAACGGCACCTCCGTGACAACCGGCGGCACAGCCGCCGCCCCGCCCATACCCCCCCGCGGCGTACCGGGCCAATGGTCGGGCGAAATCGAACTGGGTGGCGGGCGCGCCACAGGCAACACGGAAACGGAAGAGGTCAACGCGGCGGCCAAGGTCGGCTACACCCGTGGACGATGGGAAGCCGAAGCAACGGCAAGTTACGATTTCGCCAAGGACGCCGGCACCATCAACACCCAGCATTTGCGCCTGGGCGGCACTGCGAAATATCTCTTCACGGACCGCGCTTTCGTTTTCGGGTTGATCGATTACGACGACGATCGGTTCAGCGGCTTCACCTACGAACTGACCCAGGCCGGCGGGCTAGGCTACAAGGTCATCCAGTCGGACGACCTCGACCTTGAGGTGACCGCCGGCCCCGCCCTCCGTCTCAGCGAAGTGAAGGCGACGGAAGAACAACTCGTCGAACCCGGCGCGCGGGGCGGGCTCGAACTGCGCTGGCAGATGTCGGATAACGCCACCTTCTCCAACAAAGCGTCGATAACATGGGGGGAGGAGCGGACGATCACCGAAAACACCGCCGCCCTGACCATGACGATCATCGGCAGCCTGTCCGGGCGCCTGTCCTATCACCTGGAGCATAACTCGGGCGCGCCGGCGGGAACCGAGGCCACGGACACCCTGACCAAGGCCTCGCTCGTCTATGGTTTCTAATCGGTCAATCGCGCAATGCTTGGCTTGGCGCGGTGAATTTCCCAGAATTGAAAAATAACAATGCGAACAATCGCAAAATTTTATTTATCCGGCCGGGCTTCCTTAAATACTCATGAAATCGACTGTAGGCCGTTGTTAAAAATCGTCCTTTTCGGAAATTTTTGATTTTTTTCAAGGCTATCGACGGCTTCGCGACGACAACACGGGAAGCCAGACCATTGACTTTTGGGCCTTTTCACCCCCATATGGCTCATACGTGTTACATTTGTTATGTCGATCTTAGATACCGGTTCGCCGGGTAGCTTCGTTATCCCCTGACAATGTGAACGTTAAAACGCCGCGCCGCGCATGGTGCGGGGCGCATTTGCTTCACCCATTGAACGAGGAAAACGACAATGGCTACTGGTACCGTGAAATGGTTTAACCCGAACAAGGGTTTCGGCTTCATTCAGCCCGACGACGGCTCGAAGGATGCCTTCGTGCATATCTCCGCCGTCGAACGCGCCGGCATTCATTCCCTGCGCGAAGGCCAGAAGGTCACCTATGACCTCCAGGCCGGGCAGAACGGCAAGTCCTCTGCTGAGAACCTGTCGATCGCCGACTAACTAACGTCTGAGATCCCGCCCCCTGCTTTTGGGCCGGGGGCGGGCTCAATCGTCCGCGGGGTGTCTGCATTTCATGCTGCCTCCACCTTCGTTACAGCAAAGGAGAGCCCCCGTGTCGACATCGCCCCGCCAACGCACGACCGCCCGTTCACGAGCGGAAGACGAATTTCTCGCCACTCAGAAAAAGAACAAAAAAGTGCTCGAGGATAAAGAGCGCGAGCGCGACGAGAAATCCCAGCACGTGGCCAAACTGAAGGCGCAGCGTCTGGCCAAGGAAGCCGTCGAGCGCGAAGAGGCCGAACGCGAAGCCGCCGCCAAGCCGGCAAAACCCGCCAAGGCCGCGACGGCCGCAACGACCGTGAAGCCCATCAAGGCAGGCAAGAAGAAGCCCGCCGGCAACTTGCCCCAATTCCATCGCTTCTGAGGCCGCACGGCCCGTTGAACGCGGCATTTGTACGAAGATATTGAACGAAGAGAAGCCCCGTGACCGACGCCATTGACACCAAGGATTATGAAACGGACGCCGACGGCGGCCAGGTTTCCTCCGACCGGCCCAAGACGCGGACCTGTCTTCGGTGCGAGACCCGGTTCATGAGCGCTTGGTCCGGAGAACGGATCTGCCCGCGCTGCAAGGGATCGAGCGCCTGGCGCAACGACGCCCCCCTTCCCCAGCGATCCGGTTCGACCGCCAGCTGACCCCGCCGGCAAGGACGGTTTCCTTGCCACTCCCAGATTTCCGATCAGTCCATCGTCACCGTTGCGACAACCGTGAAGCGGCCGTCGCCGTCACGCCGCACGATGACGATGTCACCGGGCCGGGGGCCGATGCCTATCAGCCCCGAGATCACCGTGAAATGCGTGACCAGAACCGTCGGTTGGTCCAGCGGCTGTTCGGCAATCCATTTACGAAGCTCCGCGAGCCGGCTGTCCTTCTGATTGGGTTCCCGATGATATGAGTTCAGAATCGGCAATGCCACGACCGGGCCAAGCGCCATGCCCGCCGCCGTGTCCCGGCAACGGCACCATTGGCTGGTGAACACCCGCGCCTGCGCGATCCCTCCGGCGCGGAATGTTTCTCCGATACGCCGCGCCTGGGCGCGTCCCACATCGTTCAGATTGCGCTGTGTCGAACAGTCGTCCAGCGTGAACCCTTTCGGATCCCCGCCACCCGGGGCCAGGGCGTGACGCACCATGACGAAGTGTCCGCCCCCGGACAGCACCGCCAGAGGAGACCGGGGATCCGCACCGAGCGGATGAACGGCCAGAACCAGAATACAAACCAATAAGGCAAACCGACCGCTCATCGTTCTCCCCGCCCGCCCCTTTCAGACCATCACCGATCAGCCTTTGGTTATATATGCGCTCAGGCCGCCAACGGTTATAATGTCTTAGATTCCAGAAACTTGCCATCTACGCGGATATGATTTTTTGAAACACCGGCTCGTCCCGATCGTCGCGCTTGCGCTGGGTGTTTTCGCCGTGCTGATTTTTGTCGGCGTCACAACCTTCAACGCGACCCTTGAGCGGATTGTGATTGAGCAGGCGGAACGCACCTCGATCGCCTGGGCCGGCTACATCGGCAACCGCATGAACCGGATCGAGGACATCGCCAAGGGTGCCCCGCTCAGCGGAGAGGAGCAGCAGTTTCTCAACGGCGTGCGGGGGTTCGGCGACATCTTTCGGTTCAAGCTGTTCGACACCAAGGGCCGCATTCGGCTGATCTCCGACGACCTGCACACGGATCTCGCCAACAATCCGACAGTGGGCGAGGACAATTGGAAGGCGCTCTCGGTGGTTGAAACGGGCGAGCCCTATTCCGAGTTGGAGGACGGCAGGCTCAAGCCCGACCGCCCGGACGTCTACGCAGAAACCTATGTGCCTGTATGGCGCAACGAACGCATGGTCGCGGTCGCCGAGGTCTACATGGACCGCACCGCGGAAACGGCGGCGCTGCGTGCCGATTTCCGGACGTTCGGATGGCGCGCCGCGGGACTGGCCATTCTGGCGCTCAGCCTTCCCGCCGGCGTCGCCATCTGGACGGCCCTGCAATTGCGCCGCCAGAACCACGTTCTCAACATCGAACGCAACCGCGCGCGCGAGGCGGAGCGGGCCAAGGGGCGGTTCCTCGCCCATATGAGTCACGAGTTCCGCACGCCCTTGAATTCGATCCAGGGACTGACCCAGGTTCTGTTGCGCGGCGATCTGGGTCCGCTGGAGAACCCCAAGCACCGGGAATACGTGCAGGACATCTACGACAGCGGCGATCATCTGCTGTCCCTGGTCAACGATGTGCTCGACCTGTCGAAGATCGACTTCGGCAAGTACGAGCTGATGGAAAGCGATTTCGACATCGGCAAATGCGTCCATGGCGCGCTCCAGGTCGTCAAGGGATGGGAGGCCTCGACCCCACTGACCCTTGAGGCCCACGGCCTTGAAACGGGCCTGTTCGTTCACGCCGACCGGCGGGCGATTTATCAATCGGTCCTCAATTTGCTGTCCAATGCCGTGAAATTCACGCGTCCCGGCGGTCGCATCGATCTGTCCGTCGCCCTCGACGACGCCGGGGAATGCGTGATTACCGTGGCGGATACCGGCATCGGGATCGCCGAACCCGACCTTGCCCGGATATTCGAGCCCTTCGCGCAGCGCAGAGCCCATGAATACGTTGCTTCCCGCCGGGGATCTGGGCTCGGCCTGACGTTGGTGAAATCGCTGGTCGAACTGCACGGCGGCCGGGTGTCCCTGGACAGTACCCCCGGGACAGGCACGACGGCCCGCATCCATCTGCCGAAGGCACGCGTCGTCAACCCGCCGACGCGCGGCGCGGCCTAGAAGCCTATTATCTTGATACGGAAACGGCTGAGATCGATTGTCCGGGCTTCCGTATCAAGATAATAGGCTCTAGTCCCGTCCCGCCGCCTCGATCAAGGCCCAGGCGATCTGCGACAGATTGCGGCAGACGTCACGACGCTGAAGCGCCGCCGACGAGGTGGCATTGCCGTCGAGCCCGCGTTTGTAGACCCCCTGGGCGATCGCCCCCAGGCGGAACAGGGACAGCACCAGATAGAAAGTCCAATCGCCCCAATCTTCCCCGTTTTGACCATCGGTGCGGCCCGTGCGCCGGGCATAGGCCGCAAGATAATCCGCTTCCGCCGGGATGCCGGTCTGCGCCGGATCGTTGGCGCGCAGGTCACCGCGCCGGGCGTCGGGCATGTGCCAGGGCAGACAGTTGTAGGCAAGATCGGCCAGCGGGTCGCCCAGGGTCGACAGTTCCCAATCGACAACGGCCAGCACGCGCGGCTCCGTCGGATGAAAGATCATGTTCTCCAGTCGGAAATCGCCATGGGCGATGGTCGTTTCCGCATTTGCCGGCAGGTTTTCCGGCAGCCAGTCGATCAGCCGGTTCATGGCCGCAAGATCATCCGTGGCCGAGGCCTGGTACTGGCCGGTCCAGCGCTTGACCTGGCGTGCCGCATAGCCCCCTTCCCGCCCGAAATCGGCCAATCCCGCCGCCCGCCAATCGACGCAATGCAGCCTGGCCAGAGTATCGTTCATGGCGTCATAGATCGCCGCCCGCTCCGATGCCGTCATGCCCGGCAGCTCCAGTTCGCGGAACACCCGGCCGTCGACATGAGCCATGACATAGAACGCCTGCCCGATCACGGTATCGTCCATGCACAGCAGCAAGGGATCGGCGACCGGTACGTCGCCGCCCCGAAGCGCCGACATGATGCGGAATTCCCGGTCCACCGCATGGGCCGACGGCAAAAGGTCGCCCGGCGGTTTCTTGCGCAGGACAAAGCGGCGTCCCGATGCGTCCGTCAATTCGAACGTCGGGTTCGACATGCCGCCGGCGAACTGGCGGGCGGTCAAGGGTGGCGTCACCCCGTCGAGGTGCGCCGCCATGTGGTCGGCGAGGGCGCCCAGATCGAGCGGATGCGCCGGCTCCCCGGTCATACCGCCTTGTCCGCCTTGAGCGCCGCGATGTCGTCGGCGGAAAAGCCGAGTTCGCCCAGCAGCTCGTCCGTGTCCTGGCCCAGCAACGGTGGGGGCGTTTTTGTGGCCACGGGGGCGTGGTTGATCTTGATCCCCGCCCGCGCCACCCTTACGTCACGGTCGACACCGGGCACGTTTTCGAAGGTGGCGATCTGACCGCGGTCGGCGATCTGCGGATGCGCCAGAATTTGGGGGACGGTCAGGACCTCGCCCGCCGGCACCCCGGCGGCATTCAGGGCCGCGCGCCAATGGCTGGCGGTGTTCGCGGCCATGGCATCCTCCAGCAGCGCCGTCAACTCCTGCCGATTGTCGAGACGCGCCTGGCGTTCGGCGAAACGGGGATCGGTCTTCAGGTCCGGGCGGCCGACCACGTCGCAGACGGCCTCGAACTGTTCCTGCTTGTTGGCGGCGATGTTGATCGGCCCGTCGCCGGTGCGGAAGGTGCCGGACGGGCTGGCCGTGAAGTTGTCGTTGCCCATGGGCCGCTGCTCCATGCCCAGTTGCAGAAAGTTGGAAACCACCCAGCCCATGGTCGAGAGGACTGCCTCCAGCATGGCGACATCGATGAAGCAGCCGCGGTTGTTCGGATCCTTGTTGCCAAGGGCCGAAGCCACGGCGAAGGCCGCCGTCATGCCGCCGATGGTGTCCGCCATGGGATAGCCGACGCGCAGCGGCGCGGTTTCCGGCGTTCCGGTCACGGACATCACGCCCGCCATGCCCTGAATGATCTGGTCATAGGCGGGGGCGGATTTCAGGGGGCCGTCCTGCCCGAAACCCGAGATGGCGCAATAGATCAGGTTGGGATGTTCTTTTTTCAGCACCTCATAACCGACGCCCAGGCGGTCCATGACGCCGGGCCGGAAGTTCTCCACCAGAACATCGGACGTGGCGACGAGGCGGTGAAACACCTCCTTTCCCTTGTCCGATTTCATGTTGATCGTGATGGACCGTTTGCCGGTGTTCTGGGCCAGGAACGAGGTTCCCATGCCCTTCCGGTTCAAATCCGGATCGGCGCCCAACTGGCGGGCGAGGTCGCCCGATCCCGGGACCTCTACCTTGATGACGTCGGCGCCCATATGGGCCAGTTGATGGCAGCAGAAGGGTCCGGCCAGGACGTTGGTCAGGTCGAGAATGCGGATGCCGGCTAAGGGGGTCAAGGAAGGTCTCCTGGGGTCGTTTATTCTGGTTATGGATGATCGCGCGCCAGATTAGCGCGCCGGGCCCCTGCGGCAAGCCTTCGTTTTTCTATGGCGCCGCTGTAGATTTTTTCCGATCCCCCACCCTGCCGGGGACAATGCGGCTTGCCTACATCACGGCGCGGGGCCTATCCTTTTGTATACAAAAGGGGCTGGGTTCAATAGTCCAACAGAGAGGAAACGTCACATGTCCCAATCAACGCAAAGCCTTCCCGAAGGCGAAGGCCCGCCCGTCAAGGTCTACTGGCAGCCCGGTTGCTCCAGCTGCCTAAAAACCAAGGAATTTCTGCTTGAACACGGCATCCCTTTCGTCTCCGTCAACGTGATCGAGGACGAGAACGGCTTCAAGGAACTGGAAGCCTTGGGCGTGCGCCTGGTTCCGATCGTCGCCAAGGGCGACAAATGGGCCAACGGCGCCGTGTTCCGCGACGTCGCCAAGGTCGCCGGCTTCGACTACGACGGCCACAAGATGCTCAGTCCCGAGGACATGAAGGACAAGGTCCTGCAGAACCTGGACGCCGCCGGGCGCTATCTTGCACAAATTCCGGAAGAGCGCCTGGACGAGCTTCTGCCGGGCCGGCCGCGTTCCTACCGGCAGTTGGTCTATCACGTCTTCAACATTGCAGACGTGTTCCTCAACCGGGTCGAGAATGATACGCCCTATACCTACGAGGCGCTGAAATCCATTCTGCCCGGGACCATGAAAAGCAAACAGGACCTGCTGGATTACGGCGCAAATACCCGTGCGCGGTTCGCCGCCTGGTGGGACCGCGACGGCAAGACCACCGACTTCAAGCAGCCGGGCAAGGTCTATTACGGCGAGGTCACGCTGCATGAGGTTCTGGAGCGCACGGGCTGGCACACGGGCCAGCACACCCGCCAGATCATCCTGATGCTGCGCGAGAAACTGGGGATCGAGCCGGACCGGCCTTTGACCGATGCCGACTTCGCGGGCTTGCCGATCCCCAAGAACGTGTGGGACAACGAACGGTCGTTCGACGAAGCCTCCTTCGCCGGACCGGCGGAAACCCGCGCGGCCGAATAGGGCGCGACGAAAACCAAAAAGAGAGGACATCCAATTGACCGATTTCACGCCGGAGGACCTGGCGGTCCTGACCCAATGGGACACGCCAACCATCTGCAACGCGCTTGAGGAAATCGTCCCGGAACGGCGGGGCCACGGCTATACCACCGAGCCCTTGGTGCCGCTCGACCCGGACTTGCCGCCGATCTGCGGCTATGCCCGCACCGCGACCATCCGCGCCGCCGAACCGCCCAACGAGACGCCGGCGCAAATGGCGGCCAAGCGCGAAGCCTATTACGAGTACATCGCCCAAGGTCCCAAGCCGACCGTGGTGGTGATCCAGGACATCGACCCCCGACCCGGTTACGGCGCCTTCTGGGGCGAGGTTCAGACCACCGTGCACAAGGGCCTGGGTGCTGTCGGCGGCGTGACCAACGGATCGTTCCGCGATCTCAAGGACAGCGCGCGCGGCTTCAACCTGATCGGCGGCGAGGTCGGCCCGTCCCACGCCTGGGTCCATGTCGTCGACATCGACTGTCAGGTGACCATCCACGGCATGACCGTGGTCACCAACAACATCATCCACGCCGACCACCATGGCGCGGTGATGATCCCAGATGCGGCGGTGAAGAAAATCCCCGAAGCCGTGGCTCGGATTTCCCGCCGTGAGGCGGTCATCCTGACCGCCGCCAAGGCGCCGGACTTCGACATCGAAAAGCTGAAGGCCGCCATGAAGGGGGCGAAGGAGATTCACTGATCTCCGCGCCCGGTCACGTCACGAACGAAAGGCCCGCCGTACCCCGGCGGGCCTTTTCCTATTTGACGCAGGCGGTCAGGGCGTCGGTCACCAGGGCCGCCGTGGCGACGGTCGCCGTCGACATGGAAAAGCCCGACCCGCCGCCGGTCTTGTCGGCGACGAAGCTGGTGAGGGCCGCCGGCGGCACGGTCTGGGCCAGGCGCTTGAGGGCGCAGGTGCAGGCCGTTTCCGTGCTGCCCGCCTTGCCCGTGCACCACTCCATGAACTGGCCGGTCAGATTGCTGGGATAGGCCTCGAGGGCACGGGCGGCCGGGGCGGCCAGGGCGGTTAGAACCAGGGCGGCGGCAAGCAGGCGAAGGGTTTTCATGGCCGGGGTTCCTTTGGACCAGGAGAGATCAGGAAATCACGCTGCGAGAAATCAGGTGGCGATCGAACAGGTCTTCGTCGGCGTTGAAGCCGAGGCCCGCGCGGTCCGCCTTCAAAACCATCACCGGATCAAACGGGTCGATCAGATCGTGGGGATTCTCTTCATATTCGATGAAGGCCGTTTCCAGCCATTCCGCCTGTGGCTGCGCCGCGATGATATGCGCCGTCGCCACGTATCCGGGGCCCCAATAAAAACTGTGCGGCACCACGCGCAGGCCCGCCGCCCGGCCCATGGGAAAGACCTCCTTCACCGTCGATACCCCGCCCATCTTGGCGACCGAGGGCTGGATGATGTCGTAGGCCCCCGACTGGATGGCATGGGCGAATTCGGTCAGCGATCCGACGTTCTCGCCGCCGGAAATGCCGGTTCCCTCGCCGCGCACGCGGGCCAGGCCGTCGAAATCCTCGGGCGGCCAGACGGGCTCTTCCAGCCACAAAAATCCGCCCTTCACATGTGCGCGGTCTTTCAATTCACGGGCGACGCCGCAGGCTTCCTCGACGCTCCAGGGACAGTTGACGTCCAGCGTGATGGCCACACCCTCGGGCGCGGCCTCGCGCGCGGCCATGAAGGCGGGCATGTCGCGTTCGTGCAACTTGACCATGGGAAAGCCCAGACTGGCGGCGCGGTCCGTGTTGCGGGCGATGGCGTCCCGGTCGCCGCCATAGCGCATGAGCGAGGCATAGCGGGTGATCGTGGCGTCGCCCGCCGGTCCGCCCAGAAGCTGATACAGTGGTTTTCCGGCCCGCTTCGCCCGCAGATCCCACAACGCGGTGTCGAGGGCCGACAGCGCGTACATGCAAGGTCCCTGACGGCCGAAACCGAAGAACGACTTGTGCGCTCCCTCCATCAGGCCTTCCAGATCCGCCGTGTCGCGGCCGATGAACCAGGGCGCGATCAGGTCCTTGAGCATCGCTTCCGTACCGGAGTTGGAAAAATGACCGAAGCCCTCGCCCCAGCCCTCCAGCCCGTCCGCCGTCTCGATGCGGACCATCAGGGATTCGTTGATCAGCCAGGGGTTGGTGTTGAGGCCGGGACGCATGCCCTGGCGCGGACCGCCGGTGTCGAAGGGAACGCCGACACGCAGGATTTCAATGGATGTGATGGTCATGGAAAGGCTCTTGGTCGTGGGGGAAGAGAACCAGAAGGGCTGAAAATGGAACCGGCCCCGAAGGGCCGGTTCGGTATCGATATCGGTGATGCGACGATTGTGTGGTGCTACATGCCGCCGATAAGCTTCATGGCGTCGTTCAGTGCCTTGACGCTCTCGGCATGCTTGCCGGCCTTGTGCATGGCTTCGCCTTCGGCACGAAGGGCCATCGCCTTCGCCTTGACCTCGGCAGAGGCACTTGACTTGGACACCGCCGCGTCAAATTGCTTCATGATTTTCGGGCATGAACCGGCATAGGCCGGTGACGCGGCAAGCAGGATCGCGGCCACGGCGGAAAGGATAAGCTTCTTCATGGTGTTAGCCTCCCAAACTGGTGATTCTAGGATGATTATGTCACGGAAGCGTTGTCCACGAAATCAGCATTATCTGATGTTCGCGATCTCGTGATCGTGGCGACGGGCCAGCAGAGCCTGCGCCAGGACCGCGCCGATCAAGGCCATGAACATGTCCCATTGGCTGTCCCATACGTCGCCCTGGGTGCCCAGGAATTCCATCGCCCCCTGCCCCAGGAGCACCGCCGCCCACCATTCGATCAGTTCGTAAAACGCGCTGAACGCCAGGCAAATGCAGGTCACGATGAAAAACAGCATGCGTCCCCGAGGCAGGAAGCCCTTGCGGATCAAAACTTCCCGCGCCAGAAGCGCCGGCACGAAACCCTGGAAGAAATGCCCGATGCGGTCATAAGGATTGCGCGCCAGGTCGAACAGATCCTGAAACCAGAACCCCAGGGGCACATGGGCATAGGTGTAATGGCCGCCCAGGATCAACGCCAACCCGTGCAGGAAGGCCAGGCGGTAAAGCAGCGGCGTCAGGGGAAAGCCGCGCTGCGTCGCCACCATCAGGACCAGGGCGATCATCACCGGCAGGACTTCCATGAACCAGGTCAGGTAGTCCGCCGGACCGATGGCTGAGACCGCCAGCGCCACCAGCCACAGCAGGCCGAGAACGGCGGGTTCCTTCGCATTTCCGGCGATCATGACATGTCCGCCAGACGGTCCAGATGATGCGCCCGGTCGCCGAAGCTGTGATCGATCAGGGTCAGGCGCTTGAAGTAATGACCCACGGGCATCTCGTCCGTCACCCCCATGCCGCCGTGCAGTTGCACCGCTTCCTGGCCGATCAGCCGGCCCGCCTGCCCGGCCTTGGCCTTGGCCTGGGACGCCGCGCGGCGGGCGGCCTCCCGGTCGCCGCCGTCCTGGCGCACGGCGGCCATGTAGGCGAGGGAGCGGGTCAGTTCCGTTTCCATGTACATCTCCGTGGCGCGGTGCTGTAGGGCCTGAAAATCGCCCAAGGGACGGCCGAACTGTTTGCGCTCCTTCAGGAAGGCGACCGTATCACGCGTGAGGGCGGCCATCAGCCCGGCGGCTTCCGCCGAAACCAGGGCCGCCGCCCGGTCGACCACCGTTTCGGCAAGCGCCAGGCCGCCGTCGATGTCGCCCAGCACCGCGTCGGCGCCAACACGCACGCCTTCCAACGTCACGTCGCCGGCGCGCAGGCCATCGACCGTGGCGTAATCCGTGATCGTCACCCCGGGGGCGTCGGCGTCGATCAGGAACACCGTGACGCCGCCGTCGTCGCGCTCGTCGCCCGCGGTGCGCGCCGTGACGGCGATCTTGTCCGCCGTCCCGGCGTGGAGCGCCATGGTCTTCACGCCATTCAGGACGAAGCCGCCCCCGTCGGCACGGGCGCGGGTCCGCACGTCATTGAGGTCATAGCGCGATTGCGCCTCTGAACAGGCGAAGGACAGATGCAATTCCCCCGCGGCCAATTGCGGCAGCAGGTCCGCCCGAACGTCCGGCGACGCGCCGTCCCGGACCAGCGTGCCGCCCAGCACCACGGTCGCCAGGAACGGTTCGACCGCCAGACCGCCGCCCATGGCTTCCACCAGGATCGCCATGTCGACCGCACCGCCGCCGATGCCGCCCAAATTCTCGGGAATGCCGAGCGCCAGCCAGCCCATATCGGCGTATTGCGCCCAGGTGTCGCGGCAGAACCCGCCGGGCATGGCCTGATGTTTGCGCCGGGCTTCCAGCCCGTAGTCGTCGCGGAAGAACCGTTCCGCCATGTCACGGATGAGGATTTGTTCGTCGGAGAAGGTGAAGTTCATGGTCGGAAGATGCCTGTCAGAGCCCGAGGATCGCCTTGGCGATGATGCCGCGCTGGATTTCGTTGCTGCCGCCGTAGATCGACGCCTTGCGCCAGTTGAAGTAATGGCTGGCCACCGTCGCCGCGTGTTCCGGCACGGGCAGGCCATCGTTGCCCGGCCCCGGCCAGTCGTCATCCAGAATTCCCGGATCGAAGGCATGGGCGCGGTTGCCGACGGCTTCCAGCAGCAGTTCGGTGATGCCCTGCTGCACCTGTGTGCCCTTCAGTTTGAGGATCGAGGCCTCGGGGCCCGGCTTGCGCCCGGCGGCTTCCTCGGACAGCAGGCGCAGTTCGGTCATCTCCAGCGCCGTCAACTCGATCTCGACCTCGGCCATGCGTTCGCGGAACCGGGCGTCCTCGATCAGCGGGCGGCCGCGCTTCATTTCCTTGGCCGCGATGTCGCGCAGGCGTTCCATCTGTTTCTTGGACCGCGCGACCCCGGCAATACCGAACCGTTCGTGGCTGAGCAGGAACTTGGCGACGGTCCAGCCGTCGTTTTCCTTGCCCACCAGGTTTTCCGCCGGAACCCGAACGTTTTCCAGGAACACGTCGTTGACTTCCTGGCCGCCGTCCAACGTCTTGATCGGGCGCACGGTGACGCCCGGGGTCTTCATGTCGATCAAAAGGAACGAGATGCCCTGCTGCTTCTTGCCCTCGGTCGAGGTGCGCACCAGACAGAAGATCCAGTCGGCGTATTGCGCCAGGGTGGTCCAGGTCTTCTGGCCGTTGACGATATAGTGGTCGCCGTCCCGCACCGCCCGGGTCGTCAGCGACGCCAGATCGGACCCCGCCCCCGGTTCGGAAAAGCCCTGGCACCACCAGTCCTCGCTGGCCAGAATGCGCGGCAGGAAACGGGCCTTCTGCTCCGGCGTGCCGAATTCGATCAGCACCGGCCCCAGCATCTTGAGCCCGAAGGTGATAAGCCGCGGGCTGGACGCCGCCGCCAGTTCTTCTTCGTACAAGTAGCGCTGCACGGGCGACCAGCCCGGACCGCCGTATTCCTTGGGCCAGCTGGGGGCGATCCAGCCCCGTTCATGCAGGATGCGCTGCCAGACGACGTAATCGTCCTTCACCAGCTTCAGGCCGAGATCGACCTTGCGTTTGGTCGCGGGCGGGATGTTGGCGCGCAGGAACCCGCGCACTTCGTTCTGAAAGGCCAACTCCTCGGGCGTCAGGTTCAGGTCCAATGCTTGTTTCTCCCGCTGCGGCCTGCCGTTACCAGGTTCCCTGGGCGGCCAATCCGTTCTGCATTTCCGCTTCGATGGTGCGCGCCACGTTGACCAGACGCGGCCCCCATTCGGCCTCCAGCTTTTCCGGCTTATGCAGAAAGGCCGGGCCGCCGCAGTTGAGCGCCATGACCGTGGCCCCGTCCAAGGACCGGAGCGGCACGCCGACCGCGTTGACGTCGTGCTGCCATTCCCCGAAGGACGTGCAGAACCCTTGGGTCGCGACCTGCCGGACGGCGCGCTCGATGCCTTTCGCCATGACCGGCCAGGCCGGCCCCGCGCGTTCGGCCATGGCCGTCATCAGATAGGCGCGCTCATCCTCGGGAATGGCCGCCAGAAAAGCCCGGCCCATGGCCGTGGTGGCGATGGGAATGTGCGAGCCGATGTCGAGGCGCAGCGTCACCGAACCGGCATCGCGGGCGTGTTCCAGATAGACCATGTTCAGGCGGTCGCGGGAGCCCAGGGCCAGCGACAGGCCGGAGGCGTTGGCGAACTCCTGCAGGTAGGGCCGCGCGATCTTGCGGATGTCCATGTTGGCAAGCAGCGAATAGCCCAGCGACAGAACCCCCGGCCCCAGCCGGTATTTGCCCAAGCGTTCCGCGTGGACCAGATAGCCCAGCCGCGTCAGGGTATGGGTCAGGCGCGACACCGTCGGCTTGGGCAGGCCCGTGCGCTCGGCGATGTCGCCGTTGCCGAGCACGCCGTCGCCGGGCTGAAACGCGCGCAGAACGCTGAGCCCCCGCGCCAGGGCGGTAACGAACTGCCGGTCTTCGGTTTCGGTTGCTTCGGGATAATCGTCCAGCGGCAGGGCGCTGCGGTCGGCACGGCCAGCCATGTTCTTGTGTCCGGCGCCGGTGCGCGCCGCCTCCTCATTCAGGCCCGGGACGGGAAATCCTCTCCCGAGCGGGCGGCACTTTGTCACGACGGAATAATTTGGTCAATTTTCGAAATTCAGTTTTGCTCTGCGGAATTTGTATCTATTTTCGCCGACCGCCATCCGATCCGACCGGAGATACGGGCAGCCAGTTCCGCAAAGCCTGCCGTAACGGGCGGCGACGGTGCCATTTAGTCTAATCAATTGACAGTCTTGGGACTTGTCTGCAATCGAAGGGACCCGTAATATTCTTTACATGTTGCACTGCAACATTGACGAACCACTCCGTGGGGGAGGGATTTTTTGCTTACACGCCGATGCGGTGCCTCGGTAGGCAGCCGACCAATACAGGCCATTCCAGACCTGATGAATAACCGGCTGATACCTGCAGGCAGAACCTGATGGACGCAACCAAAGTCGACATCGTCTGGATTTTGACCGCGTCGTCACTGGTCTTCATGATGCAGGCCGGGTTCTGCTGCCTGGAAAGCGGTTCCGTCCGCTCCAAGAACTCGATCAACGTGGCGGCCAAGAACTTCGCCGACTTCTGCATCTCCGCCGGGGTGTTCTGGTTCGTCGGCTTCGGCCTGATGTTCGGCGCCAGTCACAACGGCCTGATCGGATCTGAAAATTTTCTGTTCTCGTTGACCGATCCCAAATCGGCGGCTTTCTTCGTTTTCCAGCTCATGTTCTGCGGCACGGCGACGACCATCGTGTCCGGCGCCATCGCCGAGAGGGCGCGCTACACGGGATACCTGCTGATCAGCCTCGTCGTCGCCCTGCCCATCTATCCTGTGTTCGGCCATTGGGCCTGGGGCGGTGCCTTCGGCGGCGATCCTGGATGGTTGGTGGAATTGGGCTTCGTCGACTTCGCCGGCGGCACGGTGGTGCATTCCGTGGCCGGCTGGGTCAGTCTGGCCGCCGTGATCATCATCGGTCCCCGCACCGGGCGGTTCGACGGGTCGGGCGCCCCCTTTCGCAGCCATTCGCTGCCGCTGGCGGCGCTCGGCGTGTTCATCATCTGGGTCGGCTGGATCGGGTTCAACGGCGGCAGCACCCTGGCGGCCACGGACAAGGTGCCGCATATCATCCTCAATACCGTCATTGCCGGTGCCTTCGGCGGCCTGGGCGCGATGCTGCTGGGCCCCATCACCATGAAGCGGCTTGACGTGCCGACCATGCTCAACGGCGCGCTCGCCGGTTTGGTCGCGATCACGCCGGCGGCTCATTGCGTATCGACCGCGGGCGCGGTGACCCTGGGCGCCGTCGGCGGCGGGCTCTGCGTGCTGACCTCCCTGCTGCTCGACCGATGGCGGCTCGACGACGTGGTTTATGCCTTTCCCGTGCACGGCGTCGCCGGTGTCTGGGGCACCATGGCGGTCGCCCTCCTGGGTGACCTGGAAACGCTCGGCACCGGCCTCGACCGCTGGGGACAGTTCGTCGCCCAGGGCACCGGCGTGCTGACCGCCGCCGTCTGGGCCTTCGGCATCAGCTACATCCTGCTGTCGCTCATCAACAAAATCGTGCCGCTGCGCGTATCGCCCGAGGCCGAACGCATCGGCCTGAACGTCAGCGAACATAACCAGTCGACGGAACAACTCGACATCCTGCGCTCCATGGAGATGCAGCGCCTAACCGGGGATTTCTCCCGGCCCATTCCGGTCGAGCCCAATTCCGACATCGGCGACATCGCGCGCCAATACAACCTGGTGCTGGAAAACCTGTATTCGGCGAAAATGGAGGCCGAACAGGCCAGCAAGGCGAAATCCAACTTTCTCGCCTCCATGAGCCACGAGCTGCGCACACCACTGAATGCCATCATCGGGTTTTCGGAAATGATCAACCGGCAGTATTTCGGCCCCCTGGGCTCGGAAAAATACCATGAGTATGCCGGCGACATCATGCACTCCAGCCGCCATCTGCTGTCCCTGGTCGACGACATCCTCGACTTGTCGAAGATCGAGGCCGGGCGCAATACCCTCAATCGGTCCCACATCGACATCGCCGCCCTGTTCGACGACTGCCTGCGGGTGGTCACCGGGGCCATCGACTGCAATCAGATCTATTTCGACATCAAGGTGCCGGAGGCGGTCTCGCCGCTTTTCGCGGACGAGCGCGCGATCAAGCAGGTGGTTCTCAATCTGTTGTTCAACGCCGTGAAGTTCACGCCGCCGGGCGGCTTGGTGACCCTGAACGCCCGCGAGGAGCCGGACCGCCACATCCTTGAGGTCTCCGACACCGGCAAGGGCATTCCCGACGAAAAGCTTGAACGCGTGATCGAGCCGTTCCAACAGCTGCATTCCGATCCGCATATCGCCCAGTTGGGCACGGGACTGGGCCTGACCATCGCCAAGGCCCTGACCGAGGCACACGACGGCGAGCTTCAGATCGACAGCCGTGTCGGGCGCGGCACCACCGTCCGCGTTATTCTTCCGATCCGCACGGCCGCGGCCGCGAAGTAGCAGGCCCAACCGGACCGGCGGCCGGCGGGCTTATTCCTTCGACCGCGAGCGCCCCAAAACGATGGCCGGGATCAGGGTCAGCGCGAAGATCAGGGCGACCTGGCGGAACGAATCGTGGAACGCGAAGGTATTGGCCTGGGCATAGAGGACGCGGCCCAGGAAATCCAATGCCATGGCGCCGTCGGCGGGGGCAGGCACACCGCCCGCGTTCAACAGATCGCGCACCTTGTCCAGCATCTCCGCCGTCGGCCCCTTGGCGTTGGTCTGGGTCGCGGTCAGGAAATCGGCGTGATAGGCGGTGCGCATTTCGATGGTCACGGCCGTCAGGTTGACGCCGAATGCCCCGCCCATCTGGCGGAAGAAATTGAAGGTTCCCGCCCCCTGCGCGATCTTGTCCGCCGGCACGGCGGACAGCGCCGCCTTGCCCATGTTGGGGGAAATCAGGCTCATGGAGCCGCGCGTCCACATGGCCAGCAGCGCCACCGTCACGAAGCCCGTGTTGACGTCGATGGTGGCCAGCGCCATGGCCGCCACGGCGAAGGTGCTGCAGCCGACGATGATCGGCCAGTGCGGCGGAACCGCATCGGCAAGCCGCCCCGAGGCCTGCATCATCATGACCAGCAACAACCCCGCCGGCACCAGGACCAGACCGGCCTTGGTCGCCGTGTAGCCCTGGATGGTCTGGGTGAACAGCGGGATCGAATAGTTGGTCGCGAAATTGCCGAGCCCGAAGGCGAAGGCCACGGCCACGGCCGAGGCGAAGCGCGCGTCGAGGAACAGCTTGGGATCGAGCAGCGGGCTTTTGGAGCGCATCTGGGTCACCACGAACAAAATCGCCGAGAGACCGCCGATCAGCATGAACGACAGGAACTTGGCCGAGTCCCAGCCCCAGCGCTGGCCGTTGCCGATCCCCGCCATCAGGGTGATCAGCGCCACGCACAGCAGGATGAATCCGGGCCAATCGAAGCTCGGCTTCTTTTCCAGGGGATTGCGCGCGGGCATGAAGGTCAGCGCCATCATGGCCGACAAGGCGACCAGCGGCAGCGGCACGATGAAGACATGACGCCAGGTCACCAGATCGATGGTCACGCCGCCGACCAGGGGCCCGAAGGTGGGCGCCAGCGCGATGCCCATGCCGACCGTGCCGACGGCCAGGCCCCGGCGTTCCGGCGGGAACACGGCGACCGCCGTGGCCAGCGCCAGGGGCTGCACCAGGCCGGCGCTGAATCCCTGCATGATGCGGCCCAGGATCAGCACCTCGATGGACGGACTGACCGCCGCCAGCACCGCACCGGCGGCGAACACGCCGAGCGCCATCAGGCAGGTGTTGCGCGGCCCGATGAAGCGCGAGGTCCAGGAATTGAGCAACTGGCTCGCGACCATGGTCGTGAGAAAGGCGGTCGACGCCCATTGCGCCAAATCCTGGCCGATGCCGAACGCACCCATGATAGACGGGATGGACACGTTGACGATGGTCGACGACAGCACCATGGTCATCGACGCCAGCATGCCGCAGGCCGTCGCCCACCAGCGATAGGACGGCCCGAACCGTTCGAATTGTCTGGCGATGGCGGGATTGTCGGTCTGCACGCTGGCGTTATCCGGTTACGAGGGCGTGCCGGAAAAGCCTGGGAACGGATAAAGCGCCCGCCCCTGCCTGCCTCCCAGCGTCAGGGATTGTATACAACTTGCCGGGACGCGGGATGAAAAAAAGCAGGCCAAACGGCCTGCCTTTCCTGTCGCGATCCGCCGTCGTTACGGCGGGCGTCCGGCCGCCTACGCCTTGGCGATGGACTTGATCGGCGCGCGGGTCTGCCCCGACCGCTCGGCGATGTCGTTGTCCTGCTGTTCGATGGCGGCGCGCACCAGGTCTTCCAGGGCATCGCCGTAGGACTGGTCGAGCAGATCCATCGACACCCGGCGGTTCGAGGTCACCGACCCGTCACCGTAGGTTACGTTGAACATCAGGAACTGAGGGCTTTTGCCCTTGGATTTCTTACCGGCCATGTGGAGGCCTCCGTTTGACAGGTTTAAGGACGGGCCGAATTCGGCCAACCCGGGGTCATCTGTCGGAAATTAAGCGTCGGAAATAAGAGACATCGTGCTCTTGGCGCAGGGCATATCGTTTTTTTGTCGAAAATGCAAATTCATTCAAATGAAAAGCCCCGCAACCTGTTCAGGTCGTGGGGCTTGGGAATTGGTAGCGGAGGAGGGACTCGAACCCCCGACACGCGGATTATGATTCCGCTGCTCTAACCAGCTGAGCTACTCCGCCCCCGTGTTGGGGCCGGCCGCGGGTCAGAGACCCGTTGAACGGCGTGGAGGGATTTAAGGCCCTGTCGCGCAGGTGTCAAGAAAGACCTCGTCCACCCTGCGGTCACCGTATCGAACAACGTCAGGTCGCCCGGCGATACGCCGGACGAAACGGCTTAACGGAAACCGGCTCCGGCGTTGTCCGGCTTAGCTGGCGGCTTAGCTGGCGCTCCAGCGCCAGTCGCGGCCGTTGAGCGGGCCGCAGGCATTGCGCGCACCCTTCATCATGCGGGCTTTCGCGGCGGACGGGGCCTTTTTCGCCTTATCCGCTGCCGCGCCGCCGACCATTTCGTTCTGCAAACGTTGCAGCTCGGTCTGCTTGATCGCCGGTTTCTGCGTCTTGTCCTGGTCCACCGCACCCCTCCGTCAATATGTCAGGTTTTTGTCAGGTTTGTGGAAAGGGACTCGTAGCAAATACCACCAAAAGAGTCATGTGATATGCATCACAAACGTCCAAAAAGCTGTGGAATATTCGAAAAATCGAATGCCCGCCCCAGGGGCGGGACGGCCAGCCAGCCAGAAAAAGGCCGGTTTCCCCGGCTTTTCAGCCCAGGGATCAGATGCTGGTATTAACGAAAGGGCGGCGCATCTTCGCCTGCCGAGCCGTTCAAGCCGTTCAGCTTGTTCTGAGAATCCTGCTGGATCGACCGGCTGAGGTGCTCGTGCGCCTGGCGCAGCAGGGCCTGGGTCGCGACCGGCGACGCCGCGCGGGCCACCGGCGCCTGATAATCGGAGGCCAGCCAGGGCCGATCCGAGAGGTCACCCTTGGGCATCGCGCGGACCACGGGTTCCGGGTCCTTGACCCAGGCGTTGACCATGGGCGGCGCCTGATACTGGGCCGGGGCCGGCTTGGCCGGGGCGTCAAAGCGCGACGGATGCTTGCCGTAATAGTTGACCAGCCGCCGGTCCTCGCCGGCGACGGGCTCGCGGTAGCATTCCACGCCGCCGCCGAGCGCCGCGTAACAATAGGTCGGCTCGTAATCGGCGACGCCTTCCTCGTACTTGTCCACGTAACCGCACGCGGTCAGCACGGCCGAGAAGGCAATGGCTGCGATGATCTTTCTCATGGGCGTTCTATCCCATCCTGCGTCAAAAAACTCGTCCGACTTCAGGATGGCACCCGATGGTTAGCAATTGGTTAATTCCGGCCGTCCAGGCAGCCCGTCACCCCTGCCGGAAAAGCTTGTCGAACGCCGACAGCGGCGGCGCGCTGGTGGCGAAGCCGAAGGTTCCGGCATCGAGCATTTCCCGGGCGTCCGCCATGGCTTTGCCGTAGGCCGAGCGGAACAGGGAGCCGCCGACGCTGATGCGCTTGACGCCCAGTTCCGCCATTTCCCGATAAGTCAGGGTCATGCCGGCGATGCCGCCCAGGACGTTGACCGGCCGGTCGACGGACGAGATCACGGCGCGCACGTCGTCCGCCGTCTTCAGCCCCGGCGCATACAGAACGTCGGCGCCGGCCTCCTGATAGGCCTGGAGCCGCTTGATGGTGTCGTCCAGATCCGGGTTGCCGCGGATCAGGTTTTCCGCCCGGGCGGTCAGCACGAAGGGCGGGTTGACCGAACGCGCCGCCTCGACGGCGGCCGTCAGCCTGTCGACCGCCTCGGCCATGTCATAGATGCCCGTGCCGTCGTAATCCTCGAGCGACCCGCCGGCGAGCCCGGTGCCCGCCGCCAGCCGGATGTTTTCGGCGACGCCATCGGCGGTGTCGGCATAGGCATTTTCGAAGTCCGCATTCATCGGCACATCGACGCTGGCGCAGAGATCCCGGAAATGGGCGAAGTGATCCTCAACCGTCGCGTCGCCGTCGGCCTGACCCCGGGAAAGGTTATACCCCGCGCTGGTCGTCGCCAGCGCCTTGAAACCCATGGCTTCCAACATGCGGGCGGAGCCCCGGTCCCAGGGATTGGGGATGATGAAACATCCCGGGTCGGCGTGCAGTTTTTGAAACGCCGCGACCTTAGCCGCTTGATCCATGTCCATGCTCCCCGCCTGACATCATGAATTGACGTCGATCACCGTGCGCCCGCGCAGCTGACCCTTGAGAATCTTGCCCGCAAGGTCCGGCAGATCACCCAGACCCGCCGTTTCCGTCAGGGCGTCGAGCTTGTCGAGCGGCAAATCCTTGGCGATGCGGTTCCAGGCGGCGATGCGCCGGTCCTTGGGGCAGGTCGCTGAGTCGATGCCGCACAGGTTGATGCCGCGCAAAAGGAACGGCAGCACCGTGGTTTCCAGCTTGAACGACCCGGCGTTGCCGACCGAGGCACACGTCCCCCAGTACTTGAGCGTCGCCAGCACCGTATGCAGGGTCGGCCCGCCGACGTTGTCGATGGCGCCGGACCAGCGTTCGCGGGCGAGCGGCCCCTTGGGCGCTTCTTCCAGTTCGGCCCGGTCGACGATGGTGGTCGCCCCCAGGTCCTTCAGATAGGCGTGGGATTCCGGGCTGCCGGTGGAGGCCGCGACCCGGTAGCCCAGATTGGCCAGGATCGACGTGGCGACGGAGCCGACGCCGCCGGACCCGCCGGTGACCAGAACCTCGCCGTCGTTTTCCGGCGTCAGGCCGTGGTCTTCCAGGGTCATGATCGCCAGCATGGCCGTGAAGCCCGCCGTGCCGACCGCCATGGCGCGCTTGAGGTCCAGGCCCTTGGGCATCGGCACCAGCCAGTCGCCCTTGACCCGCGCCTTCTGAGCATGGCCGCCCCAATGGACCTCGCCGACCCGCCAGCCGGTCAGGATGACTTCGTCGCCGGGCTTGTAGGCGGGATTGTCCGAAGCCTCGACGACGCCGGAAAAATCGATGCCCGACACATGCGGGTAATCCCGCACCAGGCGGCCCAGGCCGTTGATGACCATGCCGTCCTTGTAGTTGATGGTCGAATACTTGACGGCGACGGTGACGTCGCCCTCGGGCAGGCGGGCCTCGTCGATGTCCTGAATGGACGACGAAACCTTGCCGTCGGTTTCTTCGAGCAGAAGTCCTTTGAACGTGGACATGAGCGTGCCTCCCGGGATCGGTGGTTCGGTGTGGATGGGTTGTTAATGGGTGTAGAGAAGCCCCCGCCCCGGGTCAACGCCCCTCATTTTCCCACAGTTTTGTCATTCTCTAGAGGACTTGAAGGTTGTTCGGTGCCAACGATTTCACCGGACTTCACCTTTGCCTGGTAGGCTTTGCCCAAGTATGCGGCCCTGTCCTCGTCCGATTTCAGGGTATCGAACTCTCGTTGTTCTTCTGCACTCAATGGCACATTCACATATCCATTCCGCGCCATGCAGTCGCCGACTTTCGAGCCGGATGAGATGCCTTGTGCAAGCCCACCAACCGAACCGACAATCACTGCTCCAATCAAAGTTGACTGTGCGCTATACCCACCACCTGAACCACTGGATTTGCCAGCGATCCGACAATGGTCCATGACGGATTGCGTTTCGATATACCCCTTTCCTGGCTGATAGTAATGGCTGGCGACACAACCAGTTACTATAAAAACCATCGCAAGCGCAGCAATCATGCGAACAGTAAATTGTGGCATACCCCTCTCCAAATTTCTGTCCCCTGAAGCATTTTCAAATTAGGTGCGACTTGAATATTTAGCGGCTCACCAGCCGCCAGGCCAGCGTCTCCCCGCCGCGGAAGGAAACCAAGCGGTCGCCGCCCGGCAGGTCCACGGCCTCGGGCTGGGTCCAGGGCTGGCGCTCCAGGGTGATCGTCCCGTCGTTCACGGGCAGGCCGTAGAACGCCGGGCCGTTGAGCGACGCGAAGGCTTCGAGCTTGTCCAAAGCGCCCGCACGGTCGAACACCTCGGCATAGACCTCGATCGCCGCCGGGGCGGAAAAGATACCGGCGCAGCCGCAGGCCGCTTCCTTGGCATGGGCCGCGTGGGGCGCCGTGTCGGTGCCAAGGAAGAATTTCGGATTGCCCGAGGTCGCGGCCTTGACGAGCGCCTGACGGTGCGCCTCGCGCTTGGCGATGGGCAGGCAGTAAAGATGCGGGCGGATGCCGCCCCGGAAGATGTCCGTGCGGTTGATGACCAGATGGTGCGCCGTGATCGTGGCACCGACATTGCCCCCCGCCCCTTCGACGAAGGCCGCCGCGTCCGCCGTGGTGATGTGTTCGAACACGATCTTGAGGCCCGGCAGGCGCGCCGCCAGGGGGGCCAGGGTGCGTTCGATGAACACGGCCTCGCGGTCGAACACGTCGATGTTGGCGTCCGTGACCTCGCCGTGGACCAGAAGCGGCATGCCGATGTCGGCCATGCGTTCCAGCACGGGCATGACTTTGTCGATGGCGGTGACGCCCGAGTCCGAATTGGTCGTGGCCCCGGCGGGATAATACTTCACCGCCGTCAGCACGCCGTCCCGGAACCCGGCGGCCAGATCATCCGGGTCGGTCTTGTCGGTCAGGTAGGCGGTCATCAGGGGCGTGAAGTCGACGCCCTTGGGAACCACGGCCAGGATGCGGGCGCGGTAGGCCGCCGCCAGGGCCGCCGTGGTCACCGGCGGCACCAGATTGGGCATGACGATGGCGCGGGCCATCTGGCGCGCCGTGAAGGGTACGACGGCCGCCATCATGGCACCGTCGCGGAAATGTACGTGCCAGTCATCGGGCCGGCGGATGGTCAGGGTATCAGGCGTGGGCACGGGTCAGACGGCCTCCCCCAGGACTTCGAGAACGCCGCCCTTGGGCACCCCGCCCAGAATGTGGTGTCGATGCCAGACGGCATAGAACAGAAGCGTCCAGGCGGCCTGCATCTCGCGCTTTCCGGCGTTGCGGAACAGATTGGCCACCGCATCGGGGCGGCAGATTTCGGCGACCCCCGGCTGGGCCGCGACCAGGGGGCCCAGGCGCCGGCCCTCGGCCAGAATCCATTCGCCCACGGGCACGGTGAAGCCGCGCTTGGCGGCGAACGGCCGGGACATGGGCACGACCTTTTCCAGCCATTTGCGCAAAATCCACTTGCCCCGCCCGTGCCGCACCTTCAGCGCGTCCGGCAGGCCGAAGCCGAAGGCCGCCAGCTTGGGGTCCAGGAACGGCACCCGGCCTTCGACCCCGTGGGCCATCAGGCAACGGTCGAGTTTGGTCAACAGGTCGTTGGGCAGCCAGTCAGCCATGTCCACGGCCTGGGCCCGTTGCAGGGACGTCCAACCCTTGCCCTGGACCTCTTCCTCGGCCATCTCGATCCCGCCCCGCCAGGCACGGGTTTCCTCGCGCAGCACGCCCAGGCCTTCCAAGGTCCCCCGCTCGCGCATGGGACGGCCGCCCAGCAGGCGCCAGCGCATGGCCCGGCGATAGCGGCCGTAGCCGGCGAAGACCTCGTCCCCGCCCTCGCCGGACAGAATGACCTTGATCCCCCGTTCACGCGCCGTGCGGGCCAGTTTATAGCTCGGCAGCACGGCATAATCGGCCGCCGGGTCATCCACCGCGGCGGCGATCTCCGGCAACAGGTCCCAAAAATCCGCGGCGCCGAATTCGACCTCGTGGTGGTCGGCGCCCATATGGGCCGCGATCTCACGGGCCAGGGCGCGCTCGTCATGAACCTGGGTGTCGGAAAACCCGGCGGTGAGGGCGGTGACAGGCCGTTCGTTCAGGCGCGACATCATGGCCAGCAGGACCGTGGAATCGATGCCCCCGGAAAAGAACATGCCGTAAGGCACGTCCGAACGTTGATGCACCCCGACCGCGTCATCCAACAAATCGTCGAGCCGCATCAAGGCATCCGACCGGCCCAGGCCCTTGGGCGGGCCATCCGGCAGGGCCGACATGCGGTTGCGCCCGATCACCCGGCCCTTCTCGACGATCAGGGTTTCCCCCGGCAAGACCCGCTCGATCCCGGCGAAAGGCGTTTCCCGGCCCGAGGAAAACTGCATTTGCAGCATCTCGTCCCGCGCCATGGGGTTGAGGCGCGCCGTCGCCAGCCCGGCCCGGATCAGGGCCTGCGGTTCGGAGGCGAAGGCGAAGGCCGCGCCCGACTGGGTGAAATACAGCGGCTTGATGCCGAACGGATCGCGGGTCAGCACCAGGCGGCCACGGGCCCGGTCATGGATGGCGATCGCGTACATGCCGCGCAGATGGTCGGTGAAGGCCAGTTCCTCGCGCAGGTAAAGTTGCAGCGGAATCTCGCAGTCGGACCGCGTCTTGAACGGCACACGGCCCAGGTCCAATTTGACCTCGACGTAATTGTAGATTTCCCCGTTGGCGACCAGGACCGCCTCGTTGCCGTCGGGGCCCTTGGCGGCGATGGGCTGGTCGCCCGTTTCCAGATCGATGATGGCGAGGCGAGTCTGAATCAGGCCGACGTCGCCGTCGACATGACGCCCATGGCCGTCAGGCCCGCGATGGGCCAGGGCAACGGCCAACGCGTCGAGAACCCCCGCCGGCGGGGCGGAGCCGTCTCGTGTCATGATGCCTGCGATACCGCACATGGGATGATCTTACGTCAGTTTTCCCGATTGGTAACAATCGATTGAAAAAAGTCCAGATAACGCTGCACGACCTGACCTTCGGTGAAGCTTGCTTCATAGACCTCGCGGCCGCGGCGGGCGATATGTTCCGCCAGTTCGTAATCGCCGATCACGGCACGCACGGCACGGGCCAGGGCGTCTGAATCGTCGACCGGCACCAGAATGCCGGAATCCATGTGATCGATCAGGGTGCCCGGCCCCATGCTGTCGGCGGCGATCACGGGAACCCCCTGGGCCCAGGCCTCCAGCACCACGTTGCCCAGCGGCTCGTGCCGCGACGGGCAGACGAACAGATCGCAGGCGGCGAACAATTCCGCCGTGTCCTCGCGCCAGCCCAGGAACCGCACACGCGGCTTGATACCCAAATCTTCCGCCTGTTTTTCCAGGCTTTCGCGCAAGGGGCCGTCGCCGGCCAGCCACAAATAGGTGTTGGGCACCCGCGCCATGGCGCGCAGCAGCACGTCGAAGCCCTTGTTTTCGTGCAGCCGGCCCAGGGCCAGGATCAGCACGGCGTTTTCAGGCGTGTAGAGGGAACGGCGGCTGAGCGGCTCGGCCTGCTCCTCGGACACGAAATTCGGCAGGTAATGGGCCCGGTTTTTGTCCCATCCCTGGCCGACGATATGGTTGACGATGTCTTCCGTGTTGCCGATCAGGTGGTCACAGGTGCGGTAGTACTTCAGGTCGTAATACCCGCCCAGCCGGCCGACCTGGACGAAATCGCCCTTGGGGCACATCTTGCTGGCCCGGTTCATCCAGGTCATGACGATCTGCGGCTGGAATTCCTTGATTTCGTGTTTGAAGGCGCGCGGCGTGCGACGGTCGAGCATGCCGCCGAACGGCAGTTGCAAAGGCTCGATCCCGGCGTCGCGCAGGGAATTCGCGCGGGCCTTGTTCTCGCGGATCAGCACGCGCTGTTCCAACCCAGCGCGGTGCAGGGCGCGGACAAGACGCACGAAGAACGCCTCGGCGCCGCCGAATTCCGCCCCCGCCATGGCCTGCATGACCTTCACGGCAACAACCTTTCCCAGGCCTCGGCCGCCGCGGGCCAGCGCCAGGACCGTTGTTTTTCAAGCGCCGCCGCCTGTTGCGCCGACCACAGGGTGTCGTCGCTCAACAATTTCACGGCGGCATCGGCAAAGGCCCGGTCGTCGCCGGCGACGAAACCCGTTTCGCCGTCGATCACCCGCTCATACATGGAGCCCAGGTCGGTCACCACGGCGGGCATGCCCATGGCCTGGGCCTCGCCCACGGCCATGCAAAAGGTCTCGTTGATGTCACCACGATAGAGCATGCATCTGGCCTGTCGGAATTCGTCGATGAGGCGTTGTTTGGGCACCGGACCCGGCAATCGGACCCCTTTTTCTTCCAACGATTTAGCCTTGTCGAGAACTTTCGCCATGGGGTCGGCCTTGGCCGCGCCGGCGCTGCCATAAACGGCGGCCCCGGTGAACAGGATCAATTCCGCCCCCGGCACCCGGGGCTGGATATCCTGGGCCCAGCGGTCGAGCAGCCAGTCAAGCCCGCGCAGGGGGTTGGAGGAAAATACCGCGCGGGGACCCGGCGGCGCCGAGGCCGGTTGCGCATTGCAGAAATCGTCGGGCAGACCATAGGGAATGACAACGCGATTTTTGACCGGGCACCAACGGGGATAGGTCGTCGCGTGATAATCGCCGATGAACACGATGGCGTCGGCGTATTTCCACAGCTTCGTGAGGTAGCGCCATTTGACCATGTAGGTCGCCGGATTGTGCGTCCAGAACACGGTGCGCCCGGCGCGCGGCATCAGCGGCAGGACCTTGTCTCCCCGGTTGGCGATGAACAGGTCGGCCTTGTCCGGCATGCCCGCCGTCAGCGGCACCCAGGTAACGCCCTTGTGCACCAGGGGGGCCGCACAGTTGTTATGGACCGAAACCTCGTGGCCGCGCGCCGCGAGTGTTTCCATCAGAAACACGAGGGAGCTTTCCGCCCCGCCCAGGGGGCGTTCCTCGGGCGTGCGGCCGTCGAATTCGATGCCGTCGTCGGCCAGAACGATGCGCGCCATTCAGCCCTCCCCGGCCAGGGGATTGCCGGCATCGTCCTCGAGCCGCGCCTTGAGATGGGAGATCAGCGGATAGAGCCCGGCGCAGAGCGCGATTAGAAACCCGTACCCACCCTCGCGGTAGCCCTTGCGCCGCACGTAGCATTTGAAGAAGCGGGTGAAGAAGCGGCGCAGGTTGTTGGCGAAGGAGCCGATTTGCCCCGTGTCCCGCAAATCCGCCGCCCGCGCGGTGGTGTAGCTGTCGAGGCGTTTCAGCATGTCCGACACGTTGCGGTCGACGTAATGGTCGAGACGATTGGTCAGCATGGGCCCCTTGGCGCCGGTCCAGGTCAGGGCGGGATGGACGCGCTGCGGCCCCCAGCGTTTGACGCCCTTGCGGAACAGCCCCGGATAGGCGGCCTTGCCGAAGCTGGCGCCCCAGCCCCAGCGCACCAGGCGGCCGCCGATGTAGTTATCGACCAGGATTTCGTGCCAATCGTGGGATGTCGTGGCGATGACCCTGCGGATTTCCCGGGCCAAGGCGTCCGGCACCCGTTCGTCGGCATCGACCTCCAGCACCCAGTCGCCGGTGCAGGCGTCGATGGCCGCGTTGCGGCGGCTCCCTTCCGGGTCCCAGGCGCCTTCGATCACGCGGTCGGTGAAGCGGCGGGCGATCTCGGCCGTCGCGTCCGTGCATTTGTCGGCCAGCACGACCAACTCGTCCCCGAAGTCGAGGGTCGCCAGGCAGTCGGCCAGATGCGCCGCCTCGTTATGGGCGCAGACGACGATGGAAAGCCGGGGGCCGGTGCCCGTACCGCCGGTCACGACGCCGCTTCCTTGCATTCGGTCCACAGGTCGCGGGCCGCATCCGCGACCGCGTCAACGGTGAGCGTGGCCATCAGCGACGGCGAGTTTTCCCAATCATAGTTCTCGGGGAAGATATCCAGAAAGGCCATGCCGCGCACGACCCGGCAATGCGCCCCCCAGGGACCGTACAATTGATCCTGCGTGGGGCCGAACAGCCCCAGGGTCGGCACGCCCGCCGCCGCCGCCAGGTGCATCAGCCCGGAATCGTTGCCGACGTAAAGCGACGCGCGTTCCAGGCAGGCATAGGCCTCGAGCAGGGAAATGCGGCCGACCAGATCGATGCGCCGGTCGGCGGGGATGCTGTCCAGGAAGTCCTGGACCGATGCCCGTTCCGTCTCGTGCCCGAACACGGCAATGGCCGCCCCCGGCAGGATGCCCCGGTCACCGGTCAAACGCGCGACCAGATCGGAAAAGCGGTCTTCGGGCCAGGTCTTGCCCCGCCAGTTGGCCGTGGGGCCGACGGCCAGCACCGGTCGGCCCTTGGGCATCAGGCGGTCCGCCGTCGCGCGGTGGGCATCGGTGATCCATATCTTCGGCGTCGGCACGCCGTCCGTGAGCCCCATGACCTGGGCATAGCGTTCCAGCCGGTGCCCCGCCCCCTTGCGCCCCATGCGAAAGCGCCGAACCGCCGGAATCAGATAACTCATGGGCGTGTTGCGCAGATCGACCAGGACCGACCAGATGCGCCCGGCACATTCCGCCCACAGGCCCAGCCAGTGCAGGGAATAAGGTTTCTTGTCGAGGATGATAACCCGCTCCAGACCCGGCACGGCGTCGAACAGGGGGGCCGCCGCGCGCCCGCAGGCGACCGTGACCCGCGCGCCCGGGTTGTCCTGGACCAAGCGGCCCAGAATTCCCATGGACAGAACCGCGTCACCGATGCGCGTCGCCGTCACGAACAGGATGCTTTTCGCCATGACCTATCGATTTCTTAGCCGTACTGCCGACCGTTCTTTGGGCCGTCCCAACAGGTTGCCGTTGCGGGCCGAATTCCGGGCGCCCCCCGATTACGACCGATTTTACACGTCCCCCGTCTTATACGGCCACCATCCCCTGTTGCCTAGGCCGCTGGGCGCTCCCATATTCAGGACACCGGCACCCATCCATTTTCGGGATCAGAACATGACTGAACAGACCTATGTCGTCCTTGAAGACCGCGGCGTGCTCGCCCTTACCGGCGACGACGCGCGGACCTTCCTTCAGGGGCTGATTTCCAACGATATCAACAAGGTCACCCCCACGCATGCCATACATGCGGCGCTGCTGACACCCCAGGGTAAATACCTGCACGATTTCTTCATCACCGAAGCCGCCGACGGCACCTTGTTACTGGACGGTGAGCGCGCGCGCCTGGACGATCTGGTCAAGCGCCTGAAGCTCTACAAATTACGCGCCAAGGTCACGATTGAGGACCAAAGCGACCAATGGCGCATTGCCGCCCTGCCCGGCGGAGCGGGCACAGCAACATTGGCCCCCGACGCCGGTGCGGCTGAAGTGAGGGACGGCGGCGTGCTGTTCGTCGACCCGCGCCTGACGGCCCTGGGGGCACGGGCCATTCTCCCCGCCGACGGCGCGGAAGCGACGCTGAGCGGGCTCGGCCTCAGTGCCGGGGACCGTGCGGCCTACGACATCCTCCGCCTGAGCCTGGGCGTGCCCGATGGCAGCCGCGACATGATCGTCGATAAATCCATTCTTCTGGAAAGCGGCTTTGACGAATTGAACGGCATCGACTGGAAAAAGGGCTGTTACATGGGCCAGGAACTGACGGCCCGTACCAAATATCGCGGCTTGGTCCGAAAACGCCTGCTGCCCGTGGAGATCGAGGGCGCCCTGCCCGAAACAGGCACGCCGGTGACCCTGGACGGCAAGGAAGTGGGCGAGGTTCGTTCCACCGTTGCCGATGGCACGGGTGGCCGGGGACTTGCCATGATTCGCCTGGAACATCTGGAAACGGGTGGTCCGTTCGAGGCGGCGGGAGCCAAGATCACGCCGCACAAGCCGGATTGGGTTGTGTTCCAGACGGAATCGTAAAGAAACTGGTTCCGCCAGGGCCCGGGGCCTAATGTCGGCCCATGACCTTGTTCTTTTTCAAACGGGCCGCGCGCCTGCTGAAACCCGTGGCGCGCAGTTATGAACGCCGGCTGGCCGAACTGGGCCCCGACGCCCGCGCCGTGTTCTGGAAAAGCGAAGACCACCAGCTTGTCCGATTCGAAACCCTGTACCAGGTCATCGACGACGTCGACGCGCGGGCGGGCGGACTCTCCATCGCCGATTTCGGCTGCGGTTACGGCGCCCTGTTCGATTTTCTAAAAGACACCCCGGCTCTCAAGGGTGGGCGGTACGTCGGCTATGACATGTCGAAAAAGATGGTCGAGGCCGCGCGTGCGCGTATCCGCGATCCCCGCGCGCGCTTCCTACAGCAGATCACCGTGACCGAGCCCGCCGACTACGTCTTTGCCTGCGGCACCTACAACATGCACATGGGGGCCGACGGCGCGGAATGGGGCGACTATGTGAAGGACAGCCTGCGCGAACTTTGGGCCAAGACCAACAAAATCCTCGCCTTCAACCTGCTGCGCGCCGATGCCGTCGAACGATATCAGGGCCTGTTCTATGTCGACGGTGGGGAGTTCCTGAATTTTTGCCGGACGGAATTGTCGCCTCGCACAACCGTCACCAACGACGATCCCCTGCCCGATTACACCTTCATCGTCAGGCGCTGACGCCTAGGCGTTGTCGAACAGCAGCGCGGCCACGGCCAGCACCCGGCGGTCGGCCCCGCGCCGGGCGATCACCTGCACGCCGATGGGCAGCCCATTGGCCCGCGCCACGGGCACGGTCATCGCCGGCTGCCCTCCCAGGGTCCACAGGCGCTGTGGTTCGCGCGGGCCGGTGCCCTCGCTCAGCAAGGGGGCGACATCGACCGTCGCCGGCATCAGGATCACGCCGTCGCCGATCCAGTCATCCAGCGCCGCGGCGATCTTGTCGCGTCCGGCCAGGGCGGCGGTGTAATCCGCCGCCGTCATCCCGCGCCCGCGGGTGATGTAATCCCGCACCCGGTCGCTCATCTTGTCGCCCTGGGCGTCGAAATCGCCGCCATGGTGCATCGCCATGTCATGGGCCAGAAGAATGTCGATCACGCCCGCTTCCTGGGCGGCGACCCCATCGGGAAGCGCCCCGTCGTCGACCTCGATTTTCTTGGCGCGCAGATGACCGGCGGCCTCGGCAAGCGCGGCCAGAACCGCCGGCGCGGCCCCATCGGGATACCAGGGGCGCAGCACGGTCGCCGTGGCCGGCAAGCCCACGGGCTCGGCCGCCATCGCCGGCATCAGCACATCCATCAGCGCCGCCGCCACCTTCGGGTCGGCGGCCAGGAAACCGACATGGTCGAGCGCACCGGACAGCGGCATGGACCCGCCGACGTCGATGCTCCCCCAGGTCGGCTTGAAGCCGATGCAACCGCAGTAGGAAGCCGGGCGGATGATCGAGCCGATGGTCTGCGATCCCAGCGCCGCCGGCACCAGACCGGCGCCGACGGCCGCGGCGGACCCTTGCGACGAAGCCCCCGGCGTGCGCGCCGGGTCGAACGGATTGGTCGTCGGTCCCGTCCGGGAAATGGCATATTCCGAGGACACGGTGATACCAGCCACCAGCGCCCCCGCCGCGCGCAGGCACGCCACGGCGCGGGCATCCGCCGCCGGGCGGCGGCCGTCGTGAATCGGCGTGCCCCAGCCGCAGACGTAACCGCAAACGTCGAACACTTCCTTGACCGCCAACAGCATGCCGTGGAGCGGCCCGCGCCGGGATTCCGGCAAGGCGTCGAGGGCGGCCGCGTCGGCGCGCAGTTGGCCCGCGTCGATGCTGCGGAACGCGCGCAGGTCCGGCTCGATTTCCGCCGCGCGGGCCAGAAACCGTTCGGCGGCGACGGCGGCGATTCCCATCGTGTCGTTGGCCGGGCGAGGAGGTGCCTCAGTCATGGAAAGTCCCTCCTCCGCCTTCGAGCTTGAAGGATTTGGCCAGTTCCTCGTCCAACTGGTCGTAGATCAGTTTTTCGAGACGGCGGAATTCCTCGCCCGAAAAATCGCGGGGATGCGGCAGGTCGATCTTCTGATCCAGTTTCACGCGCCCCGGACGGGCCGTCATGACGATGACCCGCGACGCCAGATAGACCGCTTCCTGCACGGAATGGGTGACGAACACGACGGTCTTGCGGTTGCGCTGCCAGATTTCCAGCAACTGGTGTTGCAGAAACCGGCGGGTCAGGGCGTCGAGCGCACCGAAGGGTTCGTCCATCAGGATAATCGACGGATCGGTGGCGAACACGCGGGCGATGGCGACGCGCTGCTTCATACCGCCGGACAACTCCGTCACCCGCTTTTCCGCGAAGTCCTTGAGGCCCACCATGTCCAGATAGTCGCGGGCCTTGGCATGGCGTTCATCCTTGCCCATGCCCTGACGTTCCAGCCCGAAGGCGACGTTGTCGATGACGTTGAGCCAGGGAAACAGGGCGTAGTCCTGAAACACCATGCCGTGGTCGATGTCGGGCTTGGTGATCGGCTCGCCGCCGACCAAGGCGCGCCCGGTCGACGGCGTGATGAAGCCGGCCAGCACGTTCAACAGCGTCGACTTGCCGCAACCCGACGGGCCGACCAGGGCGATGAACTCGCCCGCCTCGAACTCGAGCGAGGTCGGGCGCAGGGCCTCGACCGGCTCGGACGTCGCCGGATGGAAGGTGACCGCCAGCTCGGAAATGGAAATTCCCTTGGTGCCGCGGTTCTGGCTTGTGTGGTCGGCCATCCTATGCCCCCCAGGAGAAACGGTCGTTGATGGTGCGGAACACGGCATCGATCAGCACCCCCAGGATGCCGATGGCGACCATGCCGACCAGAACCAGGTCGGAACGCAGGACCTCCATCCCGTCGGCGATCAGATAGCCGAGCCCGACCTGGGCGGCGACCAGTTCGGCGGCGATGATCGCGGCCCAGCCGGTGCCGAAGGAAATGCGCAAGCCGACAATGATGGTCGGCATCGCGGCGGGCAGAATGACCTTGCGGAACAGGGCGCGGTCGTTATCGCAGCCGAGCACCTGACCGGCGCGGATCAGAACCGGATCGACCCCCTTCACCCCCGACACGGTGTTCAGCAGGATGGGGAAGAAGGTGGCGATGAAGATGATAAAGATCTTGCCGGTCTCGCCGATGCCGAACCACAGGATGGCCAGCGGAATCCAGGCCAGCGGCGAGATCGGCCGGAACAGTTCGATCACCGGGTCGACCAAGTGTTCAAAGCGTCGCCAGCGGCCCATGGCGAGGCCGAGCGGAATGGCGACGGCGGCCGACAACAGCCAGGCCGACACCACGCGGCCCAGGCTGGCGCCCGCATGGACGAACAACTGACCGTTGACCACCAGTTCGGCGAAGGTCTTGGCCGCCAACAGCGGCGGCGGCAGCAGCGCGACATGCGCCTGGGTGAAGATGACCGCCATCTGCCATACGAAGACGATGAAGATCGCCGCCCATAAGTAGGGCAGAATGGACGCAGCGGTCTTAGCCGATGTTTTCACGGGAATTCCTTGAAAAAGCGAAGATGGAAAACGCAGCACCAGCGGCGGCGGCGGGCACCGAGGGCACCCGCCGCCGAACGCCCGGAGCGTTATTTCTTCATCATCTCCAGCGCCTTTTTGGCGAAGCTGGGATCGTACTTGGGGTTGTCCTCGGGCTTGAGGATTTCCGCGTCCTTGAGGAACTTGGTATAGGCGTCGATGGTCGAGGCCTCGGGCGCCACGTCCAGGTTATAGACGGAGATGCCTTCCTTCAGGGCGAAGGCGATGACCTTTTCCGGGAACTTGATCTGCTCGGCCCACATCTTGATCGCCTTGTCCTCGTTCTTGAGGATGAAGTCGATGGCCTTAACGATGGACGTGATCAGGTCCTGGACCAGCTCGGGCCGGGCGGCGATAAAATCCTCGCGGGCATAGACGCCGTTACCGATGTAATGTCCGGCCTTGATCGGCAGAATTTTCTCGGCCTTGATCAGGACCTTGGAATGGCCTGCCGCCAGCGCGTTGGAAACGTGCGGGTCCCACGTGATCCCGGCATCGACGCTTTTGTTCGCCAGCAGGGTCGGCACGTCCGACCCCTTGGTCTTGAACAGTTCCACGTCGCTGACCTTCAGGCCCGCATCGGCGAGCGCCTTGACCAGAAGCGGATACTGCTGCGAGCCCTTGCCCGGGAACGCGATACGCTTGCCCTTCAGTTCCTTCACGGATTTGATCGGGGAGTCCATCGGCACCATGAGCGCCGTCTGCTCAAGAATCGAGATGGCCAGCAACTTAGCGGGCAGGCGCGCGGAGGCGACGATGGCCGGGCCCATGCCGGCGGACGCGATCTGGAGTTCACCGGCGGCGAGTGCCTGGTTCTCCGGCGCGCCGTAGGAGAACACCTTGAACTCGATCTTGACGTCGTGTTTCTTCTCGATCTCCGCCAACAGCCCCATCGCCTTGGCGATGTAGATCGGCATGGTCGCCGGTTGGGTCCCGAAATTGATGGTGTCGGTGGCGTTGGCGGGGCCGTTGAACGGCCCCGTGAGGGCCGCGGCGGCGAATAGCCCGCCACTGACGGCCATGGTCTTGAGGAATTTCTGCAGCATTCTCGCTCTCCCTGTGAGGCGTTGGGTGAACGACCGCTGCCGGTGCATTTTCTTAGATGTCTTTTTGCCGGCTCGGCCGATTTTCGACATCCGTCCTTGGATGACCAGTGCCGTCAGGATTCCTTGGGAGGGCCGCAAGTGTCAACGAAAAACGTGACACAGCGTCTCATTTTTTATTCTTGCTCGAACAAGGACTGGCCGATCCGATCGGCCGCTTCGCGAAATCTGTCGATATGCTCGATGGCCTTGGCGATGGGAAACCGGGGCTCCGGCGCATGTACGGCAAGGCCCGCGATGACCTCGCCCTGAGGGTCGCGCACAGGCACCGCCATGGCGACCAAGCCGATGGCGTCTTCCTGATTGTTGATGGAGTACCCCTGGGCCGCGATCTGGTCCAGGTTGGCCTCCAACTGGTCCGGATCGGTGATCGTGTATTTGGTGAACTTGCGCAGCGGCGCCGTTCGCAGAATGCGGTCACGCGCGTCCTTGGGCTGATAGGCCAACAAAAGCTTGCCGATGGCCGTGCAATGGGCGGGGACGTGGCTGCCCGCCTTCAACAGCATGCGCAACGGCCAGTCGCATTCCACCCGGTCGATATAGATGACTTCGTGGCCGTCCAGCATGCCGACGTTGCAGGTCTCCTTGACCTCGTCGACCAGGCCCTGAAGGATCGCATGGCTGGCGCGGGTCGAATGGGACGACGAAATGGTGTTGAGGGCCAGGGCCCGCAGCCGCGCCCCCGTGGTGTAGCGGTCGGTGCCCGGGTCCTTGCGCAGAAGGTTCAGGTCCTCCAATTGGCGGATCACCCGGTGCACGGTCTGGCGCGGCAGGCCGAGGTCGCGCGAGATGTCGACAATCCCGAGCGGACGGATTTCCTGGGTCACCATTTCAAGGATGGTCAACGCCTTCTGGATCGCCGAATTGGTTTCCGGTTTGTCTGCCACGGGTTGTCCTTTTACGCGGGGTGCGGGAATTCATATGAGCAAAAACCGTGACACCGTGTCACGCAAAATGTTGCGCCCTGTGGCGTCCCCAAGCGCTGCCTGAATTCCTCCCGCCAAGCCTATATCCGCGTTACCATCCTATCCCGCAGACCGCCCGAGGAGACCGCGATGACCATGAAACAGCTTGCCGCTATTTGCACCCTGCTTGCCGGGGTCGCGGCGTTCACCCCACCCGCCGGCGCCCAAAGCTTCCTGGACAAGGGGAAGGACCTGCTCAAGGGACTCGGCGGCTCTTCCTCGACATCGGCGGGCGCCCTAAGCGGCACGGACATCGCGGCCGGGCTCAAGGAGGCGCTGCGCGTCGGCTCGGAACGGGTGGTCGGCACGCTGGGTGCCGCCGACGGCTTCAACAAATCCCCCGACGTGCATATTCCCTTGCCGGACACCTTGCAGAAGGTGCAATCGGCGCTGTCCAAGATCGGCATGTCATCGCTTGCCGACGATGTGGAACTGCGGCTCAACCGCGCGGCCGAAGCCGCCGTACCCAAGGCCAAATCCCTGTTCGTCGACGCCATTTCCGCCATGACGGTCGATGACGCCAAGGGTATTCTCAACGGCCCAAAGGATGCGGCAACGCAGTATTTCCGATCCAAGATGTCGGCGCCGCTGGCGGCCGACATGAAACCGATCGTCGATACCCAACTGTCTGAAGTCGGCGCCGTCGCCGCCTATGACAAGATGATGGGACAGTACAAATCCCTGCCCTTCGTCCCCGACGTGAAGGCGAACCTGACCGATCACGTCCTGACCAAGGCCATCGACGGCGTCTTTCTGTACCTGGGGCGCGAGGAAGCGGCGATCCGCGAAAACCCCGCGAAGCGCACCACCGAACTGCTGCAAAAGGTATTCGCGAAATAGGGCCTCAGAGGTCCACCTGGTCGAGGTATTCCGGCACCGTCACATCCCAATGCAGGTGGTCCTCGATCTTCATGCGTAGCGAGGATGCGGCCTCGGGCTCGCCATGGGTGATGAAGGTGCGCCGGGGCGGCTTTCGGAAATGGCCGAGCCATCCGAGGATTTCACTGTAGTCCGCATGGGCCGACATATTGTGCAGGATGTCGACCTCGGCGCGCACGGGCCAAAGGCGGCCGTGAATCTTGATCTCGTCCTCACCATGAACCAGCCGCGCGCCCCGCGTCCCCGCCGCCTGAAACCCGGTGAACAGGACCGTGTTGCGGGCGTCGCCGATAAAATGCTTCAGGTGATGCAGGATGCGCCCGCCCGTCGCCATGCCGCTGGCCGAGATGATGACCTGGGGCACGGCCATCCCTTCATCCAGGGCCCGTGATTCATCGGCGGTATTCACATATTTCGCGGCGTGGCAAACCTCGGCGCAGAGCGGCCCCGACAGGCGATGGTCGGCGCGGTGGTGCTTGAGAAGGCGCGTCGCGTTGATCGCCATGGGACTGTCGAGAAACACCGGAATATCCGGAATGGCCTTCTTCTGCTTCAGTTGGTGAATGTGAAACAGGATGCTTTGCGTGCGCCCCACGGCAAAAGCGGGAATAAGGACCGTGCCGCCGCGCGCCGCCGTGTCGCGGATGATGGCGCCGAGTTTGCCCTCGGCATCGCTGTCGCGATGCAAGCGGTCGCCATAGGTCGATTCCACGACCAGATAGTCGGCATCATGAATTTCCACGGGCGGCACCATGACCGGGTCGTCGGCGCGGCCCAGGTCGCCCGAGAACACCAAGGATGTCGCGCCGTCGTCGATGCGCACGAAGGCCGAGCCCAGGATATGCCCGGAACGGGACAGGCTGAAGGTCACGCCGTCGGCAAGCGTCTGCGCGGCGCCGAAGGGAACGGCCTTGAACTGGTCGAGCGAGCGATGGGCGTCGGCCTGGGTATAGAGCGGCAGGGCCGGTTTGTGTTTGGTGTAGGCATGCCGGTTGGCGCGGTCCGCATCCGCCTCCTGCAGGTAGCCGCTGTCCGGCAGCAGGATGGCGCAAAGGTCCTCCGTCGCCTCGGAACAATAGATGGGGCCTTTGAACCCATTCTTGACCAGAAGCGGCAGATAGCCGCTGTGATCGAGATGGGCATGGGTCAGGATCACCGCGTCGATTTCCGTGGGATCGACCGGCAGCGGCGCCCAGTTGCGCAGACGCAGGTCCTTGAGGCCCTGAAACAGCCCGCAATCGACGAGAATTTTGGCCCCGGCGGCCTCGACCAGATACTTCGACCCGGTCACCGTGCCCGTGGCCCCCATGAACGTCAGTTTCACCGACGGATGCTCCCCTGCCTGTTTGGCGGAGACCATAGAACTTGTCACCCTGATACGGAAGCCGAACGAAGAACGGCCCCACCAGTTGCCCGGTGGGGCCGTCCCTGATCAGAGATCCTTCATTCCCCCCGAAGGGGGCCCCTGGGAAAACTGACCGGGTTCTAGGCCTGGGGATGTTCCTTGCGGACCACCCTTGTCCCTGAACCCATGTGAAGGATACGCCCCGCCTCCGGGGCGGACAACGGCGATACGATCCACACCCCTGTGGAACATGGGGAAAACCTAATGTTTGGAATCAGGAGCGCGGCAGAGCGAGAAGATTACGCGTCTGGCCGTCGGCGAAGGCGCCCGTGGCGGCGCGGAAATCCGGCCAGCCGCAGTCGACGATGACACCGTCGAGCAGCAGGCCGACGAGGTCGTATCCGGCCCCGTCGAGAAGATCGGCGATCGCCGCCCGGTCCCCGGCACTTTCGTGCCCGCTTTCGAACACAAGGCGCGGTTTGCAGGTTTCCAGCGTGCGCCGTGCCCCTTCCAGCACGCGGCGCTCCGCCCCTTCGACATCGATCTTGATCAGGTCGAGCCGGCCCAGGCCGCGTTCCGCCACGAAGTCGTCCAGAGTGATCGTCGGCACCGTGGCGCCACCCCCCGACGACAGGCCGGACAGGGCGCCGTCACCGCCGGCCGCCATGGTCACGTTGAAGGGGGCCTCGCCGGTCGCCTCCGCCACGGCGGACCGCACGATCTCGACCGTCTCCCCATGGCCGTTAAGACGGGCCGTCTTTTCAAGGGCGTCGGCAAGGACCGGCACCGGCTCGAAGGCGTAGACCCGGCCTTCTGTGCCGACGGCGGCCGCCAGCGGCACCATCCATTCGCCCAGGTTGCCGCCGATATCGACCGCCACGTCGCCGGGCCGCGCCACCAGGGCCGTCACCGGGTCCGGCACACCGCCGTCGATCACCAGACGCTGTCCCTGCCGGTCCAGGTCCGCCGGGATGTACAGCCACAGGCCGTCGGCGCCGTAGGGCACATAGCCGCCCCGCCAATCCGCCGCCAGACGCCGGGCAAACCCGTCGCGCGGATCGCTCAGCAAATGACGCAGGCGCAGGCGGCCCCGCCACTTGTCGCGGGTGACGCGATAACGGCCGATTTCCTTGAACAGCTTACGCAACGTATCGAAGGCCACCCCAATCCCCTTCCCGGCCGTCAGGCCGACCGTGCCTTGTCCCGGCCGAACCGTTTGTTGAAACTGCGTTTCCAACGATAGAAATGCCGGAACCGGCGCTGATGGGGCATGGCCTGCATGATTTCGCGCGCCCGGTCGTTGCCGTGGAAAGTGGCGAGCGTTCGCCGGACGGCGGGGTCGTCACCGAAGTAAAGCACCGCCATCCCGGAACAGGTGCCGTAAAGCAGTTCGGGCGCGGCACCGGCGATCCGCGCGATTTCGGCCATGCCCGGGTTCATGTTCCACATCACCACATCGTGGAACAACACCAGGGCATCCTTGGCCAGGTAGGGCTGCACGGCCTTGAAGTCCTTCACCACCTGCTCGTTGGTGTGCAGGCCGTCGATGAAGCAGAACTCGACGGGGCCGTCGAACTGATCCGCCATCACCCCGGCGATGCCTTCGGGCGAGACCGCCTGCACGGCGGTCAGGTTGAGACCTTCCTGACGGGCGAGCGTGTTGGTCATCTCCAGCCCGGTCAGGGAATTGGCGTCGAAGCCGGCGTCAATGGCGACAATCCGCGCCGTCGGGTTCAACAGACCCACGGCAAGCGCACTCCAGCCGAAGGAGTTGCCGATCAGGAAGCCGGTCTTGGGCCGCCAGCCGTCGAACAGGCATTCCAGGAAATAGATTTCCTTCATGGAAATGCCGAGCCCGTTGGTGAAGCTTTCCCCGTCCTTCAGCAACCATGTGAAGGGCGCTTCGATACAGCCGTCCAGGTGGCTCGGGCTGAGGCCGGACGAAACCGAAAAGCCGAGGCCCTCGTACAGTTCGTGGAGTTTGTTGATGATCGGCATTCGGCCCCTCGTTTTGTCGCCCGCATGTTTATACGACCTATGCCGCAGGTTGCCCAGACGGCGGTTTTGATCCATACGTGTCCCACGTCAAACAACCGAACAGGCGAAGGAATCCGACGACGTGAACGGCAAGGACACTCCCGCCCTGCGGGTCCTGTTGCACAGCAAGTTCCTGGGGGACTGGATCCTGCGCCAGACCCCCAATGGCACGGGCGTGTGGGGCAACTGCCAATTCATCGTCAACGGACCGCCGGGCGACTATGACCGAGTGTTCGTCTACGACACCATGGCTGGGCCCGTGCAGGCCAATTGCCCGCCGGACGGCACCTTCATGCTGGTCGGCGAGCCGCCGGAACTGAAGGACTACCCCCTGCCCTTCCTGGCGCAGTTCGGCAACGTCGTGTCACCCGACACCAACACGCCGCATCCCAGCCTGATCGACAGCCAGACGGCGCAGCCCTGGTTGGCCGGGATCGGCCAGTACGTGGACGCCCCCAACAAGGCGATCATGACGCTGGAGGACCACCGCGCGGCGCGGCCGGAAAAGACGGGACTGCTTTCCGTCATCGCGTCGTTCCGCAACACGACCAACGGCCACCGCGCGCGCATCGCCCTGGTCGAGGCCTTGAAGAAAAAGTTCGGCGATCAGGTCGCCGTGATGGGCCGGGACGCCATCCCGTTCACCGAGAAGTGGAGCGCCGTCGCGCCCTTCAAGTACCACGTCGCCTTGGAGAACAGCCGCTTTCCCAACTATTTCACGGAAAAACTGGCGGACGCCTATCTGGGCGACACCTTCCCGTTCTATTGGGGTTGCCCCAACGTCGAGGACTACTTCAATCCCGAGGGCTTCCGCCGCATCAACGTCTACGATCCCGAAGGCGCGGCCGAAACGATCGCCACCGCCATCGACGAAGGCCTGTACGAGAAGACCCAGGCGATCCGCGACGCCGACCGCGTGCGCCTGATGGACGAATACAACATCTTCGCGCTGATGGCCCGGCTGGCCGAACGCCCGGTGCGGCAGGCCCCGCGACCGATGGTCCTTCAGCCGGAATCCGAATACCGCGATTCCGAACTCCGCAAGCTGCGCAAGCGCCTGAAGCGCGCGGTGCCGCGGAGCCTTCGCCCCAAGCGCTGGAAGGTCTAAGGCCCGGCTCTAGCCGCGCTTGTAGTCGTCCTGAAGGCGTTCGATGTCGTCTTCCTCAAGGTAATCGCCGACCTGCACCTCGATCAAGTGCAGGGACTGGTCCGTGCGGTTTTCCAGGCGATGGACCGCGCCCGCGTCGATATAGGCCGACTGGTCCCGTTGCAAGGTGAATTCCTTGTCGCCGTTGACGACCGTCGCCGTGCCCTCGACCACCACCCAATGCTCCGTGCGATGCTTGTGCCGTTGCAGGGACAGCCGCCCACCCGGCTTGACGACCAGGCGCTTGACCTTGAAGCGGTCGCCACGCTCGATATCCGTGAACGCTCCCCAGGGCCGATGGACGCGGGGATGGGAGGTGATCTCGGTCCGCCCGGCCCCAGCCAGGCGTTCGACCAGGGCCTTGACCTCGGATGCCCGGGCACGCGGGGCGACGAACACGGCGTCCCCGGTCGCGACGACGCAAAGGTCGCGCAGGCCAAGGGCGGCGACCAGGCCGCCGTCTTCGTTGCGCAGATAGCAGCCCGCGACGTCCTCGGCGACCACGTCGCCGATCACCGCGTTCCCGGCCCCGTCCTTGTCCGCCAGATCCCAGAGCGCGTTCCACGCGCCGACGTCGTTCCAGCGGAAATCGGCGGTCACCACGGCGGCGTTGCCGGTCTTTTCCATCACCGCGTAATCGATGGAATCGGACGGGCTTTCGGCGAAGGCGGCGGCGTCCAGGCGAATGAAGTCCAGGTCGCTCCGACGGCCCGCGACCGCCTTGCGGCAGGCTGCGATCATGGCCGGGTTGAAGGTCTCCAGCTCGGTCAGGAATTTTGCCACGGGAAACACGAACATGCCGCTGTTCCAGGCGTAATCGCCGCTGTTGACATAACCCGCCGCGGTCGCGGCATCGGGTTTTTCGACGAAGCGATCAACACGGAAGCAGGCACCGCCGTTGCCCAAACCATTGCCCCGCTTGATGTAGCCGTATTCCGTAGATGCGTGGGACGGCTGCACGCCGAAGGTCACCAGCATGCCCTCCCGCGCCAAGGCATGGGCGCGATCGACAGCGTCCAGGAACGCCGCCCGGTCGCCGATCGCGTGATCGGACGGCAGCAGCACCATCACGCCATCGGGGTCGTCCTCGGCGATCACCAGAGCCGCCACGGCGGCGGCAGGCGCGGTGTTGCGGCCCACGGGCTCCAGCACGATGCGGGCGTCCACGTGGCCTTGGCTACGCAGCTGTTCCGCCACCACGAAACGGTGTTCATCATTGGCCAGCACCAGAATGGGCGCGAACCGCGCGCGGTCGGCGACGCGCTCGGCGGTTTCCTGCAACAGGCTGTCGTCCCCGGTCAGCGGCAGCAGCTGCTTGGGATAGGACGCACGGGACAGGGGCCATAGGCGCGAGCCCGACCCGCCCGACAGAATGACCGGATAAAGCTTGCCCGCCTCAGCCATCGGCGTTGTCCGCCACGTTGGCGACATACCAGGCATAGGCATCGGCGAACCCGGCCTCGGGCGGCCGGGCGGCGGCCCATCCCATGGCCGCCAGCCTGGACGAATCCATCAGCTTGCGGGGCGTGCCGTCGGGCTTGGCCGCATCGAAATGAAAGCCGCCTTTGTAGCCGATGATCCGCGCAAGCAGATGGGCCAGATCCTTGATCGAGACTTCCGTTCCGCTGCCGACGTTAACGTGGTCGGCATCGGAGTATCGCTTCATCAGGAACACCAGGGCATCGGCCAGATCGTCGACATGCAGGAATTCGCGCAAGGGGGACCCCGTGCCCCAGATTTCCACGCTGTCCGCCCCGGACACCTTGGCCTGATGGATTTTCACCATCAGGGCGGCGGCGACATGGCTGGTCACCAGATCGAAGTTGTCGCCGGGGCCGTACAGGTTGGTCGGCATGGCGGAAATGAAATCGCAGCCGTGCTGTTCGCGGTAGGCTTGGCACAGCTTGATGCCGGCGATCTTGGCGACGGCGTACCATTGATTCGTCGGCTCCAGCGGGCCGGTCAACAGCGCGTCCTCGCGCATGGGCTGGTCCGCCAGCTTGGGATAGATGCAGCTCGACCCCAGGAACATCAGCTTCTTCACCCCGGTGCGGTAGGCGCCGTGGATGATGTTCGCCTCGATCATCAGGTTGTCGTAGATGAAGTCCGCCGCGCAGGTCGCGTTAGCGAGAATGCCGCCGACCTTGGCCGCCGCCAGGAACACGGCGTCGGGCTTGGCGTCGGCCATCCAGGCCTCGACCTCGGCCTGGCGGGTCAGGTCGGCGGTGGCGCGGCCGACCGTCACGACCTCGCAGTCCTCGTCGGCCAGCCGCCGAACCAAAGCCGATCCGACCATGCCCCGGTGGCCCGCCACCCAGACACGCTTGCCGGACAGGCTGAACAATTCGTCAGTCACCGCCGCGGACCCGGCCCTGGCCGGTCTTGGCGACCGCCGCCATGTCGGCCGCGACCATTTCCGTGACCAGGGTCTTGAACGGTGTCGTGTGTTTCCAGCCCAGAACCTTATGCGCCTTGGCCGGATCGCCGAGCAGAAGTTCGACCTCCGTCGGGCGGAAATAGCGGGGATCGATTTCGACCAGAACGCGGCCGCTGGCGTCGTCCAGGCCCTGTTCCGCGACGCCCTTGCCCTGCCAGCGGATGGTCACGCCGGTTTCGGCGAAGGCCAGTTCGACGAACTCGCGCACGCTGTGGGTTTCGCCGGTCGCCAGCACGAAATCGTCAGGCGTTTTCTGCTGCACGATCCGCCACATGCCCTCGACGTAATCCCGGGCATGACCCCAGTCGCGCTTGGCGTCCAGGTTGCCGAGGAACAGCTTGTCCTGAAACCCCTGGGCGATGGCGGCGACCGCGCGGGTGATCTTGCGGGTCACGAAGGTCTCCCCCCGGGTCGGGCCTTCGTGGTTGAACAGGATGCCGTTGGAGGCATGCAGGCCATAGGCCTCGCGGTAGTTGCGGGTGATCCAATAGGCGTACAGCTTGGCCGCCGCATAGGGGCTGCGCGGCTCGAACGGGGTGTCCTCGTTCTGCGGCGCCGGCGCGTTGCCGTACAGTTCCGACGTCGAGGCCTGATAGAATTTCGCGGTCTTCTCCAGACCTAAAATCCGCATGGCCTCGAGCAGCCGCAGCGTGCCGAGCGCGTCGGAGTTCGCCGTGTATTCCGGGGTTTCGAAGCTGACCTGGACGTGGCTTTGCGCCGCCAGGTTGTAGATTTCCGTGGGCTGGGTTTCCTGCACCAGACGGATCAGATTGGTGGCGTCCGTCATGTCGCCGTAGTGCAGATGAAAGCGGACGTCCCGTTCGTGGGGATCCTGGTACAGATGATCGACGCGGTCGGTGTTGAACGACGACGACCGCCGCTTCACCCCATGAACGGTGTATCCCTTGGCAAGCAGCAGTTCGGCCAAAAGGGCCCCGTCCTGGCCGGTCACGCCGGTAATCAGTGCAACTTTATCGGACACGCGGCTGGTTCCTCCCTCTGCCCCTCAGGGTGCACCGATTATACCCGCAGGATACGCGGGCGGCGGCCTATTTATCGGCAAGCGCCGCCTGCGCCGCCGCAAGGCGCGCGATCGGCACGCGGTAGGGCGAACAGGATACGTAGGTCAGCCCAACCCGATGACAGAAGGCGACGGAGGCCGGATCGCCGCCGTGTTCGCCGCAGATGCCGAGCTTGATGTCCGGGCGGGTCTTGCGTCCGCGCTCCACACCGATCTGCACCAGTTCGCCCACGCCTTCCTGGTCGATGGACACGAACGGATCCTGTTCCAGCACGCCCTGACGCTGATAGATGTCGAGGAACGTGCCCGCATCGTCGCGCGAGAAACCGTAGGCGGTCTGCGTCAGGTCGTTGGTGCCGAAGGAAAAGAATTCCGCCTGCTCGGCGATCTGGTCGGCGATCAGGCAGGCGCGCGGCAGCTCGATCATGGTGCCGACCATGTAGGGCAGTTCGATGCCCTGCTCGGCCATGACTTCCTTGGCGATGCGGTCGATGATCGCCTTCTGCATCTCGAACTCCTTCTTGATGGAGACGAGCGGCACCATGACCTCGGGGAACGCCTTCTTGCCTTCCTTCATGATCTCGGCCTGGGCCTCGAAGATGGCGCGGGCCTGCATTTCGCAGATTTCCGGATAGGCGATGGCCAGGCGGCAGCCGCGATGGCCCAGCATGGGGTTGCTTTCGTCCAGTTCCGCCCGGCGCACGCGCACGTCTTCCGTGGTCACGCCGGCCGCCTTGGCGACCTCGGCCAATTCCGCGTCCGTGTGCGGCAGGAATTCGTTCAAGGGCGGGTCGAGCAGACGGATGGTGATGGGCAGGCCGTCCATGATGTGGAACAGCTCCAGGAAATCCTGGCGTTGATGCGGCAACAGGTTGTCCAGCGCCTTGCGCCGCTCGGTCTCGTCGCGGGCCAGGATCATCTGGCGCATGTGGACGATGCGGTGCGGGTCGAAGAACATGTGTTCCGTGCGCGACAGGCCGATGCCCTCGGCGCCGAACTTCTTGGCGGTCAGCGCATCAAGGGGCGTTTCCGCGTTGGCGCGCACGCCGATCACCTTGATCTCGTCGACCCAGGCCATCAGTTCGCCGAAATCGCCGGACACCTCGGGCTGAATCATCGCGACTTCGCCCAGCATGATCTCGCCGGTGGAGCCGTCCAGGGTGATGACGTCGCCTTCGTTAAGGGTCTGGCCGAGGGCGTGCAGGGTCTTCTTACTGTAGTCGACGCGCAGTTCACCCGCCCCGGACACGCAGGGCGTGCCCATGCCGCGGGCGACAACGGCGGCGTGGCTGGTCATGCCGCCACGGGTCGTCAGGATGCCTTCGGAAACATGCATGCCGGTGATGTCTTCCGGGCTGGTTTCCGTGCGGCACAGGATGACCTTCTCACCCTTTTCGACCCAGGCTTCCGCGTCCTCGGCGGAGAACACGATGCGTCCGGTGGCCGCCCCCGGCGAAGCCGGCAGGCCGCGCCCGATGACGGTCTTTTCCGCCTTGGCGTCCAGGGTCGGGTGGAGAAGCTGGTCCAACTGCGCCGGGTCGATGCGGGCCACGGCCTCGTCCTTGGTGATCAGACCTTCGGCCACCATGTCGACGGCGATCTTCAGCGCGGCCTTGGCCGTGCGCTTGCCCGAACGGGTCTGCAGCATCCACAACTTGCCCCGCTCGATGGTGAACTCCATGTCCTGCATGTCCTTGTAATGGCGCTCCAGCTTGTCGCGCACGGCGACCAGCTCGCCGAACACGGGCGGCATGGCGGTTTCAAGGGATTGCAGATTGGATTCCTGCTGATCGCGTTCGAACTCGGTCAGCGGCTGCGGCGTGCGGATGCCGGCAACCACGTCCTCGCCCTGGGCGTTGATCAGGAACTCGCCATAGAAATGGTCGTCGCCCGTGGACGGGTTGCGCGTGAAGCACACGCCCGTGGCGCAGTCGTCGCCCATGTTGCCGAACACCATGGCCTGCACGTTGACGGCGGTGCCCCAGGCGGCGGGAATGTCGTTGAGGCGCCGGTAGGTGATGGCGCGGGTGTTCATCCAGCTGCCGAACACGGCGCCGATGGCGCCCCACAACTGCGCCTGCGGGTCCTGGGGAAAGCCTTCGCCGCGCTCGTCCTGCACCAGCTTCTTGAAATCCTTGACCACGGCCTTCCAGTCGTCGCCGGTCAGTTCGGTGTCCAGGCTCTTGCCCAGGCGGTCCTTGTGCTCTTCCAGAACGTCCTCGAAATTGTGGTGCTCGACACCCAGCACGACGTCGGAGAACATCTGGATGAAACGGCGGTAACTGTCATAGGCGAACCGCGCGTCGCCGCTTTCCTTGGCCAGGGCCTCGACCGTTTCGTCGTTGAGGCCCAGGTTGAGGATGGTGTCCATCATCCCCGGCATGGAGGCACGGGCGCCGGAGCGGACGGAAACCAGAAGCGGCTTGTCCGTGGAGCCGAATTTACGGCCGAGCCCCTTTTCGACCTGGGCCAAGGCCCCCGCGACGGCGTCCTTCAAGTCGCCGGGATAGGTCTTTTCGTGGTCATAGTAATAGGTGCAGACCTCGGTCGTGATCGTGAACCCGGGGGG